>AGTN01164767.1_pt1 | contig 11153 bp, 7 predicted proteins | sample 314218 | NCBI WGS metagenome assembly AGTN01 (sample SAMN02954264, study PRJNA73603) | bioreactor metagenome | biome: terrestrial; feature: non-aerated bioreactor; material: poplar woody material; isolation source: poplar biomass | place: USA | collected 2006-12 | reverse complement strand
TTGGTTGTAGCTGCCGGTGCCGTTCTTCTTGGTGGTGGGTTCTATTCGGTCACCACTTTTCAGGGAGCCATAACGGCGTCACCGCTCGATTGGGGCAAGCTCATTCTGGCAACGGTCTCACTTGCAGCAGCGTTGCTTCTAGCCCGGGCTCTATTCGTATTCAGCTTTTTCGGGGCAATCATGCTCGGTACGAAAATGGGTGCGTATAAGAGCGTCGAGTCGAATTGCAAGCGCGTCATGACACTCCCTTCGTTCCTTTCCAAAGGAACTGCCTGGGCCTCGCTGGCTCTTGTTCAAAGCTTGGTCGGGCGCGGACAGTATAAAGAAGCGCTCGAAGTCGCCGAAACCGAATGGAATCGCACTGGTGAAGACGCACGAGAAGCTCAGAACATGGGACCTATCTGCGTCACCGCCGCCATCGCCTCTCAGGTCGAAAACGACCACAAAGCGGCTCAAGAGTGGAACAACCGCGGAATCGCGGCTCTCAATAAATCGCTGGAACTCCTCAAGAACCCCAAAAAAGGTCTTTTAGAGAAGCTGGCCGCCTCGCAAGCAGGCGATTGGGAAGGGCAGCTCAAGATTCAGCTGATCATGGCGCACTTTCAGAACGCCAACATCCTGTTCAGCAAAAACGACCAGCGGCGCGCCAAAGAGAACTTCAAGAAGGTCGTAGAGTACTCCAACACCTGCCCCGATTTTCCGCAAAAGTCAGACATCATCAAGGTTAGCCGCGAACAACTCAGTCGCTTGAAGCGCCTGTAAAACGCTCGCATAGCCAGCGTTTCTCGGCCGATGCGCAGCCTGCAATTTCTACTGCTGCTGGTCAGGTCGCTTGGGAGTGAAGTTGCCCTGCATAAGCGCGTTCTGAATCATCAACTGACCACCGTCGCGCATCTCCTTCATTGTCTTGAGCAACTGGACCATCGCTAAAGTACCGGCGCTGCGCGGTCCTTGCGTCTTCGTATATATTTCAATCGCCTTTTTGAAGTTGGTTTCGGCTGGCTTCCACTTCTTCTGAAGGGCTGCATTTATGCCGATTCCAGCTACGACATCAGCATGAGACGGAGTATCGGATTTGCCGGCCTTGAGAAGAATCGATTGCGCTCGAGCCAACTGTCTATCCGCATCTCCGTACTTCTTCAAGTGTGCGTTAGCATTGCCCATGGTAGTCAAATTCAGTACGAGCATGGGACTGTTGGCGCCGAATAGCTTCTCCTCTGTCTGCAACGACGAGGTGGCCAGGTCAACCGCCACCTGGTACTGGCGATTTCGCAGATTAACGACCGCAAGTGACTCACTGGCTCGAGCGCGTTCGTAGGTCCCTTTGCCGATCGTCTTATCGTAAATGCGGATCGCCTTGTGCAGGTTTACTTGCCCCGGACCGAACTGACCCATCGCCACGTAGGCTCTTCCAACTATTGCAGCCGAATCGGCGAATGCTTTGGAGTTGAGACCGTTGGTCCTTTCCAGCTTGGAGTATGCGACTTGACCGATCTTGACCGCGGAATTGATCTTGAGGGAGTTCAAATAGCTCTCGCCAAGCCCAACTTGAGCGGCGCATGCAATATTGCTCCTGGCCGGAGCTACCGTCTGGAGCAGGTCGCCAGCGGCTTTGAATGTCGCTTCAGCTCCTTTAAAATCCAAGGCATCTAGTTGATACTTGCCATATTCAAGTAAGAGAGCCGCTTTCGCGTACCCGGCGTTTGCAGGCAGGATAGCAACCGCACCTTCGTAACGAGCTCTCGCCTGATCTGCCGGAAGGCTCATGATTTGACTGCGCAGTTTGAGCACCTCAGGCAAATAACGATGATCCTCCGCATCTGCCGGTCCTTGCGAACCATAAGCATGGTTTAGCTTGGTGGCGGCATCGGCTTCCAACTGTGAAGCGGAAGCGGTGTTTCCGGAAAGTCTTGCATGGGCAGCACGGTTGGCTGCCAGTTTGCCCGCCAGTTGCTCCTTCGACTTAGAAAGCGGCAGTGACGGCGGCAAGTCGGACGTCGATGGTTCTCCCATTCGATCGAGGATTCCCTGGGTTGTCTGGAATTCTTTCTCTGCTTCAGCGAGCTTGCCTTGCTCAGTCAGGAGCCTGGCATTGAGCAAATGCAGCTCGGCATCGAGGTTTGCACTTCTTTCGCCGGCAGCGGCAGCCCTGAAAGCTTGATCTATGGAAACTAAACCATCATCCGGAATGCCTTCGAAGCTGAGGAGATCAGCCAACTCGAAAAGGACTCGCACCTTCACTTTGGCAAGCGCCCGATCGACGCCGCAGTGCCCAGCCGCCTGCTTGAGCATGCTTTCAGCGTCAGAATACCTTCCAGCCAGACGCGCCGCGTTGCCGACTCTTTCGTAAGCCAATGCCAATGTGCCGGCATCCGCTTTTCCAGACTGGCTCAATTTGTGCGCTTCTTCGCGATAAAGTGTAAAAGCTTCTAGATATTTGCCGGCACTGAGGGCGGTATCACCCGCATCGAAGGGATCGCCGCCAGAACGCTTGCTCTTCTCGGAACCACCACGATCCCAACTGTCACGGGCGGGCTCGCGCTTCTCTTCGACTTTCGAGCCATCAACTCTGTCAACCTTTCGCTCGCCTTTACGATCGTTGTTCCAGCCGCCTGGTTGGTCGACTTTGCCCTCGTCTTTGCGATCGCTGTTCCAACCGCTTGGTTGGTCAACTTTCCGCTCATCTTTCAGGTTATCGCTTCCGCCGTCTTTCGCCGCATCTTTGCGATCATCGCCACGAGCATCTTTCTTGGCGTCTTGGCGAGCGTCTTTCTGTTCATCCTTATCATCATCGTCATCGTCGTCGTCATCACGGTCATCCGCGCGTTCCGCTTTCCGGTCACCATCAGAACGAGCCGCAATCCTGAGGTCGCGCGCACTGAACGGCGCTCCGATCAAGTTGAACGCGTTCGCAGGGGTACTGCTCAGAGCCACCACACTCATCGCAGCCAACAAAATGCGAACTCTTCTCGATTCCACAACACGCGTAGCGCTTTTCGACTGACTGTGCATATAAAACACCGAATCCTCTAACCTATGCCCAGATATTTTGACACATGGATTAGATCTTATGCTTAACCAGTGCTTGATTTCCCCGTGTTTTCTGACTCTTGGGTTTGCCAACGCATCAGGTTGCGTGTCAATCCCGCAGTGGCATAATGAAAAAAGTAAAGTCAAAACGAGCCAGCCGTGAGCGACGAAACGCTGATCGCCAAACGATATAAAGTTCTCTCCACGATCGGTGAAGGTGGTGTGGGGCAGGTCTTAAAGTGCCATGACAACGTTCTTAAAAACGTAGTCGCGGTCAAAATGCTGCACAGTCACGCCAGCGAGTACGAAATGGCGCGCTTTCATCGAGAAGCCAAAGCCACAGCAAAGCTCGAGCATCCCAATATCGTGAAAATTCTCGACTTCGGTCAGACAACGGAAGGTCGCCCCTTCCTGGTCATGGAGTTCGTGGATGGAAAGTCTCTTTCCGACATCATCTTGGAAGAAGGTCCCCTCGAACTCGAACGCTCTCTGCCGATTTTTCGCCAGGTCTGTCTCGGCTTGCAATACGCTCATGAGAACGGCGTCCTGCATCGCGACGTCAAGCCATCAAATGTAATACTACGAGAAAACGGAAAGGAACCGGTCGTCAAAATTTGCGACTTCGGAATCGCCAAACTTCAAAGTGACGATCAATCGATTTCGCACCAGGGCGCTGCAATCGGATCTCCGCCATACATCAGCCCGGAAGGGGTGCGCGACGGAGACCAGGTTGACGCGCGCTCCGACGTGTATAGCACGGGTTGTCTGATCTTCGAAACACTGACAGGAAAAATCCCGTTCAGCGGAGACACTGTGGTATCGCTGATGATGGCACGACTGGAAACGCCAGCTCCGCGGTTAGGCGATAAATCTCTGAAAGATTTTCCGGAAGAGGTTGAGGAACTGGTTGCCATCAGCCTTTCATTAAAACCCGAAGACCGATACCAGAATATGTTCGAGATGGGAGAGGCGATTGCTTATTTAGAACGTGACATCGCCAAGCCCGTGCCACGACCACCGGAGCCACAACACGGATACCCGATAAGGTTTCGTAGACGCAGGTTGCGCTTTAGCCCGAGACTCCTTCTCGTATCCGCATTACTCGTGGCATTCGGCGGCGTCATTGTATCTAGAATCGCACAACAGGAAGTGCGCATCTCGGCACTCGAATCACTCGGGCAAAAGAAATCCGATCCAACTCTCACGCACGATGACCTCGAAGCCGGTCAAGCAATTACGCGCCTCAAAGACGATGGAAGATATTGGACAACGGTCTTTGGTCTATGCACCGACGAGCAACTTCTCAAAATTCCATACCGAGAAAAGATCACCAATCTAAAGATGGTGGCAGACGATTTGACATCCGCGAACATCAAAGCCCTCCTGGACATGCCGCTTAGGGGCGTCGATTTCAAAGACAGCCAGGTAAACGATCGCACACTGCAAACTCTTGGAAGCATACAATCACTCGATTATCTCAAGCTAGAACGCGCCAAGGGCGTTTCAAGCGCAGGAATAGCGTACCTCCGGAATTGCCCCCGCCTGCAAGTGTTGGACTTGCGAGGCACCAGTATCACAGACGATACCATGCCGGCCATCGCCGGAATCAAACCTCTGAAGAAATTGAACTTGGAATTCTGTAGCGAGATAGAGGGCAACAACGCTGAAGTGCTCGCCAACCTAACTGAGCTGAACGAGCTCGAGCTCAGTGGGAGCGGATTCAAGCCAATCAATCTTGCCAAGCTTCAAACATTGAAGTCGCTGAAGACTCTAATCTTTCACAGCGGTAGTATTACTGATAAGGATCTGGATGCAATCGTCGCGATGAAGCTGTCAAAGCTAGAGATCGGCAACAATTTGATCACGGATGCCGGGTTGATAAAACTGGCGCAAATGAAGACACTGAACGAGCTCAACGTTCATATCTGCAAAGACGTTACGGATGCTGGCATCGCAAATTTCCGCAAGCTGGCTCCGAGGTGCGAACTGGAAACCGAATGAGGGTGACAAACAAAAGTAGCACAGAACCTGCATCCACGCGATGCGATTGCATCCAGGGAAAGTGAATTAGATCTATAAGTGAATGAACCTGCCAGAATCGTGGAATTGAATTGATGATCGTGAAATGAATTCGCAATACAGCAATTGGTGGCAGAAGATGTTGAAGACAAAATCGACGAACAGAGCTCCTCTGACGAACGCAGAACTCACCAACCAGAACGATCGTCGGCATGTCTGCAAGCTTATCTTGCTTGTCCTCTGCCTCTGCGTCGCCCTTCCGGCACTGGCTGCCGATGCCGCGCCGAAGGAGGCCAAACCGTTTGATTTGATGAGCACGTTCATTTACAACGGTCTGCCCTGGGGAGTCGGCGTCCTTGCCGACGTGGCGATTTATTTCAAATCTTTGTCTAAAGGAAAGAACTTTCAGACCGCCCTAACCGGACTGGTCCTCAGTTTCGGAGGCATCTGGTTTACCTGGATAGGCGTAGGCGGCGCACAGCTGTTCCAGATGGAAGCCGGGCTTCTCTGGGCAATTGCGGTAGCCCTCTGCATCATCGTCCTCTCGATTTGCAAAGCAATCGCATACTGGGTCATCAACGAGAAGTTTCCGCCGAAGCAGACCATGCTCCTCTACCTGGCAAGCGCCGCCGCTATGACCATCGCGTCATTCGTCGCAATGCAGCTCTTCGCGCCCCATGCGGCGAAGACGCCAGGATAAGACTCTACTTGCCGCGTCTGGCCCGCTTTTGGTTTGTCTTTGATATTGACGCTAAGATCCAAACCGGTGTGGCGATGACCAAGACGAATAGAGCCAACCGGCAAAATCCCAAGGGGCAGACGCTCGGTCCAAAGAGTAACCACAAAGTTTCGGCTACTCCGCGGACAACTGCCATCTGTTCGTAGATGCAACTCTTTCGTTCGGCTTCTCTTCTCCGTTCCCACTTTCTGTCTTCTTCGATTTCCGCCTGAATATTACGACCCAAAAGTCGAATAGGAATTTCAATCACTGTGGGGCTCGCTAAAACTGCGATATTTACGGATTCGCAAGTGCAGTTGGCTTCCGGCTCTCGCTCCAGGAACAAACTGGAAACATTTGCAGCCTTCGGGTGCCAGGCAGTCAAATATTTTCGCTGCGATTCCGTGAGAACGATGGTGTCTTTCGTCTTAATGCTCTTAGCCTGTTCAACAGTTAGAGTCAAATCAATGTGTTGTTCCAAGAGGTTCCCGGACGGACCGATCAAGAGTCCGTCTGCCAGCGATGGTAATGCAGAGACAGTCGAAACCGTCAACGCGAAGAAGAACGACCAAATTGAGCGCATAAACTCCTCACGCTTTGATTCCTAAGACAACTTTAGAACTTGAATGTTTGCTGGTTGGGGGAATTTTATTGCTTCTCGCAAAGTCTTGGTAAATTTTTCATTTCTGAATAAAGCCTGAGTTCTAATCAAATAATCTCTCGGTACTGCTACTCTAACTTCAGTTATGAGCAGCTCGACGGACACAAAACATATATCGCCAGCGGGTGATGCGCAGGCGGATATCGCGCCCACTGATTCAACAGCGAGTACGCCTCCCGCGTCGGCACTCAAAGATTTGCTAGACACCGCCTCCAACGCCGCTCCCGAAGCCAAACTTCGAAGCAAAATTGTCGAGGACACTGCCACACCATCCGCTGATCATCCGCACGCCGAGCGCTGGATCACAATCGCCGCCAGCGCGTTGATGTGCATGGTCGGGCTCAACTCGGGCTGGGTTGGTCCTTCGCTGGAGTCCATCGCGAAGGCGCAGGGTGTTCCACTTGCAAATGCCGGCTCCCTGGTATCGGTATATTTCGTCGGCTGCGTAGTTACCATCGTTGTCGGGCAGTGGATTCTGGAAAAGTTTGGTGGAAGGAACAGTTTACGCCTGGCTGCTGTAGGCATGCTCGCCGGATTAGCGATGATCGCCTCGGGCGCGGGTTTCATCATTACCTGGCTAGGTTCGTTCATTCTCGGTCTTGGTGTCGGTATCAGCTCTATCGCAAGCAACATCTGCATACTCGCGATTGCGCCTGGACACGCAGCTTCCCGACTGAACAGGCTGCATCTGTTCTTCGGCATCGGAGCATTGATCGGACCATTCGTCGCATGGGCGGGACAACAAACGACGTGGTCGTATCAGGCAACTTATGCGTTCGGCGTTCTTTATACAGCCGTGGTTGGAGTCATTCTTATGAAGACTCCGAATATTTCGATTTCGGTCAACGACAAGAAAAAAGCAAAGTCATCCACTGACGACTCGTTACAACAGACAAGCACTCCACACCGCAGTGTATTTAGAGAACCGCTTCTCTGGCTCTTCTCTGCTATCCTTTGTCTCTATGTTGGTATCGAAAGCGGTGCCGGCGCCTGGTTGTTTACGTTCGTCGAGAAAGAGTTTCAATTGAGTGCAGGTGCATCAGCGATAGCGATGTCCTGCTTGTGGGGAGGGCTCACACTGGGCAGAATGTCTGGCGTTCCACTCACCAGACGCTTTCGTCCCGAGCTCATCACGATTGTAGCCATGCTCATCAGCACGACAGCTTTAGCCATACTCCTCCTCGCATCAAATCTTTCCGACATGGCATTGCTGGTGGTGGCAATGCTCGGCTTCGGATTCGGTCCGGTATTCCCCACCATAATCGGTGGAGCAACCACGAAATTCCCAGCTGAAAAGGGAACCGTCACGACCACGCTAATAACGGCTGGTTTCATAGGCGGTATCATCGGTCCGTGGACAATCGGCGCAGTATTCGAAAAGATTGGTTTGCAACAAGGTATGACCATGTTGCTTGCGACTTCCCTGGCGATGTCCGTTCTTTATGCCGCCAGCGCGCACAAGTCGAAGCGCGCGTAGCATTCGCGCGGTCCAACCCAAGCGCATCGCACAGAGTTCTAACCCTAATGGTCGCACCTTCGCATCAAGCCATGCGGGCGACAGGTTTAGCTCTCTTGTTAGATAGGGAAAGATAGATTAAGTCCAAGGTCCAGGAATCTCGGTACCTACTCGTATGCCAGGGACTTATGTTTAGCAAAAAGACGGTCCGCACCGATCCACCAGGAAAACAACGCAGCTTGCTGACGCAGGTGGAATGGGCGCCTGACGACTCGTCTTTCGTGGCTTGTTTTGGAGAACAATTCCCAAAACTTGTCAATCCGCGCAATATGAACGTCATCCGCCACATTGAATTAGACATCGAGGAGACCGAAGACACCACTCCAAGATTGCCGTATTACGGCTCGTCCTATACGCCGACTACTCGAGACTCTGAAAAACTCAAACCGTTTTTCGTATCCTGGTCGCCGCAAGGCGATTTCCTGGCTATTGCACGCTACCGAAAAATCAGCATCATCAGCGTGGCGGATTGGAACGTCGCTCGCAGTCACCAGGTAGGCATGCCTACTCGTCCGATGGCTCACTACCTCGAACGACTGAAAACCGACCCAATAATCGAAAAGTTACGCCCTGCATGCGAGGAAAAGGAGCAGCTTTCGCGGCTGCAGCAGAGTTTCAAGCGACATGGATCTACGGCTATACTTTCAATCGGCTGGTTGCCTAGTGGCTTGAGAATGGTGATAGGAACAAGCGCGGGCTCATACGTTTACGATGTCGATCGCGAACGCAGCATCATGGATTTGTACCCGGACATGCTACCTGGACTCTGCCACCACTCGGTTGCGTCACCTGACGGACAGTACGTCGCAGCGCTTTTCGTTCCCGACGATAATATACTGGGAGAGTTGTATTGGAATCTCTCCACTGCGCTCAAAATCGCAAGACCTGTGCTGTACATATGGAACATCAAGACCGGAAAAATCTTTCTTCAGTACCGCGGAACCGACCTACCATCGACCGATCAATCTCAACTCTATTGGGCTCCTGGTAGCCGTAAAGTGGCTTGGGTTCAGGATAATAAGGTGGTCGTCTTCGACGTCTGGACGCAGACGGTCAAAGTGCTCATCAAATCGCAAGAGCAGTACATCAACCACATCGCCTGGTCTCCGACTGGAGATTATATCGCGGTTCACGACTCTACCACCGGTGTCGTAATATATGATACCGTCACCGGTACCAAACGAGTGGCGTTCAAAGACGCGATGTGGATGAAGTTCAAAGACGTCGGTAACCGGGTCTTCGCCTGGTCGCACAAAGGCGACGCTATGGTCGTCGGCTCCGCCGAAACAATCATAGACATGTGGGCGGTACCGAATCTGGTGCCTCGCTAGCCTCGAGTTTTTCACTCATATTCACATATAGCTCACGCTCATGTCGAGCATACTTCACGAACTATGCAGTATGGTTTAGTTAAACGGGTTATTTCCCAACCTCGCGTCGTTCCACGTGCTATGCAGAATCAATTCGAACAAATCATCAAGCTTTTCGGCAAGTCGCCGGATGATCCAATTTCGCGAAAGTTCGTCGAGGATCTCGGCGAATCCCCTAGCTACCAAAGCGGATGCTATGTTTTTCCGAAAACGGGTTTCATGCTGTTTTGTTATAAGAAAAAGTTCGTTATGGCATGTTTTCATATCAGTAGACCCGCGTCGGAAGGCGGATACAAGGGCAATCTGCCGTCGGGAATCACCAGTTCTGATAGCCGAGAGGATGTACAACGAAAGTTAGGTGTTGCTCCGGTAGAGTCCAAGCTGCAACCCGTCGAACAACGCGCTTTCTGTTCCGTACCCGAAGAAACCGAAGATTGGTACATCATTCATCCTCTGCGTCTATGGTTTACCTTCAACCCGGAAAATGATTCACTCACCTCTTTCACGGTGCGGTACGACAACGAAACCGACAGCAAAAGCGTGGAGCACAACCAACTTTGGAGCAGTCACGCAAAATCGAACTAAGAGCTTCGGCTAGAGTCCGTCGAAGCCAACGCCGAAGTCTTCCTCGAAGCAATCCGGCTTACCTTGATGCTCAACAGTCCCAATCCAATTCTTCGATGGTCCGCTGACAGCCCGAGTTCTTTAGGAGACTTGGGTTCGTGCACTTCCAATACCAGCTCGGCAGGACGCTTTTCATTCCATTCTTGGGCTGTAACTTTGGTCGACTTCTCTGATTGCCACGTTTCTTTAGTAAACTCCCAATCGACCGATTTGCTGTTATTGATCCGGCAAGTAACCTTAAGGTGCGGTTTTTTTTCACAGATGAATGCCATTAAACCAAGCGTCACTTCTACGCAGTCTTCATCATCGTTTTCATAGCCTAATTCAATCGTGGAACGGTCGCCGTCAGTCCAGGTCCCCCACAACTCGGGGTCACTCCAACCGTCTCCTAACAAGCGCCAATCGATCGAACCAAAGACTGGAGAATAAATTCTGTCAAGTTCGATCTTTCTGGTATAAAACAGGTCAGTATCAGGCAATACTACCTGGTCTCCACCCATGGTGTTATCGACCTGGTCTTCACCCACGATGTCGTTGACACCATTCTGCTTAGACGTCGAGCTGTATTCAGGATTGCAGTCAGAACAATCACTCTCTTTTTTCAACAACAATTCATCTGCTAAGGGCGTAAGCTCCGCCACTTTGAATGCCGAGCTACTCAAACCAAATGCGCGATACGCCAATAGTTCTCGGAAAACATGCAGATAATCTTGGGTCATTCTGCGGGCAGTAAAACGCTGTTCAAATATGTGTCGGCATTGGGCTCTGCTAATCCGTTTTAGCTCTTTGATGCAGCTCACTGCAGAATCAACATCTTCGCAAATGAAACCATTAGCGCCGTGCGTTATGACTTCCCTTACCGAGCCACGATCGAACGCGATTACCGGGGTACCGCATGCCATTGCTTCAATCATAACTATTCCAAACGGTTCCTCCCAGTTAATAGGAAACAAGAGCGCGAGAGCATTGCCGATCAACTCTTGCTTCTGAAAATCATCGACTTCTCCCACGAATTCGACTCCAGGCTGGTGTAAAAGAGCCATGCCAAGGCGCATCAAATATTCCTTGTCAGCAGGATTGACTCTAGCAGCTACTTTCAAGTGAATTCCTGAGCGCCTTGCTATCTCAACTGCAGACGCAAGACCTTTCCTTGGGGACAGTTGACCGAGGAAAAGCAGGTAGTCTTGTGGCTGCTCAACGACTCTGTAAGTTTGT
>AGTN01142318.1_pt1 | contig 11174 bp, 6 predicted proteins | sample 314218 | NCBI WGS metagenome assembly AGTN01 (sample SAMN02954264, study PRJNA73603) | bioreactor metagenome | biome: terrestrial; feature: non-aerated bioreactor; material: poplar woody material; isolation source: poplar biomass | place: USA | collected 2006-12 | reverse complement strand
ATTCACAACAAGAGCGTGGCGTGGCATATCGTTACTATACGGAACAAGCATATTCGCATCCGGGATTAATAGGTACTGCCTATTTTCAATGGGCAGATCAGGATATAACCGGCAGGCGCAATGATGGTGAAAACTATAACTGCGGTTTAGTAGATGTAACGGATCGTCCATATACATATCAGGTTGAAGCGATGCAGGAGACGGCAAAAGTTCTCTTTGATGTTCATAGAGGTAACAAAACACCATACAGCCAAAAACCAAAAAGAGCACGGGGACATGAAGCTATTCCGGACTTGTGGGATTAATGCCCATTCAGGATGTAGAATTCAGCGTGTTTTTCGCCTGATAACAGGTACAAAATAGCATTCATAAAAAAATTGAGTAAAACGACATGAAGAACTGCGAATATTTGATTTTTGTAATTCTGATTCTTCTTACAAGCTGCCGGAATCAGGATAAACAACCCACACCCTCCTTTATCCGCGTGGACGGGCCGGATCTGATTGCTCCGGATGGAGAGAAATTTTTTATTCGGGGGACGAACCTCGGCAACTGGTTGAACCCGGAAGGGTATATGTTTAACTTTCGGAATACCAACTCGGCAGGCCGTATTAACCAGGCCCTCTGCGAAATGGTAGGTCCCGATTTTACGGCTGAGTTCTGGAAACAGTTTAACGATCATTATGTGACGAAAGCAGATATCGAATTCTTGAAGTCTGCCGGAGTGAACTCTCTCAGAGTGCCCTTCCACTATAAGTTATTTACAGATGAGGATTATATGGGATTGACAGTAAATCAGGACGGATTTGACAGGATCGACCGGTTAATCGGTTGGTGTAGAGATGCCGGAATATACCTGATTCTTGATATGCATGATGCGCCGGGTGGGCAAACAGGAGATAATATCGATGATAGCTACGGATATCCCTGGCTGTTCGAAAGTGAAGAATCACAGCAACTTTTTATCGATATCTGGATGAAAATCGCACGGTATTATAAAGATGAACCTGTCATCCTGGGGTATGATCTGATCAATGAACCTATTGCTCCCTATTTTGAGAATGTGGACGAGCTGAATGCAAAATTAGAGCCGCTTTATAAAAGGGCAGTCAGTGCTATTAGAGAGGTAGATAAAAATCACGTAATACTGTTAGGCGGATCCCAATGGAACAGTAACTTCAACATATTTAGCGAAGAACCGTTCGACGATAATATGATGTACACGTGCCATCGCTACGGAGGGGAGCCTACGGCCGACGCAATCAAAGCTTTTATCGAGTTCAGGGATAAGGTGAACCGTCCGATGTATATGGGAGAGATTGGCCATAATACCAACGAGTGGATGTCGTCTTTTGTGAAAACAATGGAAGAAAACAATATCGGTTGGCACTTTTGGCCATATAAAAAGCTGGGAGGCTCTTCATTTGTGTCGATCCCGACCCCTGAAAATTGGGATATTGTGATCGATTTTGTCGAATCGGACCGAAGTAGTTATAAGGCAATAAGGGAAGTCCGCCCTAACCAGGAAATGGCTAGAAAAGCAATGCTCGATTTCATCGAAAATTGTAAATTTGAGAACAACATCATCAACGAAGACTACGTACGTGCATTGGGCTTGAATCCGAAAAGTGTTAACAGGCAGGTTGCGGCAGTAATAATTGGAACATTGGCAAGTGTGTTTGCGAAAGATACGTAATAAGAATCAGATGTTTTTTGATTTCTAAATTTCTAACAGTTCTCATATCAAAAAAACCATAAAAGGTATGATACATACAATAAAGAAAAATAGTTGTTTTATTATTCTGGCTTCTCTGCTTGCAGCTTGTAGCGGAGGTACCAAAACAGTCGGTACGGGATTGGATGCCGGCATCGAACGCCGCATCGACAGTGTGATGGCGCAAATGACGCTCGAAGAAAAAGTGGGCCAAATGGCGCAGTACACGGTGGATGTGATCGGCAAAGGGGGAAATGCCTATTTCAGCGACGAACCGTTCGAGGTGGATCTGGCCATGCTCGATACCGTGATTGGAAAATACAAAGTGGGCTCTATCCTCAATACGGCAAACAACCGCGCCCGGACAACCGAGGTGTGGGAAAAAACAATCAGGACCATTCAGGAAAGGGCGTTGGAGGAGACCGGAATTCCGGTGATTTACGGCATTGATGCCATTCACGGAACCACCTACACTGCCGGAGCTACCTTCTTCCCACAGGGAGTGGGTATGGCGGCAACGTTCAACACCGGCCTGATGAAAGAGGGCTCCCGCATTACGGCGTATGAAACGCGTGCATGCAATATCCCCTGGACATTTGCTCCTACGATGGATCTGGGGAGAGACGCGCGTTGGTCGAGACAGTGGGAGAGCTACGGTGAAGATGCTTATCTGAATGCCCAAATGGCAGCGGCCTCTGTTGCCGGATTTCAGGGTGACGACCGGAACAACGTAGGGCCTCAACATATTGCGGCCTGTTTGAAACATTATATGGGGTACGGTGTGCCGGTTTCAGGGAAAGATCGCACGCCTGCCGTTATTTCCGAAAGCGATTTGCGCGAGAAATTTTTCGAACCGTTTCGTGCCGGCATCGAAGCCGGGACGCTTTCCATTATGGTGAACTCGGGTGTTATCAACAATGTATCCACTCATGCCGATAAACGGTTGCTGCAAGGCTGGGTGAAAGATGAACTCGGTTTCGACGGCGTTGTGGTGACCGATTGGGCGGATGTACAGAATCTGCTGTCGCGCGACAGAATCGCCGAAGATTACAAAGAGGCGGTAAAAATTGCCATTAACGCGGGCATCGATATGGTGATGGAACCCTATAACCTGGCGTTTTGTGCCACTTTAGTGGAACTGGCAGAGGAGGGCGAAGTGTCGATGGATCGTATTGATGATGCCGTACGGAGGGTGTTGCGGATGAAATATCGTTTGGGTCTGTTTGAACATCCCTATTGGTCGCGCGCAGCATATCCCGATTTCGGTAACCCAACACATGAAGTCGCCGCAAAATCCGCTGCAGATGAATCCATTACGCTATTGAAAAACGAGAACAATATTCTTCCTTTACCTCAAAACGCGCGTATTCTCGTATCAGGACCCAATGCCAACTCTATGCGGACGTTGAACGGGGGATGGAGCTATTCATGGCAGGGAGAAAAGGTGGAAGAGTTTGCACAGGAGTACAACACTATCTATGAAGCTCTGCAGAACAAATTCGGTGCCGGCAACGTGAGGTACGAACCGGGAGTAACCTATAAAATGGATGGGCAGTATTACGAAGAAAATGCTCCTGAAATCGAAAAAGCTGTCAGAGCCGCATCCGGCGTAGATTATATCGTTCTTTGCGTGGGTGAAAATTCCTATTGCGAAACGCCCGGTAATTTAGATCAACTTACCTTGTCAGAAAATCAAATAGCATTAGCTAAGGCTTTACAAAACACCGGAAAGCCGGTAATACTGGTCCTCAATGAAGGGCGCCCGCGCATTATTCGCGCAATTGAACCCAACTCAAAAGCGATTGTTCAGCTCTATCTACCCGGCAATTTCGGTGGTGATGCACTTGCGGATATCCTGGCAGGGGATGTAAACCCCAGCGGAAAATTACCCTACACCTATCCGAAATTTGAACAGGGATTGATTACCTACGACCATAAACCGAGCCAGAATATCGAGGGAAAAATGGATGGTGCGTATGATTACGGCGCGCAAACATCCGTTCAATATCCGTTCGGATTCGGATTGAGCTATACCACGTTTGAATATGCCAATGTATCGGTGGACAAAAAAGAGTTTGTTTCGGGTGATGAACTGACGGTAAGCGTAGATGTGAAAAATACGGGAAATGCGGAAGGCAGAGAAGCCGTCCTACTTTTCAGCAGTGATATGGTGGCGTCGCTTACTCCCGATGTTCGCAGGTTGCGGGCTTTTGAGAAAATATCGCTCCAGCCGGGTGAAACAAAACGCGTTTCCCTCGCCCTGCCTGCCGATGAACTGGCATTTGTAAACGCGGAGGGCAAATGGACGTTGGAAGAAGGCGATTTTATGCTCCAAGTGGGTAATCTGATAGATAAAATCACCTGCACAAAAACAAAGATGTGGAATACGCCAAATAGATAGGTTGAGGCTGAGCGGATTATGTGCCGATTTCAGGATGTGACAGAGTGGGGACAAGCAGTGGCTTGTCCCTGTTTGTTAGCCTGTTAATTCGAAATTCAAAAAAAGTACTCATCTCTTTCTCATTCTTATTTACCCGGAAAATATGTAAGAGGGTATAATCATAAAAGGGGAATACAATTTCTCAGATTAAAGATTTTTCGCATCTTTGTAGAAATTTCAGTTAAGATACTTTAGAATCTGACATCCCTATTTTTGTATAAATGAAAGAGAATGCCGTATTGGATAATCTGTTCAGAAGAATTGCCTTTAACGACGATCAACAGGCTTTTAAAGAGCTGTTTTTCGACTTTTATCCCTCTCTTTGTCTGTTTGCAGGACGCTATATCCTTTCCCCTGAAACCTGTGAAGACATTGTTCAGGATACTTTTTTCAATATCTGGAAAAACAGAAAGAATATAGAGATTACATCGTCATTCCGAAATTTATTAATCACCAGTGTAAAAAATAGTTGCACGGATTATCTTCGTAAACAGTCTATTCGTCAAAGTTATGCTGAAAAACAGATCTCTGCCGAAACCATCGATACGCCCGAAGAGGTGTATACCATCAAAGAATTGGAGACCATGCTTTCTTCTGCGATGGAAAAGTTACCTGCAAACATTCGGAAAGCATTCGAATTAAGCCGGTTTGAAAATATGACCTACAACCGGATCGCTGAGGAGATGGCTGTTTCTCCCAAAACAGTGGAAGCTTATATCAGCAAGGCATTGAGCCTGTTAAGAGCCGAGCTGAAAGATTATCTCCCGTTGGCGCTGCTGGCATACAGCATCGCTTATATTTGTACTCCATAAACATTTTTTACCACATGGTTACAATGCGGTCCTCTTTAAAAAAAGTTTGAAAAAGGGATCGGAAATAAAATATTCACTGCTTATCCTGTCGATTATTCCATCACTGGTTAATCCGCTTACGGCGCGTTGTAAGGTAGCAGAGCTCGGCAAACGATGTCTTTCCGAAACGACGAGGAGCGTAAAACACCAGATTGTTACCTCCCGCGAGTGTCTCTACAATGTGTTTACACTCTTCCTCTCGATTATAAAAGTTTTCCCCTTTTACCACTGTGCCGTAAGTAAATGGATTCATATTTTCTTTTTTCCACAAAGATATGGTGTTTTTTACATTATGCAAAAAAGCATAATTTGTTAAAGTGTACTGCCAAGTGGTCTTCACATGTTGTTTCTGTTGGTGTTATTATCTCTGGAATCCACTGCTGTACTACGAGGTTAGAGAGAAGATCAGGGGAAAGAAAAAAAGCGAGGAATTAAAATTTGTTTTTAACATAGGGTATTTCTTGTTTCATACGTCAAGTAAATACAAAAAGGTATAAAAAGCCTTTATGAAGGATGCCATAGTATTGCCATTGTACAGGAATTTCAATAAAACTTTTTCGTCAATCAATACAGGCCGAAGACAAATTTATTTGTATTATGTTATTGTGTGAACTATTTCGTTGAGGGAGCACAGAGGCAAAATTCATTTTGCTCCTGTCGAACGTAGAAATAGTCGAATAAAATTCAAAATGACTAACTTTAGTGAGGCTTATATTTTAGCATATATAAAGAAGGATCTCCCCGGTGATGCTCTCAGGGAGTGCGATGCACTTATGCAATCTTCTCCCCGATTCCGGAAGAAGGTAAATCAGATCAGGGCGATCTGCGATTTATCGGTTACTCTGAGGAGCCAGAAGGAGATCGACACTGAAAAAGCATGGGTACGGTTATCCCGAAAAATCGCATTCGTCTCTTTCCAGACAAAAATATGGAACATTACCCGGACGGCAGCAGCAATACTGCTTCCTCTTTTTCTGCTGCATCAATATGTGGTACAACCCATGTTGAAAACAACTCCGGCGGAGATGATCACCCTTGTCTCGGCTCCCGGTATTGTTACAAAGGCTGTATTGCCTGATGGCAGTGAGGTGTGGCTCAACGCGCAGAGCGAACTGACCTATCCTGCCCGTTTCACCGGAAAAGAGAGAACCGTAAGTGTGTCTGGTGAAGCTTATTTCAAAGTAGTGGCAGATAAAAAGAACCGATTTAATGTTGTGATGCCTGATGGTATTGCCGTCAGTGCTTTCGGTACGGAGTTCAATGTACATGCCTATCAGGATGAGCCGGATTATCAAGTGACTCTCGCCCGGGGAAATATAGAAGTTGCATCGGCAAACTTCATAAAAAAAGAGATCCTTACGGCAGGTCAGAAAGTTGTTTTGAGCCCTACAATGGGTAGTATGACCGTTCTTCAGGCCGATACCTATATGGAGACGGCCTGGAAAGACGGGAAAATGGTATTTCGTCGTGAGAAACTCGAAACTATCTCACAGAAACTCTCCCGTAAGTTCGGAGTAGTCATTCAGCTAGAAGGGGATGCATTGAAAGACTATGAATATACTGCTACTTTTACCGATGAAATGTTGGAAGATATTTTGGATCTTTTAATGAGGTCGGCTCCGATAACGTATTCTATTTCGAAGCAAGAGCAATTGGATAATGCTATGTTTACCCGGCGGGTTGTTACGATAAAAAGCAAGAAATAATCAATCATTAATGTGCAATGCGATAACGATGGTAAGGCGAAAAGGTAGTATGAACCAATGTGATAATATGCAATGATATGACAAACAGGCTTCGCATTCTTTGTGTTTCACGCGTTATTCGCTTCGCTGTTATTTTCGAATGACAGCTGAATATTTACTTAATAACTTCCGAATTACAATCTAATAACAACTGAATTCAATCAGTAAACCTCATGAAAGGAGAAGTGCTTATGATAAAATAATTTGTAAAAGACACATAAAGAAACGGGAGAATGAAAATTCACTCCCCCGCCCATGATTCACAATTGTCCTTGCGGAAACTCTTACCTCGCCGCCAGGCAATGGATTTACTAAACTCATAAATGAATTTAATAACAGTGTAAAAGTATGCATAATAAATCAATCCACCAAAAAGCACATATTTTTTGTACTTTTTGTAAAAAAATACCTATCGCTATGAGAATGACACTTTTATTCTTGTTCTTACTTGTTTTTCACTTACAAGCAGAACATTCGTATTCTCAAAATACAAAAATTTCGCTGGATATGAAAAACAGCTCCATCGAAAGGATCTTACAGGTCATAGAAGAGAGATCGGAGTACTATTTTCTGTATAACAGCAAGTTAATAGATGTAGATCGAAAAACGGATATACGGGCGGAGGAAGAGTCTATCGCTTCCGTATTGAACCGGTTATTCGGTACAGAAAACGTGTCGTATGAAGTAAAAGGCACACAGATCATCCTGCATCCGAAAGAGATGAACCGGATTGCTTCCGAATTGATGGCCAATATGTCGCAACAACAAAAAAAACAGATTGCCGGAAAGATTACGGATGAACGAGGAGAGCCCATTATTGGTGTTAATATTATTGAAAAAGGTACCACCAATGGTACCGTAACCGATATAGAGGGTAATTTTTCTTTCAGAGTAGAAGAAGATGCAGTGCTTCAGATTTCCTATATCGGTTATCTAGGACAGGAAATTTCGACAGCTGGCAGAACCTCTGTCAATGTTATTTTACAGGAGGATACGAAAGTACTGGAAGAAGTGGTAGTGACGGCTCTCGGTATTAAGCGCGCGGAAAAAGCGTTAAGCTACAATGTACAAACCATTAAGAGCGAGGATGTAACAGCGGTAAAAAACACGAATTTCATTAATGCATTGGCCGGTAAAGTAGCAGGTGTCACCATCAACGCCGGTTCGTCGGGTATGGGTGGAGCTTCGAAAGTGGTGATGCGCGGTGCAAAATCTATTGCGCAATCAAACAATGCGCTTTACGTGATTGATGGTATCCCCACATATAATACTAAGGGAGAAGGAGATTCTGGCTCATTCGCTTCAAACGGGACTACTGAAGCTATAGCAGACATCAATCCTGAAGACATTGAAAGCATTTCTGTGCTGACAGGAGCGGCTGCGGCAGCGTTATACGGTAATCAGGGAGCAAATGGAGCTATCGTGATCACCACGAAACGAGGCACCGCAGGCAAACTCGAAGTTCTTTATACCAGTTCAGCAGAAAATTTCTCTCCTTTGGTATTGCCACGTTTTCAGAGCCGGTACGGAACCGGTGATATCTCTTCCTCAGGAGGATCGTCGATTAAAAGTTGGGGACGTAAATTAGTTCCTGAAAATAGTTACGGATTTGATCCTCGAAAAGATTTCTTTGAAACGGGGACGGCCTTTACCAATTCCATATCCGTATCTAACGGAACCGAAAAGAATCAGACGTATTTTTCGGCAGCCGCTGTCAATACTGATGCTATCATTCCTAATACCCACTATGACCGTTATAATTTTACTTTCCGAAACACAAGTAAATTTTTGAATGACAAAATAATATTGGACATAGGGGGAAGTTACATCATTCAAAAAGACCAGAATATGCGGAATCAGGGAGTTTATTCCAATCCGGTAACTTCAGCATATCTTTTTCCGCGTGGCGATGATTTTAATATGATACGGGTATTCGAACGATTCGACCCGGTCCGCAATATCAATGTACAATACTGGCCGCAGGGAGAAGGCGATTTCCGGCTTCAAAATCCATACTGGATTGCTTATCGTAATTTGAATAATAATGATAGAAAAAGATACATGTTCCATGCAAATTTGAGCTATGATATACTTGATTGGTTAAATATTGCGGGACGGGTACGTATTGACAATTCGGACAATGATAATACCCAAAAATCGTATGCAACGACCAATGCTGTATTTTCAGGACCCAATGGCCAGTACCTGATCGCCAGATCGCATGACAGGAATACATATGCGGATGTATTGGTGAATATAAATAAATATTTTGATGATTTTTCGGTAAAGGTTAATACAGGTGCCAGTATCAGTGATATTAATTATGACAATCTGAATGTGAATGGCCCGATACGGGAAGACGGGATCCCGAATATATTCAATGTTTTTCAGTTGGATAAGGACAAAAAACGGGAAGAACAGGACGGATGGCGTCAGATGTCACAGGCTATTTTTGCCAGTGCCGAAGTAGGTTATAAAAACGCTTATTATTTGACTCTTACCAGTCGTAATGACTGGGAATCGACTTTGGCAAATACGGAGAGACTTTCGTTTTTTTATCCTTCTGCAGGATTTTCCACCGTACTTTCTGAAGTGTTATCCCTGCCGAAACAAATCAGTTACCTGAAAGCCAGAGCATCTTTCGCCCAGGTGGGAACACCCATACCACGCCATATTTCTCTTCAGACCTATTCATGGGACGCCGGTACCGGATCGTGGGCAACCGCTACCATATATCCCATACGGGTATTTAAACCGGAAAGCACCAATTCATGGGAAGTGGGTTTAACCGCCAATTTCCTCCGACAGTTCCGGTTCGATTTTTCATGGTATAAGACCAACACTTTCAACCAAACATTTGAGCCTCAATTATCCGTATCGTCAGGATATTCCACTATTTACATGCAAACAGGAAATGTACAGAATACGGGTATTGAAACCAGGTTGAATTACACGAACGAATGGTCGGGGTTAGCATGGAGTTCCACCGCGATATTCAGTTTGAACCGGAACAAAATCGTGGAACTGGTAAAAGATACACCCCATCCCGAAACCGGAGAAATCATCAACAAAGACCGGTTGAATGTAGGCGGATTGGGAAGGGCCAGTTTTATATTAAAGACCGGAGGTAACCTTGGTGACCTTTGGACGACATCCGATCTTGTCCGTGACAGTAACGGCAAGATATATATTGATGAAAACGGCTATCCACTACCCAATTTTAATGCGGACGACATCTACCTGGGGAGCGTATTTCCCAAGTCGAATGTTTCATGGCGGAATGATTTTTCGTGGAGAAATATGAATTTAAGTTTTATGTTGTCGGCCAGGTTCGGAGGTGTCGTATTTTCGGGTACGCAGGCTGCACTCGATTTGTACGGTGTTTCAGAAGCTACGGCTGAAGCGCGCGACAGGGGCTATGTCATCATCAATGGTGAAGACCGCATCGATCCGCAAGCATGGTATACCACCATCGGGGCATCGGACGGGATAGCTTCATATTATACATACAGCGCGACCAATATCCGGTTACAGGAATGTAGCATTGCTTATAATATTCCCAGGAGTAGGCTGGGCAATACGGTAGACCTTACTGTTTCATTAGTGGCACACAATTTATGGATGATTTATAATAAAGCGCCGTTTGACCCTGAATCCGTTGCAAGCACCGGAAATTACTTTCAGGGAATGGATAATTTTATCATGCCCAGTTTACGTAGTATAGGTCTTAACCTGAAAATTAAATTCTTAAAATGAAATGTTTATGAGACGTAATAAATCATTAGTTTTTACCATTATTTCAGTAATACTTGTCGCTTTTCCGGCATGTACGGGTAATTTTGAAGAAATCAACAAAAGACCTTATGATGTTACCGCCGAAGAGATGAAACGGGATGGCTATAATGTCGGCGCTTCATTGGTCGGATTGCAAAGTAATGTTATTCCGCTGCAGATACACCTCAATCAATTCCAGGAATGTCTGGCAGGTGGCGCTTTTGCAGGCTATATGGCATCTACGCCGGAGTGGACTGCAAGGTTTGCCACCTATAACGCGCCCGTTGATTGGAACCGGGCGCCTTTCAATAACCTGATCACAGGAATATATCCTTATCGCGAACAGTTGCATGCCATTTCCGATGACCCGACCGTCCTTGCATTGGGAGAGCTTTTCCGCATTGCGTCCATGCATCGGGTTACTGACACGTATGGCCCCATTCCCTACTCTCAAATGACCGGGAGCGGACTTACCTCTGCATACGATTCGCAGAAGGATATATATGATTACATGCTTAAAGGGCTGGATGAACTCATCACTACGTTATACGAAAATCGATTTAATGATGCATCTTATTATGCAAAATATGACAATGTGTACGGAGGGAACCTGGAAAACTGGATCAAATTCGCCAATTCGCTGAAACTGC
>AGTN01080902.1_pt1 | contig 11180 bp, 7 predicted proteins | sample 314218 | NCBI WGS metagenome assembly AGTN01 (sample SAMN02954264, study PRJNA73603) | bioreactor metagenome | biome: terrestrial; feature: non-aerated bioreactor; material: poplar woody material; isolation source: poplar biomass | place: USA | collected 2006-12 | reverse complement strand
TCGTTCTTTATTCGACGTTCCTGATCGATCACTTCGATCTGTTCGGACTGCGACAAGTCTGGCTTCATTTTTGTAGTATCGAATACAGTGCCCGGCCATTTGTCGTTCGTGGTCTATACAAATTCTGTCGTCATCCATTGATGCTTGGATTTCTGATCGCTTTCTGGTTTACACCCAATATGACGTACGGACATTTACTGTTTGCAGTTGCTATGTCCGCATACATTCAAATTGGTATCTGGCATGAGGAGCGCGATCTGGAGAAACACCTCGGGGACGATTACCTCCAGTACCAGGAGCGCACCACAATGCTTTTCCCATGGATCATACGCTGAGTGCGCAAGTAGATCTCGGAAACCAACACCTCCGACTGACAAACTTCGCTGCCAACGGCGCACATACAGATCAACTTTCCGCTTTTGGATCCACGGTTTCTATTTTGAGCTTCTGTCCTTCGCTGATGTCGGATGGCGGTTGCGTTATAACACTATCGCCGACACTAATTCCGCTTATAACTTCACTCTCTTTGCCTAAGTCGCGGCCGATATTGACGCGCACGTAATGAGCCGTGCAAACATCAGGCGATGGCTTTGCTGCGTTCGTCTGTTTAATTGGTTGCACCGTTGCTTTCAGCGACTGCGCTAAAACAACGTATTGCCCTTCCGGCTTCACGATAACGGCCGAATCCGGCACTAACACAGGTGGACTCGCGCGGTGGGAGATGAGGCTGACCTGAGCAAACATTCCTGGCATCAGCTTGCCTGATTGATTGGGTATCTCGATTTTTGCTTGCAGTGTTCGCGAGGTAGGATCCATACCACCTGAGATGTTTGCGATTCGCGCATCGAATGTCTGATTCGGCAACTCGGCGACTGTGATCTTTGCCGGCATTCCGACATGAACTCCCTGGTAGTCAGATTGGGGAATGTATACGAATACTCGAAGCGTATCTGTCCTCGCCATTCGCAGGAGCTCCTGATTATTCGAGCTGCTACCTTTGGAGACAAGGGCTCCGGCATCAACGTTTCTGGCAGTGATTACGCCGTCGCAAGGAGCAACGACTCTCTGCCACGAGTTCATGGTTTCGATTTCTTCGACGCTAGCTTTGGCGGCATCAACGTTGGCCCGAGCAGCTGATATCTTCTCTTGATTTGCCGCAGCCTGAGCATTTGCGGCTTCAACGGCGGATTGCGCAGCTTCCAGAGAGGCTTTGTCGGTGCTCAAGTCTCGAAGTTTCTCGTCGCGCATCTCGACACTAACCGCGCCTTCACTGGCAAGACTTTGATACCGTCTCAACTCTTTGTTCGAAAATACGATCTGCGCTTCCAGACGTTTTACGGCTGCTTTGTTCGTTTGCACCACAGACAATGACTGAGCCAGATCCGCCTGTGCGCTTTTCAATTGTGCCTGCGCCTCTTTATAATCAGCTTTTGACCGCATGAGCTGTTTCTCGAGTTCTGGTGCATCGATCTGCATGAGAAGTTGCCCCTTGCGAACTCGATCACCTATATCAACCAATCTTCTGGCAAGATAACCATCGCAGCGGGCGTAAATGTTGAACTCCTGAACGGCTTGAATGTTAGCGGGCAGGTTTACTTCAACGTCTTTCTTACCTGGTACTATCGGCGAGACCGCATATGATGGCAAATGCGGAGCGGCTTCCGAAGCCACCTTCGCTTCATTCTGTTGTTGCAATCTTGGCAGTACCCCGAGAGCAAAAATAATGCCGAAAACCGTGATGACTACAACTATAAAGCCCATCACGAACATAGGAGTTTTACCGCTGCTTTTGATACCGGCAATTGATTCAATTTTCTCCCAATTTGGTTTGTCGGTCGCAGAATCGGTATCGCTTTCAGTATCAATACCGGATTTAGTACTGATGGTAGTATTGAAATCGGTATCACTCGGCAAATATCCACCTGAAGAGTGGCTAATTATGGGAGTTACCTTGTGAATGCGCTGGTAACCATCATCGTCTTTTCTGTTTGGTTCTGGTGATTGGCTTCCCATTATAATGTTCTCCCTGCACCGAGCAATTCGGTTGCACGATCGATCGAGGCGCGTCGCGGCTTATGGCGTATGATTGCAAATACACATGGAACGAAAAGTAGAGTGGCGACAGTAGCAATTGCCAGTCCGCCGATAACCGCTCGGCCCAGAGGTGCGTTTTGCGCTCCGCCTTCGCCAAGCCCGAGTGCCATTGGCAGCATCCCAATTATCATCGCCGCCGCTGTCATAACAACCGGTCTGAAGCGTGTGAAGCCGGCATTCAGTGCCGCCTCGACTGCGGAGAATCCCTCGCTCAGCTGCTCGTTGGCAAAGGTGACAAGGAGAATACTGTTGGCAGATGCCACACCAATCGATACGATCGCACCCATCAGTGCCGGTACACTAAAGGTCGTTTGCGTAGCGAATAGAATCCAGAGTATTCCTGCCAGGGCTCCTGGGATCGCCATCAGAATTATCATCGGATCGGTCCACGATTGAAAGTTGATGACGAGCAGTAGATAGACTAGTGTGATTGCGAACAGCAGTCCGCTCGCCAAACCGAGAAACGCAGAGGTCATGCTCTGCGCTTGCCCTCTTGTGAAACAAGTACTTCCGCGTGGCAGGTTCGGTCTTTCCTTATTCACGATCTTCTCTACATCGGCCATTACTCCGCCAAGATCTCTTCCTTGAATGTTTGCAAAAACATCGTAAACCGGTTGGATCTTGTAGTGATTTACGACTGTTGCTGTGTTTGCGTGTTTTGCGGTAGCCAGGTTTACCAACAGTTGGGGCGAAGTGCCGGCAGAACTTGTGCTTCTTTGACTGCTTGAAGAGCCCTGCGAGTTCATGCCAGTCCCCTGCGATGTCGGATTCGATGGTGTTTGCCCGCCGGAGGCACTCTGCAAGCTGGTCACTGGCGTCTGCAAAATGTCGTCGACATCCGTTATCCTTCTTTCCGGTGTCTGAACTGCGACTGGGTAGTTGACACCGTTTTCGGGATTTACCCAGAATCCGGGAGCAGTTTGAAAACTCGAACTCAAGCTAATCAGGAGTGACGATGCAATGTCTCGTTGCGTAAACCCGAGCTGGTTGGCCTTCGTTCTATCCACCGTCAATTGCAATTGCGGCGCATCTGTAATCTGGTGTAATGTCACATCAACAGCTCCTGGTATTGAGGCAACCTGGCTGCGAATCCGCTGAGCTATTTTGTAGTTTTCAGCCTTGCTTCTTCCCGTAACCTGGATATCGATCGGTGCCGGCAGACCAGCGTTGAGGATCTGACTGACGATATCTGCTGGTTGGAAGAAACAGCTTACCTCAGGGAATTTCTGCTTGAGCATCTCTCTGATCCTTTTCGCATAGGTGAACGTGGAAAATTTATGGTCTTCCTTCAAAGAGATCAAAATTTCACCATCGAAGTTGCTTGTTGTGATGTTGTCACCGTAGGCAAGGTTGATACCACTAGTAGGTATACCAATATTGTCCAGAATCGCTTCGAGATCCGTTGGAGCTAGAATCTTTTTGATCTCGTCTTCGACACGAAGGAAGATTCGTTCCGTCTCTTCGATTCTTGTACCGGTCGGAACGGTCAGGTGCAACCTGAGTTGACCGGCGTCGACCTGTGGAAAATAGTCCATGCCTATAAATGGAACAAGTATTAACGTGACTGCGAAGAATCCAAGGAAGCAACCAACTGTCATCCATTTTCGAAGCAAAAGAACGCGAGAATCTGTTTATATCGATCTCGAGCGGCATCGAATATGGTGATAACGAACAAGTGAATTGCAGTAAACATGCCGACTTTATGGCTTTGTGTTTCAGTCTCGTGTCCTCTCAATAGGTACAAACACATGACGGGAACCAGAGTTCTCGACAAAAAATAGGAGAACATCATGGCGAATACGACAGCCATTCCGAGTGGAACAAAAAGTGATCGTGCTGGTTCCGTCAGCAATAATACGGGAACGAATACGATGCAAATCGATAGTGTGGAAACAAAAGCGGGGGTGGCGATTTGTTGCGCACCATCGAGAATTGCTGTGACAATCGGCTTGCCCATGGCGAGATTACGGTGAATGTTCTCAACCTCTACCGTGGCATCGTCAACGAGCATCCCGACAGCGAGTGCCAATCCGCCCAGGGTCATTATGTTCAAAGTCTGATTTGTGGCAAACAAACAGACGATTGAAGCGATGATTGAAAGAGGTATCGAAATAGCCACCACGATGGTGCTCCGCCAGCTGCCGAGCAGCACCAGAATCAATAGTGCCGTTAGAATCGCCGCAATGCCTGCTTCTCGTACAACACCATTGACGGCGGCTTTCACAAAGAGTGATTGGTCGGCGATTAGTTTTACATCGATCTCTTTGGGGACAGTGGAAAGAACTTGGGGCAGTGCGTTTCTGACGCGTTCTACAACCGAAATGGTAGATGCGCCGCCACTCTTCAGGACATTCATTAATGTCGAGCGACGACCGTTCTGGTGAACAATATTTGTCTGAACTGCGAATCCGTCACGCACGTGGGCTACATCACGCAGGTATACGGTGGTTCCATTTATCTGCTTGAGGGGAAGACTGTTAAATGCTTCGATCGTCTCGGGCGTGCTATTTAGATGAACGGAGATTTCTTGCGATCCGATTTTAGTGGAACCGCTTGGAAGAATTACGTTTTGCCCACCGAGTGCCGCAGAAACATCAGTCGCCGAAAGCCCCTTCGCCTGCAATGCTTGAGGATCAAGATCAACCATTACCTGGCGGCTCTTTCCCCCATATGGCAGTGGAATTTGAGCACCTTCTACTCCGGACAAACCGGTTCTGATGAAATTGAGACCGTAATCGAAGAGCTCCTGCTCCGAAAGCGTTTTTGATCCGATTCCTAACTGCAAGACAGGAACGTCCGATGCGCTGAAAGCAGTGATTAGCGGAGGAGTGGTTCCCTGTGGATATATGCGTAGGAGCGTCTGGCAAAGTGAGGCGATGATTCCGACAGCCTTGCCCATATCCGCTCTCTGGTGCAGATAGACCTTAATTACGGAGATGCCGTTAAGAGACGCTGATTCGATGTGGTCGATATCGGGCGTGACGGTAGTAATGGCGCGCTCACAGATGGTCGTTATACGATTCTCCATCTCCTCGGCCGGCAGTCCGTTGTAAGTCCATATCACGCTCACGACCGGAATGTTTATGGTCGGGAAAATATCTGTCGGCATGCGCGTGATTCCGACGATACCGATTATGGTTATCAGGAGAGAAACAACGACAAATGTATAGGGGCGGCTGAGAGCCAGCTTTACAATCCACATTCAGGCTCACCGAAAGGCTCTAAACTGATTATAGGTGATACGAACTATTCGTGCCACCTTTGTTAAATGCCCCGCACAGGCTGCGGCTTTCAAGCTCTTCCAAGCCTGATTTAAAGCTGCTAAAATGTGATCGGCATGTGACAACCCAGCCAGGGCAGCCACCTCTCGATTCAGGAACTATTATTGGATAGTGACTAGAACGATCAAAAAGAGACGAATAAAAGACGAATACATGGATCTGTTCAATCGACAGACCATGGGTTTTCTTTTGCGTCGGACAACAGCTAATATGGCCAAACGTCTTAACGATAAGCTTGGTCAATTTGATACCACACTCAATCACTGGGTCGTGCTTTCCTGTCTCTGGCAAAAAGATGGTTTGCCAGTGATGTATATAGCCAGTCAATTACAGCATATTGGGGGAACGCTATCTGATCTCCTGACTCGCATGGAGAAGCGCAAGCTGATCAAAAGAAGACGAGATAGAAAAGATCGAAGAGTTCTGAGAGTTTTTCTAACCGAAGAGGGAAGTAAGCTCCGCGAACTTCTGCCACCGCTAGTGCATCAAGCGTGGTATCAGGCGTGGGAGGGTTTATCCGCATCTGACCTGGACCGTCTTTCTGCGCATTTAGATCTCATGATTCAAAATTGCGATCCTGACTACAACGTTTGCTTACCTGAGCCATCCGACGATATTCCGAAGAGTTACCAGTTCATCCTGCCACCAAGATCGCTGGGCTATAAAATGAAAGTCTTGCAACTCTTGATGATGCGTCGCTTCTCTGATTCCGCGGAAAAATACAACGTCACAGCCAGCCACACGCTTGTTCTTATTCGATTGTGGCAAAATGACGGGCTGCCGGTGACCGAGATCGGACAGTATTTAGAGCAAGTCGGAGGTTCCCTGACCGGAGTGTTAGAGCGTATGGAGGAACGTGGGCTGATTCGGCGCGAGCAGGATCAAAAAGATCGACGTTCTTTTCGTGTCTGGCTGACCGAAGAAGGCGAAAGTTTGATTGACGTGATACCTCCGATAGTCAATGAAGTTAACAAGTTCGCTTGCGCAGGACTGTCTTCCGACGATATTCTCTTCGTCAAAAAGAGTCTCAATAGCATCCTCGAAAGATCGGAACCGTCGGAGTGATTACTGTCCTCCGGCATGTTAGCAGTTTCAAGGACTTAATCTCAATGCATTCCGCTGAAGATAATGTCAACCCGGGAGCCTTGCTAACATTGAGTTTTCGGCGATTTCATCGATTCAGTGAAGGCCGAATCCTGTCGTTTTAATCAAAGCCCCCCTCTGCAGCTTTTGAAATGCGACGGAATTGCGAGTTCGGGTTTCTTGAAGAGAACTAGAAGATGTGACAAGCTAATCACGATGACATCACCTGCTGAAAATAAAATACCTGGTGAAGCTGAAACGCTTGGTGAAGATAAAACGCCCGAAGAATTTCATGACTGGCCTTCCGGCGTTTCCGGAAAAGTATTCATAAGATTTGGATTGGCGAAGACGCTTCCGGTTGCGGTTATCTATAGCGCAATCACGTTTGTCGCGATTTCAATCTTGCCGCTATTGTTCATGTGCTCTTCTGATGGAACTTTGGTTCCTTCGGCGAATATCAAGATCCCATTGCTGGGTGACTTTGTAGCTCTCTCGCGTTTGCTGGTAGCGGCGCCACTTTTGATAATCTCAGACGCTTTGACACGCCCCTGGCTAATAAAGGCTGTAATTCAATTTCGTGAAAACTTCATCGAAAGTGATGATCTTGATCGCTTCGATCGCCTGGTCCGATTCGTTGTTAGGGTTCGCCATTCGCTTGTTGCTGATGGAATCATTCTGGCAACCGCCTTTATCACTTCGCCCTTCAATCCAGCTGCACTTTTTACGACGGAGGTGCCCGGCTGGCAGGTGCATCCAATCACCGGTCTGACAATGGCAGGCTGGTGGAATGCCTGCGTCAGCCAACCACTTTTTCGCTTTGTGGTCTTCGGTTGGTATTTCCGTTACTTAATTTGGCTGTTCTTTCTCGTTCGAGTTTCGCGAATGAAGTTGCACGTGCTCGCAACACATCCGGATAACGCTGGTGGATTGAGTTTCACGAGCGTTACTCAGACACGATTTTGTCTGGTTGCCTTTGCGCTGTCGAGCATGATCTGTTGTGTCATCGCCCAGGTTGTCATCTATCACCAAGAAAAACTTACTTCGTTTACTAACTTTGCAATTGCCTTTGCCGTCGTTGCGCTTTTGTTTTTCATTGGACCACTTCTTGTGTTCTCGCCGACATTGGTCGCTGCGCGACAGAAGGCGATCTTCTCATATGGTTCTTTGTGTCAGGATTTGAACAGGCTCTTCGCCAGCAAGTGGGTCCACTCCAACGTCGATCGAAAGCCGCTTATAGAGAGCCCGGATGCATCAACAGTTACCGACCTCAACTCGCAATACACGTTAATTCAGAACATGCGCCCGGTGGTCTTCGATCGTCAGTTTGTCATGATTTATGTAATTGCCATCTGTTTGCCGGCTCTGCCTCTTGTCGCTATGGTCATTCCATTAAAGGACCTTGTTGTGCAAATAGTCAAAGCTATTACGTGATCAAAGCCGCTTGACTCTAGGGCGCCATTAACAGTTATCAGGTCGCGGAAACCGAAAAATTATTTTCCGGAAGGGCACCGCAGGCGGTATCCGACACGCGGTATGTTTTCGATCAATGATGCGGATTCATCTGTACCATCGTCCAGCTTTTTCCGTATCCGTTTGATTGAATTTCTCAAACTGTCCGGAGTCGCTTCGGCATCATTCGGCCAGACACGCTGAAGGAGAGCTTCTTGACTGAAAACTATGTCGGCGTTTCTCATTAAGAACTCGAGCAGAGCAAAATCGCGCGGAATCAGTTGTATTTCGCTGCCTTTATGCGTGAGTCTGTATTTGACGGGATCGAGCTTCAGATCGCCTACTTCTAATATCTGCGAAACGACCCCGGGAGGGCGGCGAATCAGGGCTCGAACGCGGGCCGAAAGTTCTTTTAAAGAGAATGGTTTTGTCAAATAATCATCGGCACCGGCGTCCAGTCCGTCGACTCGATCTGAAATCATGCTTTTGCCCGTCAACATGATGATTGGCACCGAGCCTTTCTCAGACCGGTAGCGTTTGCATATCTCGATGCCCGTCATTCCCGGGACTTCATAATCAAGAATCGCCACATCGAAGGAACCGAGTTTGAGCAGGTCGTATCCTTCGTTGCCATTGACGCAATGGGTGACTTCGTAACGCTCCGAAGTCAGCCACGAGACAATCGTGGATGCCATGTGTTCATCATCTTCGACAAGGAGCAGCTTCATTGCCATAGCATACTACGGTGACGGGCTTGGCGTTTCGGTGATTTAATCTTCGGACCAAAGTTGGATACAAATCGGATACCTGTTTGATATTCAGCAGGCGATACCATCATCGCATCGCTGCTTGAGGCAAAAGGAGGTGCCTGGGAGCTCCGATCGAGAACAATGTGCTCGACAGAGCAGGAGGTTACTATGGAAATTTTCGCAGCTGCACACCCGATCTCAACAATCCTCTCGCGCAGAATATGGAGCAGCCGGCTTTTAGGGTTCGCCAATGCATGAAGTACTCAATGATATGACTACAAAAGATCTAAAAGACTTCCTGAATCGATTGGGACCAGAATCGTCGACGGAGCCAAAAGCGTTGACGGATCCAAAATCGTTGACCGGTCCTGGAGGCACTCTTGAGTCCATCGTGAATGAAGGAAGAGTGATTCAAATCCCAAATGACGTGATTGATTGCGGATTTGGCAATAGATCGATGAGTCAAATTACCGAATCGAGATAAAAACCTTCCGTTCGACAAGGAGGCTTTACCGACTAATACAGCATCTCTCGTTTGGAAGCCGTGCTATTCTAGTACGGCTTCCTTATTTCTTAAATAACGCTTCCTATCTTAATTTTCGTCAGCTCGAATGTTACCGTAGCGTCCAACGGATGAACGATTTATGAGTCGTGCCAATCAGAAACTAGCGGAAATGATGGAGTCTCCGCTCGTTCAAAGATTGGCTCTAGGATTTATTTTTGTCGTTCTGATAAACATCGGTTTCGCTGCTTTGATTTCGTTGCAAACGGTGCATACCGAAAAACAAGTAGCCCGCGAATACCGCATGATTAGAGCGGCTCAGCGTGTGTCTGATATCGCCGACAAACTGCGTCGATTTCGGGTGATTGTCGACAATGCCAGATTTTATCCCGAGGCAAATCGACGTGAGCATGATGCGAGTTGCAATCGGATCAAGGTTCAGTTGAGGAGTTTGAAAAGTGAGTGGCAAGAGGCGGAATTGCCTGCTGCTGAGTGCCAGAAATTGACAGAGATAATTGAAAAAATCTGTGCCACCACTCCTTATCTTTTTGTTGACGGTTGGACCAAGGACAAACGCAAGGCGGTTTATAGTTCCTTCCTCGATTCGTCGATGGACCTGTATAAAGAATCCATGCGCACCATCCATGCGGTCAACGAGAAGATAAAAGTGCAGCAACGGCGTGATGATGGATCGGATTCACTGACTCTGTGTCTTGCTGCTATTGCATTCAATTGTGTTGTTTGTATCGCCGCGGCCTACGCGATAAGTAAAGGTATTACGACCCCGCTCTCGAGGCTGGCAGCGTCTTGCGAGAAACTCATTTCAGGAGAAGTGATTCCCGCGCCCAAATCGCGAGAGACTGAAATCGGTGAATTGGAAGCGACGTTCCACAATATGTCGAGCACCATAGCGAATACCGAGCGTGCGAGGAAGGAACTCCTCAGGCAGATGCACGAGGTACACGAGGTTACACTGGAGCATGTAAGAAAGAGCGTCGACGAGCTTGCCTCCAGATTCGGTGACAAGCCTGAGCGCACAAAACACTTCGCTGTAATGAAGACCAATATTGACGGAATGCTTTTGCTTCTGGCGTCCATGACGTATGGATTGAATTTCAATCTGGATGAAGACGTAAAAATAGTGCCCACCAAATGCAATACCAAGGACCTTATTGCGAAAACAACCTCCACCATTGATTGGTTGATGCAAAGGTCCAAACTGGAGTTAGTCGTCGAGAACGATAATGTGGACCTTGACGTTGATGAGAACTTGATTCAGCGCGTTCTCATCAATCTCATTTCGAATGCGGCGAAGTATGCACCCAATCGATCTCAGATAAAATTGAACGTTTTAAGGTTGAACGATGACGTCATTCGATTCGAGATACGTGATACTGGATGTGGTATTGCACCGGATAACATTGAGAAGCTGTTTCAAAAATACAGGCAGATTGATCCGGCAGATGGCGTGCAACGCTTCGGAAGCGGACTGGGTCTTTTGATCTGCAAAAAGATCGTAGAGGCTCATGGTGGTGAGATTGGCTGTGAAAGCGCTCTGGGCGAGGGAGCCTGTTTCTGGTTTACCATACCGCCGACGGTGCATATAGCCTGCCAATCGGTGGCAAAGGAACGCTTTACCCCTTCAGGACCTGAGCCTGAATTGAGACGTTCGCTCCTTTCTCTGGTGGCCTTGTTTGCCGTTTGTCAAATAGGAATTGCCATCAGCTTCGGAAGTCAACTCGAAAATGCGAGGCGAACTTACGCAAGTTATGCTCAACACAAGAATACGATTCTTGGCACACAGGAGTTGCTGACGGAGTTCCTGACCTGGCGCCAAACCGCAGCGATTTCATTTCTATCCGGCAATTTGCAAGGCTTCTTCGACATGCTGCCGCTACTCAAGCAACAGAGAGAGAAGGCTCAAAGCCTGATGACCATAGTTGAGCCGAACTCGTCTGTGCAAAAAAACGTTCAAAAATTATCGATGGTATGACCAATCTCGATGATATCGCCATTGGTGTG
>AGTN01678275.1_pt1 | contig 11190 bp, 4 predicted proteins | sample 314218 | NCBI WGS metagenome assembly AGTN01 (sample SAMN02954264, study PRJNA73603) | bioreactor metagenome | biome: terrestrial; feature: non-aerated bioreactor; material: poplar woody material; isolation source: poplar biomass | place: USA | collected 2006-12 | reverse complement strand
TGCCCAGCAGGTTCTCGGGGTCCGAGAGCTGGCAGGCGATCGTGCACAGATTGGCGATCGGGGCAAGCGTGATGTAGCGCTTGCTGAAGTTCATCTTGATCTTGACCTGCCCGTCGGTGTCCCGGAAAAGGACGCCTTCCGACTTGATGCTCGCGGCATCGGAGCCGGCGGTCGACTCGGTCAGACCGAAGCAGGGAACGTACTCGCCATTGGCCAGCTTCGGCAGGTAGGCGCGCTTTTGCGCTTCCGTGCCGTAGTGGAGGAGCAGCTCGGCCGCACCCAGCGAGTTCGGGATCATGACGAGCACCGTCACCGTGAACGAATACGGCGACAGCGTGTGCAGGATAGTCGAGATGGCCAGGCGCGAGAAGCCCTTGCCACCGTACTGCTTGGGGATGAACAACCCCATGAAGCCCTGCTTCTTGATGAAGTCAGCCACGGGCTCCGGGATCTGCCGCAGCGAGCCGACTTCGTAAGCGTTGAACATCCGGCACAGCTCCTGCACCGGACCATCGATGAACGCTCTCTCTTCGTCGGTGAGCGGCCCGTAGGGCTCATTCAGCATCCGCTTGAAGTTCGGATTGCCCGCGAACAGATCGCCATCGATCCAGACGTCGCCGGCCTCGAGGGCCTGGCGCTCCGTGTCGGAGATCTGGGGAAGAATCTTCGCGCTCTTCATGAACCGCAGAAGGCTTCGGAACACGATGTCCCCTTTGCGGCCCTGACCGTGCTGCGCGGAGCCGGTGAGGTTATCGCCGCTCCCATTGCCGGGAGCGTTATTTTTCGTTGTCATGTGTGACTCCTAGTTAGACTGCTGCAGGCGTAATTAGCCGGCTGGCAGCCTCTGTATAGAGCGATATCCAGACTGGAATTAAATTGCTACCAAGCAAGAAACGGGCGGTGCGACGGCTCCCTTACGCGGGGAGCTAAAATTCGCCGCACCTTTTCATGCAGTGCGGACCATCCGCCCTGCACTATTCCGTTCCTTTGCCAATTAGAAACACGCCGCAGAGCCGACTGCAACCGCTCGTGATGTTTTCGAAGGTGAAACCATATGCGGTATCATCCCAACATCTATCTAAGCGAATCGCAGCGGCTCCGAAGCGACCGCGATTACTTCGCGGCGATGCCGACCTGGTTCCAGGCGTCCTTGAGTGCGGACTCGAGCGACGGATGCAGCTTGCGGGCATTGTCCATCGTCTTGTTCGCCCAGGCCTGGAAGTCAGCGTTACTGCCGACGTGACCGTCACCGCAGTTGGTGGCGTACCAGATGTCGAAGGGCTTCTCCCAGGCGTTGCCGCCCACGTTGGTCGCGAACTTGCCGAACGCCTTGTTCGGAATGCCGGAGTTGATGTGCACTCCGCCATTGTCGCTCCAACCCGTGTAGAGATCCTTCATGTGAGCCGGCTGCGGGTCCTTGCCCAGCGACGGATCGTCATAGGCCTGACCCGGGTTGAGCATGTCGCGTAGCGCCTTGCCGTTCACCTTGGAGGTGAAGAGGCCGGGGCCGATCAGCCAGCTGTCCTTGTCGGCCGAGAGACCGAGGTTGTACTGGCGAACCAGCACGCCGACGACGTCGGAGAAGTGCTCGTTGAGCGCGCCGGACTGGCCGGAATAGACAAGACCCGAGGTGTGCTCGGTGACGCCGTGCGCCATCTCGTGGCCGACAACGTCGATGATGACGAAGCTGGCGAAGATCTCGCCGTCGCCGTCGCCGTACGTCATCTGCTTGCCGTTCCAGAAGGCGTTGTTGTACTTGCTACCGTAGTGCGTGGTGCCGACCAGGTTCATGCCGGCGCCGTCGATCGAGGCGCGCTTGGCGACATCGGCGAGGAACTTGCGCACCGCACCGTGGAAGTCGTAAGCGTTGTCGACGACCTTGTCGCCGGTGGCCTTGTCACCTTCGAAGCGAGCCTTCGTGCCAGGCAGCGAGCGGCCGTTCTTGGCGTCGTAGACCTTACGATCACCGGAGGGACCAGCCGTCAGCCACTTGGCGTTCTTGGGGACGAGAAGACCCTTCTGGTAGAGACGCTGCGTGTCGACGAGCGTCTGAAGAAGCGAGGAGTTGTTCGGATTCCGGATGGCCAGCTCGTGGAGCAGGTAGGCCGGCAGGAAACCGTCAATGTGTCTCTTAGACATGTTGAGATCACCTTTCAGTTTTGGATGCGTGACGACGCACCCGTGGGTTAGTGAAACGTTTCATGCTGGTCCGGCCAATTACGTCATGACTGAAAACCAGCGGAATAAGACATCTCTACAAAAACAACCGATCAGCGCCGCGCAGAACGCGAGACGTCACAGTCGAGAATAGGTTTTCCGAGAAATTTTTTCGGAGCCACTGTCATCAGCGTTCTAGAACCGCTTGTACTCAAGAGAAAAGAAGATGGACCAAGGTACAAAACTCATGGTTTCACGCAGCTTTTCTAAGAACTTGAATATGACAGCTTTCTCGAAGTGATTACGATTGGAAGTTATGTATAAGATGCTCTGAGAGACTAGCTGTAAAGAAGAATGCAATTCAACGAAGGGCCTATTAAGGCTCTATAACTTCTGGATATGTCCTGAGTGTCTTTTTTAGAAGGAACTTTGGACCCGTGAGCCGCCCAGCTGTGACCCTTTCTAGCTTGACGCCAATCGGCTTCACATGCCGTTTTCCGCTAAATAGAGAAACTCGCTATTGACAACAAACAACTCTCACAGCTATCGAAGATCCGCATGAGAAGTGAATCGACACCTCGGTTGTCAATAACAAGCGCTGGTTGTCAGCAGACAAAATCACCATCAGCGATACAGCTTGATAACCAACATTTCTCAGCGACTAAGCAGCTCGCGCCGCTACGACATCAACCTCCAAATTGCTTCTTGACATTCAAAGCATTGTTTCCCTCACCACCTGTCAACACTTCGTTTTCGGAATTGGTCCATTCACGCCAGAACTGCTTGACATTCAAATTTTACCCCTGAGTTGATCCTGTCCCGCTCAAAGGTTATCGCCGCTATTTCATCTCGACAACCCATTTGTCAAGAAGTGCTCACGGACTAACGTTCCCTTTCTATTTTCAAAAACGCACAGTCCGCAATGATTCCGAAGCTGCCGAATTGTGCCATCTCGATTGCTCGTTTTGCCTGGCACCAAATACGATACCAACTTGGGTCGCCGTCGTTCCACAAAATCCGAGTGGTTCGCTTCTCTATGAGCCTGTTCCGACAGGCTCCTATGGCCGAGGCAACAAAATTGTTGCCTTCCGATCCCCGAAACGCCCAAAACACGTAGCTCATAGCATCAAAAAAGCAACAATTTTGTTGCCTCGGCCATAGAGAACCAAAAATCGGCGTTTGACTGTATGTATCGGGCAAAGTTTCAGGTAAGCAATTCAACACGCTTGACAACACGAGCGCGGCGAAGTGAAGAGTCGACTTGTGATCGGCTTGCTTGCGGCCCTTTAGAGTTGTTGCGCGAGTTTGGCAGTTTCGGGCGGCGGCGCCGACAAATCGGCTCTATATGCAATTCACATCGCTTCGCTATGTTTGAGTGCGCGATCCCTTGGCAACAAGGGTGAATCTGGCGGCGACCACATCCAACAACCTGTTGACATCATCCGCGGTGCCGCGAAAATTTGCGGCGATTTACGAATTGAAGGTACAAAGTTCCTCCCCAAAATATCCCCAGGAATGAAAGCGAATATCAGACGGGGCTAATCGAACCAACAGGTTGTGCCACCACGCGCGATACTTGACAACAACGATTTTACTGCGTTTCCGAGATCGCAATCAAAGCTTTTACCGAATACAGCAATAGCTCATTAGAGGCTGTTCAGTCTTATCATTCCAAGCTCGCGGGCTTATCAAGAAGATGAGCTAATTTTGAGTTGAACATCATGACGACGAATACGTACGGTGAACGTACTCAATAACTCTTGTAAACCAATTCAGGTAAGCCGTTATAACAACGTCGCGATAAGTCGTTTCCACGCCCGTCTTCTATCTCTGCGCAGCAGCCGATGAGATCCACGTGCTCAGCAAAGCAGTTGGACAAATCGCCCGCACCAAGCAATGTAGAACTCTTGAGCCAGGACTCCTGTTCTGCGCCAAGACTCTTGTTCTGCACCCAGGACCTACGTTCTGCGGCAGTTCATGAGGTTTAAGCGCGTGATCGACTTCCGGCATCTCTTTGAGATTCACGGCTTTCGCCTGGACTATGTTTACAAGGTTAACGAGTTCTCAGAAACATCCACACAAGCGGGTCAACTCTCTGTACTCTTTGTGTGGAACGCTTTTTCGTTCGCGACGACAGAAAGGGGCGCTCACGAAAACGCGCATGGAAACATGCTCGTGGTCGCCCAAGCAAGCGTTTTGCTTTGTCGAGCCGCGAACATCCACGGGTAATATCACCCAATACTCAATTCTCAACACGAGAAGGAGGCTCAAAAATGACGCCTGAAGAGAATAACTCTCAGACTGCCGCGGCAGAGATTCGTCTGCCCAAGAACGTCGTCCCCAGCCGCTACACGCTCACCATGCGGCCCGAGCTCGCCGAAGCAGTGTTCTCCGGTGAAGAAGTCGTCGACATCGAGGTTCTCGAAGCGACGGACACCATCAAGCTCAACGCGAAGGAACTCGAGATCCAGGAAGCGTATGTCGTCAAGGCTGACGGCACGCGCCTCAACGGTAAGATCGAGCTCAACGCGGAGACCGAGCTTGCCACCATCACCTTCGCCGGCATTCTCGGTGTCGGAGCGTGGAAGTTCCACGCCAAGTTCACCGGTATCCTCAACGATCGCCTGAAAGGCTTCTACAAGAGCGTCTGGAAGGACGCCGACGGCGGCGAGCATCTGATCGCCACCACCCAGTTCGAAGCCACCGACGCGCGCGCTGCGTTCCCCTGCTGGGACGAGCCCGAGTTCAAGGCGGTTTTCGCAGTAACCCTCGAAGTCGATGCCAACCTGACGGCGATCTCCAACGGTCGCACGCTCAGCCAGGACCACATCGACGACGGCATCCGCTACGTATCGGTCCGCGCTGCCACCGACAAGCCCGTCGGCAAGCGCCGCTTCGTCTTCGCTGACACGCCGAAGATGTCGACGTATCTCGTCTGCTTCGTGGTCGGCGAGTTCGTCTCGAGCAAGCCGGTCAATGTCAACGGCAAGGAAGTCCGCATCTGGTGCGTGCCCGGCAAGGAACACCTGACGGCTTTCGCCCTCAAGGCGGCCGCGTTCGGCACCGACTGGTACGAGAAGTACTTCAACGTGCCCTACTTCGGTGGCGACAAAATTGACCACATCGCGATCCCGGACTTCGCTGCCGGCGCGATGGAGAACACGGGCTGCATCACCTACCGCGAAACCGCGCTTCTCTGCGACGAGAAGACGGCTAGCCACGGCGCCCTCAAGCGGGTCGCCGAGGTGATTCTGCACGAGCTGGCTCACATGTGGTTCGGTGACCTGGTCACCATGCGCTGGTGGAACGGACTGTGGTTGAACGAGTCGTTCGCCACGTTCATGGAGAACCTGTGCCTGTCGCACTGGAAGCCCACCTGGAACGTCTGGGAAGAGTTCGCTCTCGGTCGCGCCGCTGCCGCTCGGCTCGACGCGCTGAAGAGCACTCACCCGATCGAGTGCCCGGTGCACCACCCCAGTGAGATCGACGAGCTGTTCGACCTGATCTCCTACGAGAAGGGTTGCTCGGTTCTGTACCAGATCCACCAGTTCATCGGCGCGGACACGTTCCGCAACGGTATCCGCACGTATCTCGCGCAGCACGCCTACGGCAACACCGAGACGCACGACCTGTGGGACGCCCTCGAGGCTTCCTGCAAGGCCGACGGTCTCTCCGTTCCGGTGCGCGACATCATGGACGCCTGGGTGTTCACGCCCGGTCACCCCATGGTCGAGGTGAAGGAAGGCGACGCCAAGGGCACGATCGTGCTCTCGCAGAGCGCCTTCAAGTTCCTCCCGGCTGAAGGTGGCGACGCCACTCTCTGGCCGGTTCCCGTCACGCTCACGGTGAAGCGCGGTGGCACTGTCGAGACGAAGAAGTTCGTCTTCAAGTCCGCCGAAGAGCACGTGTTCGTCGGCGAAGACTTCGACACCGTCGTCGTCAACGCTGGTGGCTCGGGCTTCTACCGCGTCACCTACGCGCCGGCTCTGGCCAGCCGCCTGACCGCGGACCTGCAGAGCAATCTGTCGGTGGTCGAGCGCTTCAACCTGGTCAACGACGCCTGGGCTGCGGTTCGCGCGCGCACCACGCACGCAACCGACTACCTGGATGTCGTGAAGCTCTTCTCGAAGGAAGAGGACCCGAACATCTGGTCGATCATCCTCGGTTCGCTGCGCACGGTTCACCGTCTGGTGGGTCCGCTCGAGCGCGCGGAAGTCGAGAAGCTGGTCCGTGACCTGGTGTCGCCCGCAGTGGCACGCCTGGGCTGGGACGCGAAGGACGGCGAGTCGGTGCAGCTGAAAGAGCTGCGCGGCACGCTGATCGGCGCGCTCGGTACGACCGGCAACGACAAGGCGATCCAGGACAAGGCGGACGACGTGTTCGACGCCTGGAAGAAGGACAACACCTCGGTCGATCCCAACGTGGTTCCGGCTGTGGTGGGCATCCTCGCTCACATCGGTGACGAGGCTCGCTACAACGAGTTCTTCGACCTGTCCAAGACCGCCAAGACCCCGCAGGAGACCCTGCGCTTCCTCGGCTCGCTGGCTGCCTTCCGCAACGAAGAGCTGCTCAGCAAGACGATGGCGAAGTGCCTCTCGGACGACATGCGCTCTCAGGACGCGCCGTTCATCTTCGCTTCGCTCCTGCGCAACGACGACGCGGCTGCTGCTGCCTGGAAGTTCATGGTGGAGAACTTTGAGCGCATGCTCAAGGCCTATCCCGGCTCCGGTGTGGTGCGCATGTGCGGCGCCGCCGAATCGCTCGACACGCCCGAGTTGGCTGACGAAGTGCGCAAGTTCTTCGCTACCACGAAGGTGCCGTCGGGTGAGATGGCCGTCGCCCAGATGCTCGAGCAGCTCTCGATCAACGAGAAGCTGCGCGGCGAGCAGGCACCCAAGCTGGTCGCACACTTTGCGGCCCTGGCCCCTGTGGCCGTCGCCGCTGGTGACGCCAAGGACGGCGAGAAGAAGTAAGTTTCCCCCGGCTCACGCTGGGGTTTAGGTAACGAGAGAGGGGGCATCGCAAGGTGTCCCCTCTTCTTGTTCCCCGCTTGCAAGTCGAGTGGAACGCCCTGCCCAAGCCAATCCCCAGTGTCGCGCCCTGCAAAGCGCGAGCATGAAAAGGAAAGGCTGCGGGGCGTTCCATCTCGATGAGCAACGGAGAACGACTCGGCGGGTCAAGCGGTTCTTTTCCAAAAGAATCTCCGCTGGTGCGTTCTCCCTTGCTCATCACCAGACATCAACTTCAGGCTCGCTTATGCTTCTCTCGTTGCAAAGCATCCCGAGCCCCCTTACTCCGGCTACAATCAACATTCACGTGGATTGGAGTCATCTGTACCCATGACGACAACGAGAAAGAACTTTCGGCTGCCGACCCATGTCGTCCCCAGCCGGTATGAGATTACTCTGCGCCCGGACTTGAAGAGCTCTCTCTTCACGGGGCACGAGGTAATCGACGTGCAGGTGCTCGCACCGACCGCGTCGATCGTCATTAACTCAAAAGGGCTGAAATTCGATTCAGCCTACGTCGAGAGCGCCGATGGCACCCGGCTTGCCGGGCGCGTCAGCCCCGACGACGAAACCGAGCTTACCGCAATCGACTTCGACGGAATCGTCGGAGCCGGACAGTGGAAGCTCACAATCGAATTCTCGGGCGTGCTCGGCAACAAGCTGGTCGGCTTCTACAGAAGTGTGTGGACCGACACGGCAGGTGCCGAAAACGTCATTGCCACCACTCACTTCGAGCCCACTCACGCACGCAAGGCGTTCCCGTGTTTCGATGAGCCTGCCATGAAGGCGGTCTTCCAGATAAACCTGGAAGTCGACGAAAACCTGGCGGCCATCTCGAATGAAAGCGTCACAGCCGAGCTGCCCCTTCCCGGCGGCAAGAAGCTCGTGCGCTTCGCCGACACCATGCTCCTGCCATCATATCTGGTGGCGTTCATCATCGGCAATTTCGTGGGCTCGGAAACCGTCGATGTCAACGGAGTGGCGGTGCGCGTCTGGTCCACACCGGACAAGGCGCACCTGAGCTCCTTCGCCCTCAAGGCAGCGTCATTCGCCGTCGACTTCTTCGAGAAGTATTTCGAGATTCGCTATCCCGGCAAGAAGATCGACCACATCGCCATTCCGGACTTCCCGATTGGCGCCATGGAGAACCTCGGCTGCATCACCTTCCGCGAGACGGCACTGTTGGTCGACGAGAAAAACTCGTCGCACGCATCGCTGGCACGCGTGGCTGAGGTGGTCATGCACGAGCTCGCTCACATGTGGTTCGGAGACCTGGTCACCATGCGCTGGTGGAACGGTCTGTGGCTGAAGGAATCCTTCGCCACCTTCATGTCGCACGTGGCGCTGGACGCCTGGAAGCCGTCCTGGAACATCTGGAATCAGTTCGCTCTCTCCCGAGCGGCGGCTGCCCAGACCGACTCCCTCTCGACAACGCACGCCATCGAAAACCCGGTTCACCACCCGGATGACGCCACATCGATGTTCGACATCATCTCCTACGAGAAAGGCTGCTCGGTGCTATACCAGTTGCACGAATTCGTAGGTGCCGAGACCTTCCGCAAGGGCTGCGTCAAGTATCTCAAAGCGCACAGCTTTGGCAATACCGAGACGCACGACCTCTGGGATGCGCTTGCCGCCGCCGCTGCCGAAGCCGGCGACAAGACTCCCGTTCGCGACATCATGGATGCCTGGGTGTTCACGCCTGGTCATCCAGTGCTCACAGTCAGCACCGACGAGGCCGCAGGATTTGTGGTCGTGAGCAAACGTCCGTTCCGCCTGCTGGCGACCGACACATTCGCCCCAGGCGAAGAAGAGCTGCCCGTGCCGCTAATCCTGCGCGTTGTCCGCAAGGACGGCTCGTCGCACGAGAAGCGGCTGGTGCTCAAGGGTGCAAGCGAGACGCTCTTCGTAGGCGAGGACTTCGACTACGTAGTCGCAAACTCCGGCGGCTCCGGGTTCTTCCGCATCCTCTACAGCGAGGCTCTCTCCGCCAAAATCGCAGCCAATCTGGCTTCGCTCTCGGTGGTCGAACGCTTCAACCTGGTCAACGACACCTGGACCATGGTGCGCGCCGGGCTTGCAAGTTCCACCGACTACCTGACGATGGTGTCGACCTTCGGCAACGAAGAAGACACCAACGTCTGGGAAGTGATCGTCTCTTCGCTCGAGCATTTGCACGGGCTTGTGGAAGGCGATGCGCAAAAGGCGCTCGAGTCGCAAATCCGCGAACTCCTGCAGCCGAAGGCGCGCTCGCTCGGTTGGGTTCCTGCTGCTGGTGAGACCATCGGCATGCGCAAGCTGCGCGCCACCATGCTGCGCACGCTCGCAACCGTCGGTAATGACACAGCCGTCATCGAGGCAGCAGGCAAGAAGTTCTCCGCCTGGAAAACCGATGCCACCACGCTCGATACCGAGCTGGTTCCCGCCGTCGTGAGCATCATGGCTCACAACGGCGACGCGGCGCTCTACGACGAGTTCAACCGCATGTCGCAAGAAGCGAAGACCCCGCAAGACACCGTGCGCTTCCTCTATGCTCTGGCTCGCTTCCGCGACCCGGCGCTTCTGGCTCGCACGATTGACTTGTGCCTGTCGGACGCTGTGCGCAACCAGGACGCGCCGTCTTTGATGGCGACAATCCTGGGCAACGACGCCGGCTCCCGGGCTGCCTGGGAGTTCATTAAGACCCGCTTCCCCGAGATGACTCAGCGTTATCCGGAGCTTGCCACGGTCAAAATGTGCGGCGCGCTTTCAGCACTCGACACGCCCGAGCTCGAGGCAGAAGTGGTCTCGTTCTTCGCGGCCACCAAGGTCAAGGCTGGCGACATGGCTGTCGCTCAGATGCTCGAGCGTCTGCGCATCAACGTCTTGATGCGTGAGCGCGAGACATCCAAGCTGACGGCACTTTTGTCAAAGTGACGTTCTCTTTACTCAAGGAGCGAGAGATTCTTGCTTCACTGAGTCTACAACTAGACTCTCCACAAGCTAGCCCGGAGCGCCCCACCGTTGTTATCAACATACCATACCAATGTATGGTATATCAAGCATATTTTTCTCAGTCCCATAAACTGGAACTGGAGGTTGCCTTGTCTACACAAGTGACAAAACCGCACACGAAGAATTTCAGGTTGCCCCGCGCGGTCACACCGCTGGGCTACGACCTGGTTATCATTCCGCACCTCGCCGCACGCACCTTCGAAGGTGCAGTGGCCATCACGGTGCGCACAAGCGAGCCCGTCAGCTCGGTGACACTCAACGCCAAGGACATCGCCATTCACGACGCTCACATGGGCGACGGAAGCGGCACACGTCTGCTTGGTGCAGTGTCCATCGAGCCCGAGACGGAGCTTGCCACGGTGAGCTTCGATGGTGTCGCTGCCGCCGGTGAGTGGGTACTCTACCTGCGCTTCTCCGGCAACATCAACGACAAGCTCAAGGGCATCTACCGCAGCAAGTGGAAGAACGCGCAAGGCCTCGAGCAGTCGCTCATCGCCACGCAGTTCTGCGCCACCGATGCGCGCCGCGCCTTTCCGTGCTTCGACGAACCCGAGTTCAAAGCTCCGCTCAAGCTGTCGCTGGTTGTCGACCGCGACCTGACGGCGCTCTCCAACAGCGATGTCCTCTATAGTGCGGACATCGAAGACGGCGGCACCGTTCAGCTCGGCCACAGCGCCGGGTTGTACACCACGCTCGGACCGCTCTTCCGCAAGAAGCGCGTCGTCTTCCGCCCGACCATGTCGATGTCGACCTATCTGTATGCGTTCGTCGTCGGCAAACTGAGCGCCTCCGAGGCTGTCACCGCCGGCGGTGTCAAGCTGCGCATCTGGTCGGTGCCCGGCAAGGAGCATCTGACCGAGTTTGCTCGTTCGGCTGCGGCGTTCGCGCTGCCCTGGTACGAGAAGTACTTCAGGCTCAAGTATCCCGGCGACGGCAAGATCGATTTCATCGCGCTCCCCGACCACGCCTACGGCGCCATGGAGAACCTGGGACTGATCACGTTTCGCGAGCCGGCACTGCTCGTCGACGG
>AGTN01263567.1_pt1 | contig 11211 bp, 11 predicted proteins | sample 314218 | NCBI WGS metagenome assembly AGTN01 (sample SAMN02954264, study PRJNA73603) | bioreactor metagenome | biome: terrestrial; feature: non-aerated bioreactor; material: poplar woody material; isolation source: poplar biomass | place: USA | collected 2006-12 | reverse complement strand
GGCAGAGTAATGTTCAACTCAACCTTCTCAAACTTCTCCAGCATGTTGTTGCTGTTAACACTCTGAATCCAGCTGTACTGCGGAGTCGTTGCACTGCCGTCGAAGATCGAACTGTCGTACGCATTGTCAGACCTGGCAGACACGACAAGCTTCTGAATATCGACTGGGTTGTTACCAGCAGTCAAGCCCAGCGTAAAGTTAATACCCTTAAGTTGGGTACCGTCGCCGAAGCCGATGATATCGCCGGCAAGCTCGATGGACGAGGTCGCCTGGTCAACACCAGTGTGGACAACTTCCTTGCTCTTCTGCGAGGTGAAGAAACCTGCACCAAGCATCACATACGAGAACACCGCTGCAACTACCACGAAAGCGATGAGCACAATCGCAGCCTCAAGACCAGTGAAAGCCGCATCGTTCTTCGAAAACTTTCTACCATTCTTCATCATACGTATAACCTCACTACATTGCTGCAAGCCAAGACAACGTCATAACCGCTTATCCCGGCTGCCCTATTACCTACAAAGACCAGAGTTAATATAAATTTTTTCTAATCGAACGGAAATTACTCCCGATTAATTTCAAAATAGAAATTTAGCTTTGAAATTACACAATAGCAACAAAATGACTTTTTTTCATCAATAAGAATGTGTAATGATTTTTATTCTTCAAATAATAAAGAAAACTAAGCGATTCAAGCATAATGGCGTGCTATGCCGATTTTCAGCTCGAACTGTTTCGGCCCTTAAAATCTTACGACATTTTTAATAATGTGGATAAACGGCTTACAGGCCTTTAATTCAGACATCCGATATACAATTTTAGATTTATGATAATGGAAGCCGCAGGAGCATCAAAAGCTGAGAAGAAAGCGCGCGACTATCGTGCCGGCACCGGGCATGCGGCATGAGAAAAAAGCGAGCGGCAGCTCGCGTCAAATTGTCTGGTATCCTCCCGTATAGGAAGGCTGCTGGCCATAAGCAGGCTGTTGCGCGTATCCCGGCTGCTGATATCCAGGCTGTATGCCAGTCACGGGCTGCTGACCTGTCGCGGGAGCGGCCGGCTGTTGTGCGGCCGTAGGCACGTTATAGTACTCGAAAGCATTCTTCGCGTCCGAGAACTTTGCCGTCGTGATCACGTTACCCGATGGGTCAGTGACCTTCAGCAGGATGTCGTTACCCTTGCGATCGGTCAGATAGTAGATACCATCGATCATGTACGTCAGGTTAGCCATCGCCCCGACGATCTCATATGGGCTTGCAGGCTTCAGCAACTTAGCATCGATCGATATGGTGTTGTCCGGATTCTCGCTTACATAGATATTTACGTTGCCCTGAGACGACCGCGAGAGCTGCTCTCCGAGTATCGCCGCGCGGTCGGTGTTGCCGTACTGGCTGTTGGGCACAGGCTTCGGCGGCGCCGGCGGAATGTTAAGCTGCGGCTGTCCCGCAGAAGGCTGCTGGACTGACACAGGCAGCTGACCGTATTGCGGCTGTCCGACAGCGGGCTGCTGACCGTATACGGGCTGCTGACCATACTGCGGTAATCCGGCAGCGGGCTGCTGACCGTACATCTGCGCCCCGGCGACGACTGTGCAAACGAACAGGATCGCTGTGGCTAACAGGATTACACAAAATATTCTCTTCATCTTCAATCCACCCCTAAGCGTGTTCTATGCTTATCCAATAGACGAATTGAAGCGGGCTTAGAAAAAGATGATCAACGTTACGGGCGTAAAATGGTGAGAAGTATATACTTCATACTGCTCACCATGTCTGTTGGGCCCTCGATTTATTTCTTCTTCTTAAGCCAGGGCATCATGGACCGCAGCTCTTTCCCCACGGTCTCGATCTGATGCTCGGCGTCCTGTTTGGTGAGCGAGTTGAACACCGGCCGGCCGGCCATGTTCTCCAGCACAAACTCCTTGGCGAAGCGCCCATCCTGGATCTCTTCCAGCGTTTCCAGCATAGCAATGCGACTCTCATCGTTGATGATCCGCTTGCCCCTGGTGAGGCCACCGTACTGGGCAGTATCGGACACGCTGTCCCACATGTTGGGGATGCCGCCCTCGTATATGAGGTCGACGATCAGCTTCAGCTCGTGCAGCGTTTCGAAGTAGGCGATTTCTGGCTGGTAGCCTGCGTCGACCAGCGTCTCGAAGGAAGCCTTCACCATTTCGGTGACTCCGCCGCAAAGGTCTACCTGCTCGCCGAACAGGTCAGTTTCGGTCTCCTCAGTGAAGGTAGTCTCGATCACGCCTGCCTTCGTGGAGCCGATGCCCATGGCGTAGGCCAGGCCGATCTGCTTGGCCTTGCCAGTCGCATCCTGCTCGACGGCGATGAGCGACGGCACGCCGACGCCTTCCTGGTACATCCTCCGCACCAGGTGGCCGGGGCTCTTCGGGGCGATCATGATCACGTCGATGTCTTTGCCGGGCTTGATCATGCCGTAGCGGATGTTGAAGCCGTGGGAGAACATGAGCGCCTTGCCCTTCTTCATGTACGGCTCGATCTGCTCGCGGTAGACTTTGCCCTGCAGCTCGTCAGGAATGAGCATCTGCACGACATCGGCCATCTCTGCCGCCTCTTCTACGGTGGCGACCTTCAGGCCGTCCTTCTTCGCCTTGTTCCACGACTCTCCGCCCTTGCGGAGGCCTACGACCACGTTCAGCCCGGAGTCCTTGAGACACTGGGACTGGGCCATGCCCTGGCTGCCGTAGCCGATGATCGCGATGGTCTTGCCCTTGAGATATTTCAGGTCTGCGTCTTTCTCGTAGTAAATGGTAACCATAATAGCACCATACCTAAATCGATCGCCGTTAACTTTAACATGTATACCGAACCTATCCGGTATTTGATATATATGGAGGCCATGACGGTAAGCATCGGGATCAAACACAAGGACTGCTGGCACTACAAGCTCTCGAAAGCGCTGCGCGCCACCATTCTCGTGAGGTATACTTACGTCCTCCCGAACAGGCAGCTCTACGGGTACCAGACTATCGTGACACCGGCCATCGCCAGCCTGGGCGGCTACCTCTCGAAGCTTCCCGAGATCAGGAAGTTTACCATATTGTCACAGGGCCAGGGAAGAGCGGACGTGGTCACCTGGGCCGAACAGAGCTCGATACTGGAATTCCTGCTGCGTACGAACTGTGTGTTCGTAGGCCCGACCGTCGTGCAGGACGGAGTCGAGAACTGGCATATCATGGCGCCTTCTCGGGAAGACATACGGGAGGCCGTCTCCAGCCTGGAACAACATGCCGAGATCGCGTATATCCGCAACTCAGATACCTTAGGTCCGGGCGAAGGGCTGACCGACAAGCAGGCGGCCGCGCTGGCTGCAGCCATCGAGATCGGATATTTCGACACGCCTCGCCGCGCGTCGGCAGAGGATCTTGCCGCGAAGCTCGGCGTTTCACCGTCAACTGCGGTGGAGCACTTGCGGAAGGCGGAGAAGAAAGTGCTTGAGAACTACCTGCATCCAGTTTGATGCAAGCCCGGACGATCGTCTCCAGCCCAACGTTTTAAACGCAAGCGGCATTCACTATCGTCATGCTCGTGCGCGCGACCGAGCCACAGGGATCTCTTGTTGAAGCCACAGGGATCTCTTGTTCAGGTCGCCTGGCTACATTCTTTTATTACTGCGCCCATTTAATCATTCTGAGAGAAGCGTTATATTATAACAGGCTAAAGGATATATCATGCCAGCATGGTTCTCCACAGTGTTAAGAATCATCGGGACCCTGTTAAAGGTATATTTCGCATTCCTGGTATTTTGCCTGATCGCCATGGCGTTCATCTTCATTACGGCGATCGGCGAAAAGACGCTAGTCAACGATACCATCCACCTGGCCCCGGGAGAATCGAAGAGCTATTATCTGCCCCCTGGCATGGCTAATGTCCACATCAGCTCGGACACCCCCGTCGATCTGACAGGAGAAAGTCCTACCAGCCATGGTGGCGCTTACGGGACGACCCGTAGCGACGGTAGGATAGGGACGCCATTCGGGGTGAACGAGACATGCTACAACCAGGGTAACACCGAGGCGACCGTGAACGTGCGCATAACGACCGGCGTGCTGAACCCGTTTGGCTACGCTTTGTACGGGATATAGCCGGTTTTACCTTAAAGAGAAAAAGGATATAATTATCCAGAGAGATAATGTGCTCGATCTATGTCTCGCAATAATGGTCACCTGCCAGTCGACAAGCTACGCATCGTAGGCGTCCCTCTCGACCTCGGCGCTGACCGCCGTGGCATCGACATGGGCCCTGATGCGCTGCGCAACGACGGCCTCATCCAGAAAATCGCCGAGCTGGGGGTAGAAGTCGAAGATGCTGGCAACGTCTACGTGCCCCGATGGTCGATGGCGCCCCCGGAAAACCCACGGCTGAAGCACTACGAGGACGTGCTGTGTGCATGCCGGAAAGTGAGGGACCTTGTGAGCGACGCGATCAGGGACGGCTATTTCCCCCTTGTGATCGGAGGCGACCATAGCATCGCGATGGGTACAACGGCGGCGCTGAGCCAGCATTACAACAAGATCGGCATTATCTGGATTGACGCTCACGGCGACTTCAACACTGAGGAGACGACCATTTCTGGCAACATCCACGGCATGAGCTTCGCCACAGCCTGCGGCCGGGGCTCGAAGAGCCTGGTGGGACAGATGGGCAAAACCCGTGTCTGCGAGGCGAACTGCGTGCTCATCGGCGCCCGGGACCTGGACCCGCTGGAGCGTGAGACGCTGCGCAAGTCGAACGTGACCGTGTTCACTATGCGGGAGATCGACGAGCAAGGCATGTACAAAGTCATGAGAAAGGCGCTGAAGATCGCCTGCGGCGACGGCGTAGATGCGCTTCACGTATCCTTTGACCTCGACTCCATGGACCCTATGGAGGCGCCGGGCGTCGGCACGCCGGTGCAGGGCGGCATCACCTACCGGGAAGCCCACCTCGCCATGGAGATGATCTCCGAATGCGGCAAGCTGAAGGCGCTCGAGGTAGTGGAGCTCAACCCTATTTTAGACCGCTATAACAATACGGGCAAGCTAGCCATCGGGCTGATAACATCCGCGCTCGGCAAGAAAATTTTATAAGTTTCCAAGAAGAGTCCAAGACGCCAATAGCACCGAAAGAGCTAAAGGCGCCAAGTCATTTTTAAATTCAAGAGACCAAGGAGCCAAGTCGTTGTATGCCCGGGATAGACGCAATGGAAACTTCCTGAACCTTTAGCATCTTAGATAAAAAAGGCTTGGCGTCTTGCAACCTTTCGGTGCTATAGTGGCGCCTTGGAACCTTCTTGGAAACTTAGCGGCTTGTATATCTGCTAGTACATCGATTTTTTCTGTGGCAGGTACAGTTCGCGGAACGTGTCGTTGAAGAACTCGTCGGTCATGCCGGCGATGAAGTCCCGGACGATCTCCGCACCGGTGATCGTACCCCAATACTGGTTAAGCTTCGACGGGTCAAGTGTCTTTTCATAGCTGGCATATATTTTAGACCTTGGGCCATTATTGACTAAATCGTCGTATAGCCAGTCGAACATCATCTGGAACATCTGCTCGATCTTTGCCGACTGATTTTTGATCTTCTGGTTTGAATAGATATTCACATAGTTGAATCGCTTCAAAATGGCCAGAGCGTCTGCCGTTTCATTGCTCAGGGCAACGTATTCACGACTATAGCTGTTTTCGATGACGTCGATCACGAGATTGTTCACTATGTCCCGGTTCGTGTTGCCGAGCACTTCAGTGCAATGTGCGGGAACGTCTTCGCGCCGAATAAGCCCTAGTGTCAAGGCATCTTCGATATCCCGCCCCACATAGCTAATCGTGTCAGAAACCCGGACTACGCAGCCCTCCATAGTCATTGGCAGTATCTGAGAATATTCATCACGCATTTTCATGCAAAACCCGATTTCGGCCTCAAGCCGGTCCCAGGTCTTTTCTGTCGCAGGGTTGATGATAAAGTCATCTGCCTCGCCATTATGCGTGAGAATACCATCCAGCACTTGCATGGTAAGGTTAAGATCCTCAATTCGATCGAGAGCCTGAACGCTCTGCGCATTGTGGTGGAAGCCGCCGATGCCGTATTTTTGGCAGACGGCAGAGAGATATTTTTCCCCGTCGTGGCCGTAGGGCACGTGACCGATATCGTGACCGAGCGCGATGGCCTCTATCAGGTCCTCGTTCAGCCGCAGCGCCCGACCGATCAGCCTGGCGATCTTGGAAACAAGCTGGACGTGCAGGACTCTATGCGTGATATGGTCGTTCTTCACGAGATAAAAGACCTGAGTCTTATCGATATATCGTGCATAAGCCCTCGAGTGCACGATCCGGTCTCCGTCGTGGAAAAATGGCTGGCGGATGTCCTCGGTCTCAGGGCGACGGCGTACCGAGTCTGCGTTCTTGCAGGCGAATGGTGACAGCGAGCCGTCGTGCGTCGTGTTGAGACCCTTGATCACCGCATCAATCTCAGGCGATACAGTCCTGCGCATGGGCATCCCTTGGAGATAAAGCAAATAGGCTCTAGCTATTTAATAAAGTATGCGTCCCATGGCAAGAATCCGAGGAACCATATTTTGAGCCCGGGCTTTAACAAGATGCCTATCCAAGCCGGTTACGCACGCGTGACAGAGCCACATGGGGGCCTCTTGTTTAGACCGCAGGCCCTTTAAACGCTGTCAACTTCGGGGAGATACATCTAATCCCCTAATAGTTGTTCACTAAAAGTGAACATATATGAATGCAGTGAACATCACTGAATGTTCACTTTTAGTGAACATATATATACCAGGGTGAACAAAAAAGACCATATGACCAATTTATACTCGGGAAAAGCCGTAGATGTCGACAGGGTTCTTCTCGTTCGCTATCCCGAGAGCATGGATTTGCGAAAGCTTGCTGCCGAAGCCTCGGTTTCACTTGGAGAAGCGTTTAAAGTATCCAGGGCCCTGATAAAGGAGAGACTGGCCATACGTGATTCCAGCCGCTCGGGGCTAAAGCTGATGGCACCGTTCGAACTGCTCGAAAGATGGGCGTCAGTCAACAACTTCGCATCGAATACCGAATTTGTCGAGTATTATTCTGGAGAAGAGGAAATATCTAAATTTTTAGAGAGGTTCAAATCGTTAAAATCTCCGCAGCATGCGTTTACGGGACTAACCGGCGCAATGCTCGTCGAGCCATTTGTCAGACCGACAAATGTGCACATATACGTAATATCAGAAGAGGACGCCAGGAAAATCGCAGAAATGCTTGATCTCATGCCGGTCGAAGAGAACGGAAACGTAAAATTCGCCATAGCAAAGAGTAAGGGAGTTTTCTACGGGGCACAAGAGATAAACGGCATTAACGTGGTCTCGGACATTCAACTATACGTAGACTTATATAACTATCCCGCCCGTGGAAAAGAAGCGGCAGGGGAGATCCGCAGGGCGATTGATGATAAATGGAAACAAAAAGTCCATAAAACCGGCCAGTTGCCAGAAAAGCGCTGACGTAGAGGGCGCGGTGGTCTTAACAGGAGGGGCCGAGGCCGGGCGTGCGCGTTTCGAAGTCTAAGGAGTGCTGAGCGACTGATTTTCTAATGTGTGGCCGACAGGTTCATTTGTCTCTGCGCCGTCTCTGCGTTCCATGAAAATCATTCGTCTCTGCGTTCTCTGCGCCGTCTCTGCGAACTCTGCGAGCATCTAGTACTACGCATGCAGAAGCAAGGCCGATTTTCACTGACCGCACTGAAAAACTCAGTTATCACAACCGAGTTTGCTGCGGGAATTAAACTGCTCTTCGGTTTCTCGTTACTTAGCCTTAAACAGGGCATCGTCGCCATCATGTAGTGTAGATAACAATACGCTGGACGGATATTCCCGCAGAGAACGCAGAGACGGCGCAGAGAACGCAGAGGACTTTTAAAACGTGCAACCTGGCTGCTCTAATGTACGGCAGGACAAAAGGCGGTAGCGAACGCGACAATAAAAAGACCTGGCGACCGGGCACGCGCGAAGAAGGCGAGGCTCTTCCGAATGCTTGTCCAGGGACACAGGTTTTTGAAACCTTTCAAGAGCGATTATAACCGATTTTCGAAAGAAACTGGTTTACCTGTGCTGCCACAGCGTCCTTACTGTATTTTTGCTCAGAAAAGGATTCGACATCGAACGGCCCTCGCTGGTTTCTATCTTTGAACTCATAAGCTATGATTTCCAGCGATTCGTCCAGAAGCTTCTGTTTCGATTTCGATAATCCTTTGCCTGATATCGCCTGGTTGAAGTATTCGGCAGCGGCTAAAGGCCCGCCTCGATAATGGGTCAGCGCGAAAATGTCATAGGCGTCCTTGGGATTGTACCTTTCGGCGAGAGCCTTGCCCTTCAACGCCAGTGAACCGACAAGGTCGATGATCCTGATCTTCGACTTAGTAACGCCATTATCTGGAAGATATGTTTCGATTTCCTGCCAGAAATTGAAGTCGAAAGCGATGCCCAGCCCATCGAAAACACATGCAGAAAGGTCTTTTTGAACGTCGTGATATCCCGCGATATCTGTCAGCGTCAAGCCTTCCTTTTCGCACATCAGGTCAAGGCGTATGTTACATTCAAGCCCTTCAGCGCGAGACCTGATTTTTCTGGTGAACTGGAACGGACGGTATGCGACAGGATGATACCCCAGCCCCTCGATGATATCACGAATCGTATCGTACTTTGGCACTATCTCAGTCCTGAGTACAATATCAATGTCGACGCTGCCACAGTGACTAAAATAATCCCGGGTGATGAAATAAGGCGCCCATCCCCCGGCAAGGACAATGTCATTTTCATATTGTTTCAATGAAAGCCCGAGCTGTAGCAGGGCTGACATCGAAGTTTCCGTGATTTCCCGTGCATACACCATATTTTGCTGTGCGACCGCTCACTTCTCGTACTGGGTAGGCTTCGCCCCGCGTACCAGCGCGACCTTGCCGGTTCGCACCATTTCCTTGATGCCGAAGGGCCGCATCATCTCTTCCAGCGCGTCGATCTTGTCGCCGCTACCAGTGATCTCGATGATGATGCTATCGGCGGAAACGTCGACGATCTTGGCCCGGAAGATGTCCGTGATCTGGATGACCTCAGACCGGTTCTTCGCGGTGGCGGCGACCTTGAGCAGCGCCAGCTCACGGTAGACCGACTCGCCGGGAGCCACTTCGACGACCTTGATGATGTCGATCAGCTTGTTGAGCTGCTTCGTGACCTGCTCGATCACATGCTCGTCGCCATGCGCCACGATGGTCATGCGGGAGATCTCCGGGTTCTCGGTCACGCCGACGGTAAGCGAGTCAATGTTGTAGCCCCGACGGCTGAAGAGGCCCGAGACGTGCGTAAGAACGCCTGGCCGGTTTACCACGAGCACGGAAAGCGTGTGAACCTTGGTACCGTTGCTGCCATTCGCCATATTAAGGCCCCCTGTACTCGACGAATTCGCTGATGCTCGCGCCCGCAGGGACCATGGGGAACACGTTCTCCTCCCGACAGACCTTGAAGTCGACGAATGTGACGCGGTCGCTCTTCTGCGCCTGCTTGATCGCGTCCTTTACCTCGGACTTGCGCGTGACCTCGATGCCCACGGCGCCGTAGGCCTCGGCGACCTTGACGAAGTTAGGCTGTCCTTTCATGTTGGTGCATGAGTAGCGCCGGTTGAAGAACAGCTCCTGCCACTGCCGCACCATGCCGAGGTACATGTTGTTGACGATGGCTACCTTGACATTGATGTCGTTCTCCATGGCGGTGGCAAGCTCCTGGATGTTCATCTGGATGCTGCCGTCGCCGGCGATGTCCCAGACATCCTTGTCCGGGCAGCCGACCTTGGCGCCGATGGCCGCGGGGAACCCGTAGCCCATCGTGCCCAGGCCGCCCGAAGAGATGAAAGTCCGGGGCTTCTTGCACTTGAGGTACTGCGCAGACCACATCTGGCCTGGCCCACCTCCGTGACAAAAATGCCGTCCTTCACCAGGTCGTTGATGCACTGGATGACGTACTGGGGCTTCAGGTCGCTGCCGTCGTTCTCATAATCCATCGGGTACTCTTTCTTCCAGACGTCGATCTTCCGGAGCCATTCTGCGGACTTCGGCATCTTCAGCTTGAGCGTGGCCAGCATCTTTTTCAGGATGATCTTAGCATCGCCCACTATGGGCACGTCGACCTTGACGTTTTTACCCAGTTCTGCCGGGTCGACGTCGATGTGGATCACGCGCGCGTTGGGTGCGAAGCTCTCGATCTTGCCGGTCACCCGGTCGTCGAACCTCGCCCCGATCGCGATGAGCAGGTCACAGTCTATGATGGAATAGTTGGCGAACCGCGTCCCGTGCATGCCAAGCATGCCCAGCGACAGCGGATGATCGTCAGGGAACGCGCCCTTGCCCATCAAGGTCGTGGTTACCGGCGCCATGATCATCTCGGCCAGCGCCTTGACCTCTTCACTGGCATTAGCCGCTATCGCGCCGCCGCCGACGTACAGGACAGGACGCTCCGCGTTCTCGATGAGCGTACAGGCCTTCTTGATCTGGAGCGGGTGTCCCGAATACGTGGGCTTGTAGCTGGCGAGCTGGGCCTTCTCGGGGTACGCGTAGTCGAAGGTCGCGGTCTGCATGTCCTTGGGTATGTCGATGAGAACCGGACCGCATCGTCCGGTAGAGGCGATGAAGAACGCCTCCTTCATGACGCGCGGCAGGTCAGTCACATCCTTGACCAGGTAGTTGTGCTTCGTGATCGGGATGGTGATCCCGGTGATGTCGGCTTCCTGGAACGCGTCATTGCCGATCAGTGCGGTCGGCACCTGCCCGGTGATCGCGACCATCGGCACTGAATCCATGTAAGCAGTCGCGATGCCCGTTACTAAGTTGGTGGCCCCCGGGCCGCTGGTCGCCAGGCATACGCCCGTACGCCCCGTCGCCCTAGCATAGCCGTCTGCAGCATGTGCCGCAGCCTGCTCGTGCCTCACCAGAATATGACGGACGCTCGCATCGTAGAGCTCGTCGTAGACTGGAAGAATCTGGCCACCAGGGTAGCCGAAAATAGTATCGACGCCCTCGTGCTCTAGAGACTTGATCAGCGCCTTAGCGCCGGAAAGCCTCGTGGACTCGTTCGCACTCAACTGCTTACCTCCTTTAATTTTATACCGTTAATGGTGCAAGACAGGTAACCATCTGCACTTATTAAAAGTTTTTCACGATTGAACAT
>AGTN01199209.1_pt1 | contig 11237 bp, 7 predicted proteins | sample 314218 | NCBI WGS metagenome assembly AGTN01 (sample SAMN02954264, study PRJNA73603) | bioreactor metagenome | biome: terrestrial; feature: non-aerated bioreactor; material: poplar woody material; isolation source: poplar biomass | place: USA | collected 2006-12 | reverse complement strand
CAGGGCTTCCACCTGGGTATCGCGGGCCCAGGCGCTGAACCCTTTGTCGCGGATGGCGTCGAGGTCGCTCTGAAGGGCCTGCCGGCGTTCCTCGTCCCGCTGCGCGGCGGCCAGGGCGGCGTCGAAGCCGCCGGGGGCGGCCGTGTCGCCCGACGTGCCGGAGGCGAGGCCGGCCAGCGGGGAGGTCTTGGTGACGGAATCGATCATCGTGGCTCTGGCTCCCGGGGAATGGTGCGGGTATGCTGCCGCACAACGGTTGCAAGCGGCGCGCCAGAAACGGCGGCGGAGGGGCGGGTGAGGACAGCTATTCTGGTGGGGTTGGCGATGGTCCTGGCCGCCTGCGTCGAGGTGACGCGGTTCAAGGACGGCGACAACGACGTCTTCCTGGCCGATTGCGAGGCCAGAACGCATCTGCAAAGCTGCCGCGCGGCGCTGGACTCCGCCTGCCCCAATGGATATGACCTGATCGGGCCGGTGATGCGGCGCGAGGGCGCCGAGATGGTCGCCACCAGATCCGGCTATTTCCGGTGCCGCTGATGGAGCGAAGGATGTTGGCCCGCTTGTTTGTTCCCGCCGCGCTGATCCTGGTTTTCTCCTGCTCCGCCCAGGCGCAGCAGGCGCCGGAACTGTCGTTGAACACCGCGGTTCTGCAAGGGCTGGACAAGGTGACCGCCCACGTGGTCGACATCGAGGCGCCGGTCGGCCAGCCGGTGCGCTTCGGCACGCTGGAAATCATCGTGCGCGCCTGCAAGAAGCGCCGGCCCGAGGAGAACCCGGAAAGCGCCGCCTTCCTCGACGTCTGGGAACTGCGCGAGAACCAGCCGGCGCAAAGCCTGTTCCGCGGCTGGATGTTCGCCTCCAGCCCGGCGTTGTCGGCCATGGAGCACCCGGTCTACGACATCCGCGTGCTCGACTGCGAGAATGCGCGCTGAACTAAACGGGGCTCCTGATCTCCCCCTCGCGCAGGGCGTCGGCCCAGTCCACCGGCCCGCGCGGGAAGACCGCCGGGATGTCCACGGCCGAGCCGAGCAGCTTCAGGTACTCGTGGCGGGGAATTTCGCTGGCGCCGAAGCGCGCCAGATGTTCGGTGACGAACTGGGTGTCCAGCAGCATGTAGCCGCCGCGCTTCAGCCGCGCCACCAGATCGACCAGCGCCGCCTTCGAGGCGTCGGTCTCGCGGCTGAACATGCTTTCGCCGAAGAAGGCGGCGCCCAGCGCCAGGCCGTAAAGCCCGCCCGTCAGCCGGCCGTCGCGCCAGCTTTCCACCGAGTGGGCGAGACCGAGATGGTGCAGTTCGACGAAAAGCCGCACGATCTCGGTGTTGATCCAGGTATCGGGTCTTCCGCTGGTGGATTCGGCGCAGCCGGCCATCACCGCCTCGAAGGCGGTATCGACCCTGATCTCGAACACGCCGTGCCTCAGCGTCTTGCGCAGCGAGCGCGGCACGTGGAACGCGTCCAGCGGCAGGATGCCCCGCTGGTCGGGATCGATCCAGTAGAGCCGCTGGTCGCCGCGCGACCGTGCCATGGGAAAGATGCCCATGGCGTAAGCGCGCAGCAGCAGGTCGGAGGTCAAAGGACGCATCGTGCCCAGTCTCCCCGTTATCCGGTGTCCCGGCAAGCGGGACGGTTTCGCGCCGCCGTCCCCTATCAGGTATTGCGCCGGCCGGCTTTTTCCAACCGCGGGCGGCGAGGCGGCCGTATCGTGAGGTTCGGCGACAATTAAACGTTTGCGTCGCCTCATCCAATGGGTGAATGTCGCGACAATTTATCGTAACATGCCTTTATAGAATGTGGGGGCTTAAGGGGGGCGAGTTTGCCGCCTGAGGAGAGCGGGGCCGGACGAGGGCATGGAAAGCGGGAAGGAACTGAATTACTGGCCGGGCTTCGTTGACGCCCTCAGTAACGTCGTGCTGACGCTGGTCTTCGTTCTCGTCGTGTTCGTCTTCGCCCTGGTCATGGCTTCGAACAAGGTCGAGCAGAAGGTGATCGAACTCGCCCAGCAGACCGAGCGGCGCCAGGAGCAGCAGATCCAGGTCGAGCACGAGGTGCTGGAACTGCGCCAGGAATTGCGGGAGACCCTGGAGCAGTTGCAGCGCGCCGAGGCCGAGAACGGGACGTTGCGCCAGCAGGTCGCCGAACTCAGGCGCCAGCAGGTTCCCGGTTCGGAGGAACGCAACGAACTGAAGGAAAAGGTCGAGATCAGGGTCGAGCAACAGGCGCGCGATGCCGATTCCGAGCGCGACGACACGGCCGAGATCGACCGCAATACCGGCGTCATCGTCATCGTCTTCCCGCGCGGTATCTTCGAGATCAACGACAAGGCGCGGGCCGAACTGGACCGCAGTCTGGCGTCGCAAAGGGAGCGGCTGGCCGGCATGACCGTGTCGGTGCGTTCGGTGGTGGGGGTCGAGACCTACAGCGAGGCGCGCCGTCTGGCCTATTTCCGCGGGCTGACGGTGCGCAACTACCTGATCGACAAGGGGCTGGGTTCTGGAAAGACGATCAATATGGTGATCGAACAGGCGAAGGAAGTCGGCGATGGCCGGGTTGAAATCCGCTTCCACCGTCGCTGAGGCCATGCCCGACGGCGTCGGCCGGCCGCGCGGAATCGACTGGGCGTGCTGGCGCCGGCGGATGGAGACCCCGCGTACCTTCCTGATCGCCGTGCTGGCGGTGCTGGTTCTGCTGTTCCTGTGGGCGCATCTGGCGGTGGTGGACCGGGTGGTGCGCGTCGAAGGCCGCATCGTGCCCGCCGGCCGCAGCCAGCAGATCCAGCATCTCGAAGGCGGCATCGTCGCCTCCATCGCCACCGTCGAGGGTGCCAGCGTGCGCAAGGGCGACCTGCTGCTGAGCATCGACGCCACCACGGCCGGCGCCACCCTGAGCGAGACCGAGGTGAAGCTGACCGGCCAGCGCATCCGCGCTTCCCGCCTGGAGGCCGAATCGCGCGGCGCCGACACCGTCGATTTCCCGCCCGAGCTGGCCGCCACCCCGGCGGTGGACGGCGAACGCCTGCTGTTCCAGAGCCGCCGGCGCAAGCTGGAACAGGAACTGCGCGTCTTCGAGGAGCAGAACCGCCAGCGCATCGCCGATTTGCGCGAGGTGGAGGGACGGCGCTCGCGCCTGGCGGCCGAGCTTGCCACCGCCCGCGAACGGTCCGCCCTGCTGGCCGGCCTGGCCAGCCGCAACGCCGCCTCGCGCCTGGAAATCCTCGAGGCATCCAGCCGCGAGCAGCGCCTGGGCACGGAACTGGCCAGCGCCGACGCCACCCTGCCGAAGATCCGTTCCTCCATCGCCGAGGCGCAGGCGCGCGGCGACGAGGCCCGCGCCCGTTTCCGTGCCGAAGCGCAGGAGGAACTGGTGGCCGCGCGGGTCGAGATCGACCGCCTGCAGCAGATCGTCACCGCCCAAAGCGACCGCGTGTCGCGCACCGACGTGCGCGCGCCGGCCGACGGCGTCATCAACCGCATCACCGTCAACACCGTGGGCGGCGTCATCAAGCCCGGCGACGTGATCGTCGAACTGACCCCCACCGCCGGCGAGGTGCTGGTGGAGGCCCGCGCCCGGCCGCGCGACCGCGGCGAGCTGCGCCCCGGCCTGGACTCCAAGGTGCGGGTTTCCGCCTACGATTCCGGCGCGCTCGGCACGCTGCACGGCCGCGTGGTCGAGGTCAGCGCCGACACCGTGCCCGATTCGCGCGACGAGCCCTTCTACCGCGTCGGCATCCGCATCGATGCCGTTCCTCCCGCCTATGCCGGCAAGCTGCTCGCTCCCGGCATGACCGTGACCGGGGACGTGGTGACCGGCCGCCGCACGGTGCTGCAACATATTCTTTCGCCGCTTGGCAAATTCGCCGACAACGCCTTTCGGGATGCCCGTTGATGCCTCGTCTGCTTCATCTGCTTGTCGCCTACCGCCCATACATCATGGTTTTCGTGCGGGCGCTGCTGCCGATCGTCATGGTCCTCGTCGCCGGAATCGCCTTCTGGGATTTCATTCTCGGCGCGATCCGGGGCCATATCGTCATCAACGTCTGCATTGTGTTGGCCGGGACCTTCGGCGCCGGGCTGATGCTCTACCGTCTGGCCGAGGCGCAGCGCGAGCACCGGGCGCTGCTGCGCTTCAACCGCGAGGCCCAGGCCGGCGCCGGCATGAAGGACCTGCTGGAGGAGGACTGGCTGCGCCGGCGCAACGTCCAGCGCTACCTCGGCCACATCGCCTCCACCAACGGCAAGCTGTCGTCGCAGTTGGACCAGGACGCCATCGAGAACGAACTGCACGCCATCGCGGCCGATTTCGACAGCAAGCTGGACATGCCCAACTTCCTGGTCGGCTTCATGGTCGCCCTGGGCCTGCTGGGCACCTTCATCGGCCTGCTGGAGACGCTGACCGGCATCTCCAGCATGCTGGACGGCATGTCCAACAGCTCCGGCGGTTCGGTCGAACAGGAATTCCTCAAGCTGGTCAGCGAACTGCGCAAGCCGCTGGCCGGCATGGGCGTCGCCTTCTCGGCCTCCATGTTCGGTCTGGTCGGCAGCCTGGTGCTGGGCATGATCCTGCTGACGGTGCGCCGCTACGTCCGCGTCATCGTGGCCGATGCCCGGACCGTGTTCCATGATCTGACCGAGCGCATCCGCGGCCCGGTGGGCATGGCGGGCGCCGTGGCGGCTCCGCGCGGCGGCGGCGTGTCCGACGCCTTCCTGACCGATTTCATGGCCGAGCTGACCGGCAACATCAACGACCTGCAGGACCTGTTCCACCGCTCGCAGGACGCTTCGCTGCAATTGTCCAACCGCGTCGACACCATGGCCCAGCGGCTGGAACTGGTGGCCCAGGCCATCGACAACAACGTGGTGGCCAACAAGAAGACCAACGACCTGCTGGGCTTCGGCCCGCGCATGAAGGAAACCAACGAGCAGATGCTGGCCGAACTGCGCGGCATCCAGCAGAACTCGACCGACCAGCAGCGCCTGACCAACCGTCTGGTCGACGTGCTCAACGCCATCGACCAGAAGCTGGGCACCGGCAACGACACCCAGCGCCTGTACCAGGACGCCCAGGGCACCACCAGCCGCGACATGATCACCAAGCTGGACGAGGCGGTGGGCCTGCTGCATTCGGTCAACGACCGCGGCTCCGATTCCGAGGCCAAGCTGGACCGCAAGCTCCAGGCGCTGGCCACCACCACCACCAACATGGCCAACGGCCTGCAGGGCATGACCGCCAAGCTGGGCGAGGTGGCGATGATCGGCCAGGGCCAGTTGCAATCGAGTGGGTCGGCGCAGCAGATGCTGCGCGATTCCGCCAGCGAATTCCTGACCTCGCTGAAGGAACTGGCCGAACGCATCAAGAAGGTCGAGGAGGTGGATATCGGCGCCACCCGCCATCTGTTCGAGATCAAGGAGAACTTCGCCGCCATGAATTCGTCGCTGGAGGCCCTGGAGCAGATCGCGCTCGGCGTGAACCGCCAAAGCTCGCTGCTCGAAGTGACGCTGGAAGAGATGCGCACCAGCCAGCGCAACATGGCCCGCGACCTGCAGAAGCAATTGCGCGAGGTGGCCCGCGACGCCGCCCGCGAAGCCGTGGCTTCGGCGACGCTGACGGCGGGTTGAACCCTCGACGGGGACTGGAACAAGGGACGCGATCATGGCAGACAAACCGCAGATCATCAGTCCGGACGGCCAGGGGAACTTCAGGCTTTCCCTGCCGCGCGCCCAGATCGAGCGCATCGACGTCATCGACATCGACCTGGTCTTCCAGACCAGGGACGGCCAGCGCCTGATCCTTCCCGGCGCGGCCATGGAGGCCATGACCGCCACCCCGCCGAACGTCGCCTTCACCGACGGTTCCTTCACCGCCGCCAACCTGGTCGCCCAGGTGGACAAGATCGAGACGCCGCTCACCTCGATCCCCGCCATGACCAGCCTGACGGAATTCGACCAGAAGAAGACCGAGGGCCAGAAGAACGTCACCCGCGACGGTCCCCAGGACCGGCACGACAGGGGGGATCACGAGGCTTCGGAACATCAGTGGGAGACGCCCGCGGAAATCCGCGAGAACGCGCCGCTGCCCACTCAGGGCGGCGCCTCGACGGTCGACCAGTTGCTGGCCCAGGCCGAGCAATTGGAAGCCGAGACCCTGAAGAAGGCCTTCGACCCGGCCCCGGTCCAGCCCTACACGCCGCCGCCGCCCAGCCCCGACGCCCCCGGCAGCCAGCCGCCGACGGCCAAGATTCCGCTGTACATGGATCTGGCCCAGGGCAACGTGGAAGTGGGGAGCGTATACACTGCGGCCACCGTCGCGGGCGTGACGGACGTGCCGGTGCATCTGGCAAAAATCGGCAGCACCTTCATCGATCCCGACAGCGCCGTCACCTATGACAATATCGTCAGCGGTTCCAGCGGTCCCATCGACGATCCCGCCACGACCGACAAGAACGAAGGCAGCAGCGTCACCACCGGCATCCTGCCCGGCGACGAGAAGCAATACGGCACGGAAACGCTGATCGGCACGAACGACAACGACATCATCCTGGCCGACGGCTTCCAGCAGACCCTGCCCGGGGCCTACCAGAACACCCAGGCCAGCTACGCCAACCTCGATCCCGAGACCGGAAAGGGCGGCACCCTTTTCTATGCCAAGGAATTCATGCTGAACGTGGCCGGCTATATCCGGAAGGTCGACAGTGTCACCGTCAGCAATCTGCCCGACAGCGTGGTGGCGGTGGTCGTCGACGGCGTGACCCTCGCGGTCGTCGGCGGAAGCGTTTCCCTCCCTGCCGACAAGATCGTTCCCTCCTCGCAGACCCTGACCTTCATCTACGACGTCAACGCGGCGAACACCTCGCTGGCCGGCGTGGATGTGCAGGTTTCGGTCAACGTCAAGGGATTCGGCGTCGCCCCCATCGACGTCACCAAGGTGTTCGTGCTGCGCTTCCAGGACGTGGATTCGACCACCGACGTGACCAGCAACAATCCGGAATACATTCCGAAATCGGGTTGGAGCGACATCTACGTCATGGAGACGGCCAGCGCGCCGCACATCATCCTCACCTATGCCGGCACCTACGACAAAACCAGGTCGTTCGCCGACAACGCCGCCGACAATGCCGCCGCGGCAGCGGCCGACGGGCACAATCTGGTCTATGGCGGCAACAGCAACGACACCATCCTGGCCGGCGACGGCAACGACACCATCTTCTCCTATGGCGGCAACGACACCATCCACGCCGGCGGCGGCAAGAACGTGGTGTGGGCGGGGCTCGGCGACGACACGGTCATCAGCGGCAGCGGCGACGACACCATTCATGGCGGCCAGGGCGGCGATCGCATCGAGGCCGGAGACGGCAACAACGTCGTCTGGGCGGATTTGACCGGCACCACCAACGATGCGGTGGAAAATGCCGGCGACGGCAGCGACATCGTCATCACGGGAAGCGGCGACGACGTCATCCATGGCGGCGGCGGCAACAACATCGTCTGGGCTGGCGACGGCAGCAACACCGTCTGGACCGGCACCGGCAACGACACGCTGGTGGGCGGCCTCGGCACCGATAGTTTTTCGGCCGGCAGCGGCAACGATACCGTTTACGGCGGCCTCGGCGCCGACGATCTGGATGGCGGCGCCGGCAACGACTGGCTGTCTTTCAACGGCATCGGCAGCGATGTCGCCAACGGCGCCAAAAGCTTGGCCGACTGGCTGGCCCATAACGGCACCGATATCACCAGCGTTGACGTCACGCTGAATTCCTCCGGCGGCACCGATGCCACCCATACCGCGACCGTGACAGGGGGCGGTACCACGGTGGGCATCGATCTCGCCAGCTTCGAGAACCTGATCGGTTCGCAGGGCGGCGACGTCCTGGACGCCAGCGCCTATGCCGGGGTGTCGCACACCCTTTACGGCCTGTCGGGCGACGACACGCTGGTGGGCAGCGACATGGCCGACGTCCTGTATGGCGGTGCCGGCAACGACAGTATCTGGGGCTATGACGGCGACGACGTCATCTACGCCGCCATCACCGGCATCGACGGCGTGCGGGTCGGTACGACCGACGTCGATGCCGCCGGGGCGGGAACGCTGAGCTACACCACCACCTGGAAGGCCAGCAACGGGACGGTGTTGCCTCTCGCCCAACAGCAGACCTTCACCGGCCTCGCCAATGTGGCCGATGGCGGTGCCGGTGCCGACACGCTGGTGGGCGGCGCCGGTGACGACTATTTCATCGGTGCCATGAACGAGGGCCAATCCGCCGATGGCACCGCGGTCGACACCTTCATCGGCGGTGACGGCCTCGACACCGTCGACCACAGTTCGTACACGACCGCCATGATCGTCGATCTGGTCAACGGCACCGCCCGCACGGGCAGCGTCATCGTCGCCAATTACAGCGGCATCGAACGGATCATCACCGGTTCCGGCAACGACACCATCACCGGTTCGACCGGCGATGACATCATCTGGATGGGCAACGGCACTAATACGGTGTCGGCCAACGGCGGCAACGACATCATCTATGGCGGCGCGAATAACGATTATTTCACGTCGGCGGCGGGGGCGGCCCACTCCGCCTATTACAGCGGCGGCGGCGGCTATAATGAATATTGGCTGCGTGCCGGGGTGGAAACCATCATTGGCGGCAACGGCGGCACCGACCGTATCTTCTACAATAATTCCAGCGCCGGAATTTTCGTCAACCTCGACGACATGCACAATTGGGGCATGGACAGCTCCGGAAACCTGGTGGAAAACGGCGCCATGGGGTATTGGAACGGCGCGACGGTGTCCGGTTCCGGCGCCAGCGCGACGCTGACGCAGGTATGGACGCCCATCGCCGGCACCGATTTCAGCGCGAATGCCGGCAGAGGCTTCTTCGGCGACGCCGATGGCGACGTCTACGGCGTGATCGGCGACGAGACGGCCCTGGTCGAGCAGATTTACGGCACGGCGCACAACGACATCCTGATCGGCAACTCGGCCAACAACTGGTTCTTCGGCGCCGCCGGCAACGACGCTATGTACGGCCTGGGCGGTTCCGACACCTTCATCATGAGGTACGGCGGAACCCAGAACAGCGGCAACGACTGGATCGACGGCGGCAACGACGTCGCGGGCGTCGCCGATTCCTACACCATCACGTCCTCCACGGCTGGCGCCCTGACCGTTTCGGGCGGCGACCTCATCACTTACAACAGCGGCAACAATATCGGCTCCGCCCTGCTCATCAACCTCGGCGATGTCAGCCGCGGCAGCGGCGCGACCTATGTCGCGGCCAACCAGGTGAGGGGGTGGAGCAACAACCTTGTGACCGTTCTTAACGTCGAGAACGCCACCGGCGGCGACATGGGCGATTACATCTACGGTTCCAGCGCCAACAACGTTCTGGACGGTGCCGGCAACGACGACACCATCTACGGCTACGGTGGCGACGATTTCATCCATGTCGCCGCCGGCAGCGACTATGCCGATGGCGGGGACGGAAACGATTGGGCGAGTTACATCACCATCGCCAGTGCCGCGACCAATACCGGTTTCGGCACGTCCTTCGGGGTCGAGGTCTATCTTGCCGATGCCGACCTCGACGGCAATGGGGTGCTGGATCAGGCGGCAGGGGGCTGGACCGCTTCCAACGGCCGCTATGCCACTGGTCCGACCAACTATGATTACGACAGGCTGATAAGCATCGAGAACATCCAGGGCAGTGCCTATGGCGACCGCATCGCGGGCGATACGGGGGCGAACATCATCTTCGGCGAGGGCGGTAACGACCTGATCTACGGCGGCAATTACGCCGCCGGCGTCATCGATACGCTGGATGGCGGCAGCGGTGCCGACACGCTATGGTATCACGGCTTCAACGTGGACGGCACCCACGGCATCACGGTCGATCTCAGCACCAGCAACGGGCTCACGCTGGTGGGCTCGACCGGCTGGTCCACCGTCGCGGTCGACGGCATCACGGTGGCCCACGTGCGCAATTTCGAGAACGTTCAGGGTACCGCCTATGGCGATTACATAATCGGCAACGGCTCGGCCAACACCCTGTGGGGTGGCGCCGGCAACGACACCCTGTTCGGCATGGGCGGCAACGACGTGCTTTATGGCGGCGCCGGCAACGATACCCTGGAGGGCGGCGCCGGCAATGACACCCTCGACGGCGGCGACGGCATCGACACGGTGGCCTACACGGCCGCCACCGCGACCGTCACCGTCAACCTTCTCACCGGCACGGCGACAGGGACGAATGTCGGCACCGACACCTTGTCGAACTTCGAAAACATCATTGGCGGCAACGGCAGCGACATCCTGACCGGCAACAACGGAGCCAACACCATTTGGGGCGGTTTAGGCAATGACACCCTGATGGGCGGTCTTGGCGACGACGACCTGTATGGCGAGGGCGGCAATGACATGGCCGACTACAGCTATATCACCAGTTCCACCATCAGCGTCACGGCCAGCCTGGATGTCAACGGCGATGGTACCGCCGTGGCAACCGGCGGCGGCGTGAGCGACAGCGACCGGTTGTACGGCATCGAGAACCTGCGTGGCGGCGCCGGCAACGACATCCTGACCGGCAATGATTCCGTCAACACCATCTATGGCGGTGCCGGCAACGACATCATTACCGGCGGCGGCGGCGCGGACCGTCTGTATGGCGATGCCGGCAGCGATACCTTCGTCCTGAGCACGGCGGATCTTGCTTCCGCTTATATCTATGGCGGCAGCGGCAACGCCTACACCAACACGACGACGGAGGACGGTATAGACACGCTGGAAGTCGCCGGTTGGGATTTGTCCACCAATTACAACGGCGGCCGCATCCATTCCATCGAGGCCATCAACGTCACCAATGGAACGGGGGGGGATACCATAACGGCGCTCAACTATAGCAAAATCAGCCAGATTCTCGATAGTGCCGCCACGGGTCGGAAGCTGACGCTTTACCTTGATGATGGAGATACTTTCACCACGAACGGCTCGACCGCCGGCAACGGTACGGTCGCCCACGCCGCCGGTCAGGTGCTTACCTACGATTATACGAGTGGCAGCAATACTCTTCAGGTCGAGGTGCGCTGGGGGTGAGTGGTCAATCTTTCACTCAGTCCCTCCAAACCCTGCTGCATGCCCTCGGCCGCGACGCCGAGGGCATGGCCGAATCCCCTTCCGCGCTGGAGGAAACCCTGCGCGGGCAGGGGCTGGCGGCGCGCGTGGTCGCGGTGGCGCCGGGTGAAC
>AGTN01462690.1_pt1 | contig 11239 bp, 10 predicted proteins | sample 314218 | NCBI WGS metagenome assembly AGTN01 (sample SAMN02954264, study PRJNA73603) | bioreactor metagenome | biome: terrestrial; feature: non-aerated bioreactor; material: poplar woody material; isolation source: poplar biomass | place: USA | collected 2006-12 | reverse complement strand
TTTTTTATTATATATGAAGCAATGAAAAAAAATCGGTCCACTATCCATCGTTTGTACTTTATTTACGAACATATACCAGGAAAAAGATAAAACTACTAAGAGGATGACTATGCTGAACGAAATAACGCTGATCGTATGCTTGTGTTCAATTCTATTCATAATATACAAAACAGGGATTGCAGAAACTAGTAAAATGATGAGGATAAACCCGATTGCATAGTGAGAGACGATCAACCCGGTGCCGAAAACTAATATTAAAAAAATTTTTTTACGGTTGGTTAAGCTATTTCCGTCGCCAGCATCTGATAGGACCATCATGATAAGCACCAGGAATAGCTCAGCAATCTGCTGTTTAGCGAGCCAGGGCATATAGTTGAAAAATCCATAAAACCCAACAAACAAGATTACTGCTAAGAATGCCATTTTTTCGCCAATCTGTCTACAGCACATGCAATAGATTCCTACTGGCACGAGTGCGAACGCCATGGGATATGCTATCCGGAATATCCATAAACCATCGGCCGCTGTGAAGATATGGTAAACCGCCGGTAGCAGCGTAACACTAAGCATGGAGTTGGATGGGTCAGCTATGAACGTTTTACTCATGTCATATGTTTGACCCCAGAACCCATTATTGATAACAAGATCGTATAAATTATGTTCGATGTAAATATCTGTCCCTAATAAATATGATGACATCAGCGCTACGTGATAAAGCAGAGATAGTGACATTGAATAAATTGCTATTGGGTATAAACTTTTAGGGATAACTCTGTCCGTCCCGATGAGGAAAATAATAATCGCGCAAAGGACAATCATTGCCATCAGGAACAGGTTGTTATCATAATAGTTGACAAGATAAGTACCAGAAATACTTAAAACTGGCAATGCAACTATCAACGCAATAGCGGCAGGGAATTTAAAGAGGCGCCAATCGATGTCCGCTAGCAATTTTTCATCTTTCTTCGAGAAATATAATACGGCCGTCATAGCCAGCACAAAAAAGCTGATCAGGGAGATGATCGGCAGTTCAGTAATTGGCGTAGCGATGTTAAAAATCCAAGACGGAAATATCACATTAGCAGCGAGGCCGCAAAGCATGTTAAAAATGAAACTAAGGCCTGCTGTATATAGTATGGCTTTAGATAAACTGACTCCCTTAACCCGTAGTAATTTTAGTATAAGGAGACCGGGTACGAATGCAAAATAAACTGTCCCGACTAATAACTGAATATATGAGATGTCGATACCCATATGATCCATTGCGATCAGGCCCCAGATCGCCAACTGCAAGGCTAAAACAGTACTAATCAGACGGGTTTTTCCTGTCAAAGGAACTTTTTTATCATCGCCCGGTTCCTCGAGCGTTATGCCGTTTTCTTCCAATTGATCCATAAAGTACTGGAATGATTACGAGGTCAGTGTGTTTATTAATCATTTAAGCTCTGAGACGTTTTTAACTGATATACCCGGACTGAGTCTATTAACATTACGGTCAACCTGTCCCATCCATAATATTGTTCGACGAGCTTCCTTCCGTTCTTTCTAAGCTGATCGCAAAGCACATTATTCTCTAGCAGGTGCTGAATATTGTCTGCGAAGTCGTTTTCACTGGAAATGATCAAAGTGTTATTATCCTCATTGACTTTGAGTCCTCTTGCACCAGTGACCGTAGTTACTACTGGCAATCCCCAGGCCATATATTCGAGCATCTTCAGGTTTGTACCAGAGCCATGGAATATAGGATTGATCGCTACATCTGCAGCCTTAAAAATGGTCCGTTTTCGCTCATCATCAACGAAACCAGTTATCTTAACATTATCAGACACACCTGGCGGTAGACTCACGCCCAGATTACCGACGATTAAAAAAATATGATCGGTTAATTTCGGGGCTATTTTCTCAATAATGAATTGTGCAGCTTCCTGGTTCGGGCGATAAAGGCTTCCTACAAACATGACAATTTTTCGGGTTTCATAACCAAGCATATGCTTTGCTTTTTCCTTTTCTTCCGCCGCCGGAAGACGGATATTGTTACAATCAACGCCATTGGGCACGACGATCACTTTTTCTTCTGGAATTGAGTAAAGCTCAATCAAGCGTTTCTTATTATCGTCGCTTACAGCAATAACGATATTACTGCTCTGACAAGCTATCATTTCGGTTTTTTTACATAACCGACCATAAGCCGTCCGAACAGGGACTCATTTCCATAAATATCTTTTTTAATATCATATTCCACGTTTTGCGCGTCATAAATCAAAATTTTTCCGCGCGACAGCGATAATGGAATTAAAAATAGATACGGGTGCTCGCATATGATAACTGATGATTTCGAAATACTGGCCTTAAGCTCTTGTCTAAACCTAAACAATAATCTAGAGGTTATCGGCATCAAACTTTCATTGATCGGCAATCGGAATATTCTAGATAAAAACCCGGTAATCGTTAACAAAGGCTGGGGTAAGTTTCTTATTGTAAGATTACCTATCTTAACCCCTTTTTTCCGTATGATGAGTGTGAGACGGTAAGGACAGTAACATCGTATGTGGACGCAAGATATTTTACAAGATAATATATTCGCTGTTGTCCCCCGGATACTGGCGGACATATCGGGAACGTGTTTATTACCGTGATTTGTTCTTTTATCCTGCTTGTGGACATTTTTAACTCCTCAACACTATTTTTAGATTTCCTCATGACAATAAACAAAATTATTTTATTTTCATAACTTCTTTATAAACTTCCAGCGTATCTTCAGCACATTTTTTCCAAGTGAAGAGCTTGGCTCTTTGTAGCCCTTTGCTTGTCATATCTTTCCTTAATTTTTCATTGGTTATCACCATGAACATTGCTTCCGCAAGGTTTTCAACATCGTAAGGGTTCACCATGATGCCAGCTTCGTCCACGATTTCTGGCAACGAACTTGTGTTTGAAGTAATAACTGGCGTCCCACAGGCCATCGCTTCGAGAGGAGGTAATCCGAAGCCCTCAAACAACGAAGGAAATGCGAAAACATCTGCCCCGCTATAGATGGCGGGCAAATACTCTTCTGGCACATAGCCTGTGAAAATGACGTCCTCACGAAGGTCCAGTTTATCTATGGTGTTGAAGATTTCTTCATATTGCCAGCCTTTTTTTCCAACTAACACGAGCTTATGCTTAACTCCTCTATTTTTTAATATTTTATATGCCTTGATCAGCGTTGGGACATTTTTTCTGGGCTGGAGCACGCCGGTGAATAGAATATATGGGAACTCGATGTTATATTTTAGATAGGTTTCACTATTTTCAACAATGTTTACAGGATTAAAAAACTCATTATTGCCATCATATATGACCCTAATTTTTTCTTCTGGCACCTTCAGATACGTCATAACATCTTTTTTCGTAAATTCTGAGATCACTATGATCTTGTCGGCATTTTTCACTGTGCTCGGGCCAAGCAGTTTCCAGGATAACATACCCACGCGACTGATGGAGGGGAACCGGAGTGAGGATAGATCATTAATGGTAAGAACTTTCTTGCAGGGCAGATCCCGGGCGAACAGGGAGGTACCTGACGGGTCATGCACTATATCCAGACCCATCTCTCGAATTGCATCATGTAGGTTCCAGTATCTCCAGATATGTGACTGGAAATATTTAATGGATGGCATGGGGACGATCTTTTCCCGGTTGGTCGCATAAATTGCATCGTCGGTTTTAGTGTGATGTATCAACCAGTACTCGTTGGAGTCGTCAATCGCCCTCAGGTTGTTAACCAGGTTAGTGATATAGGTAATATGGCTTGGATTGCCGTCTTCGATATAATTAGTAACGATACCAATTTTCAAGCCAATACCACCGTTAATAAGTTTCTCTTTTCATTCGCCACAGTATGTTGTTCAATACCCATTTCCCTGACCTTGGATTAGTCATGAATACTAGCTGTCGTACAAAGCTCCTGCGAAATTCCTTCCTTCCCATTTTTTCAGCCATTACTGTAGCCAGCGTCGAAAAACCATACTTGTATGGCATGAGATATCCATTTTTTTCCAGGACCTTACTTTCTCTGGCTGTGCCGATCTTGTCTAGCACGTAACCAATTTCATCAGGTACCGTCCCGTAGGTAGCCTCGTGGAGTGCAGAAACGATTGAAAAGTGAACCTTCAGTGCAGTGTTCGCGCAATTTTCCCCGGCCAGGGCGATCATACGATCTATGTTTTCGGTTTTCATTCCAGCAAGGTAATAGAGTGTCGTATAGTAAGCTGACAGTGTGAATATCATTTCTGGTATGATATTATGAATGGCTATGGCGACTAGTTCCGCTTCGGGGGTAAGCATGTTGATCGGGACACCGGACACATCTTTCTTTTCCACATACCTTCGCAATCCTGACTTTTCTAGATATATCATCTGGCTGGCGGATATCTGCTGGTATATATCGACGTCGAACACGTCCTTTTCATGCAGGATCAGATGATCATGTTCCCGGAGGTCGTGGACCATGCGCTGTGCAGCGTCAGCCTCCCCCTTGATTTCGCGAAAACCCGCGGTCGTTAAAGCCTTGATTGATCGATCGAATGCACTGTCGTCGCCAAAATGTATGATGTCCACATCGTTTGGGGTTGCCGGGAACGGCAGGATGCTCTTGAAGACTGCGTAATCGATGTCATTTTTATTGAAGACTTCCGCAGCCCGGCACGCGGTCATGCGTTGCTTTTCACGCAGCATAGCCTGCCGCTCGTATTCTTCGGCAAGGCCTGCATTTATAAGGCTGCCGGATGAGCGTAGAGACTCAAGGTAAAGCAGTGCAATCTTATTCTTTTTTGCAAGGCTATATAGCATGACTGCATTCGTGCCCTTGCACACGTGATCTTCTGCTACAAATGGTGACCCGATCGACTGGAGAAGTTCGATGCCGCAATTATCTGGACTCATATTCCCTCAATGCTTTTATCGTTGATTCAAAAGCCTTCTTTGATAGATCTTTAAGGCTCCCGGTCCCATCGATGATTTCCATCCCATACGCTTTTCCTGCCGCAAGATAAAGGCTTCTTCGTTCTCTCAAATATTCGATCGAGGGAACATCGTCTTTCCTGCTGAAAGCCACCTCTTCCGGAGCATCGACCAGGAAAACGATATCGGGACGCGGGAAAAGTAACTTAAGCACTTTCAGCCTCTTGACTACGTCTGTGGCTGTCTCATCAGTATTCGGAGAGATGTCAGTGATCACAGTATCGTATATATAGCGGTCACAGACGATTCGTCTCCCGAGAAGCAGCGGAATTCTGATAGTAATCAAAATCTGTAAGGCATAGTCTACCAATAATATGGAATTGTAAATTCTGTATAGCCAGCCATGTTTTTTTATTGCACTACGTTTTGTGCTAGCATATTTCTTGTAATTGCCATAAGCGTTTTGACCTCGCAGGAAAGTCAAGTTAGCAATAATTATAAATGGCTTAAGCAGTATCGGTCGTAACCTTCCGTAGACATAATAATATGAAAGACCCGTTTCGTTCAGCGATTTGACAAGTTGCTTACTCAACGATGTTTTTCCTGTGCCGTCAATGCCGGTGAAACAGATGAATCTGACTTCCTTTTTCACTGCCAATTTATAACTCTCCTCGTTTCCTGATGATGATCGAGTAAATCTCCGTAGATGTCTGATAGTCGGTTAGCAATGGCTTCCCATGAAAGCTGGAGTACTTTCTCACGGGTATTAATTGGGATCATATGATTCCTGATTAAGTCAACCGCGGCCTTAATATCCTCTTCTGTATCGGCATATAACAGCCCTTCCCCTTCGGTAAATATGCGTGGCAGGGCACCGAAACGAGTCGCTACGACTGGCAGTCCGGAAGCCATAGCCTCAATGACAGTCAATGGCAGTTCAATGCTGTCTGAGTCTTTCCTGCCATCATGGTCTTCACGATCAATGACAGGATATACATAGCAGTCGGCTACAGAATATACATCTTCGATCGCTGGAAAATATTCAGTCTTTATAATACATCCGGATTGTCTAAGGTCCTCCATAACAGACGTATCTACTCCTGGCGATAGCGCGGCGATGATTAGCACCTGAACATCGTCGCTTTGCAAGGCTTTTAATACTTTAACGTTACGTCCTTCCTTTACCGATCCGACGTGAAGTACGATGAATTTGTCCCGGGCTATCCCGAGCCTGTCTCTCAACATGCTTTTATCTTCAGGGCTGATGAGCTTAAACCTGGAGATATCTACTCCGCCGGGTAAAAACATCGTCCTGCAACCATATTTTGTAAGCATTCGTTCGGTCGACTCAGACTGCGATAGTGATAGGTCTGGCTTAAACAAGGGTATTAGCTGCCTCGATATCCGTGAGAACCGTGGGCGCATTGACGAAGCGACTGTCTTTGGATGTCCAGAGTATGTCGAAACTATCTTTAACAGGATCAGACTGTTAATCGTTGGCCCGTGTACATAATGGACGATCTCTGGCCGGAATGCTTTGAGTCGCTTCCAGAAGCTGCCCATACGGACGTCCCTGAGGTCCAGTGCAAGGACCTCGTGGGACTTTTTTAATTCTGTCTCGTAATAGTACGAAGACTTACGCATCGCCTCATCTAAGTCACCGCGAAATTCGCCGAGCAAGCAGATCCTCACTGTCTCACCTCTTTGTAAATCCTTTCTGTGGCCTTTGCCACGATATCCCAGGTGTAGCGTTCCATCACCAGTGCCTTTCCACGCTCGCCCATGGACGTGGCCAAGTCCGGATTAGATAAAAGCTTGAGTATGGCATCGGCAAGTGCCTCTGTATTTGCAGGCGCAATGTGAATAGTCGCAACCCCATCGGGATCAACGTCTCTAACCCCTGGTAAATCGCTTGATATTACCGGCTTACAACTCGCCATCGCTTCCAGCTGGACGATGCCAAAGCCCTCCTTTTCCGAGACAGATGGCAGTACGAAAACGTCAGATGCCCAATAAAAGTAAGGCATCTCTTCATCGTCAACGTAGCCAGTGAATAAGACTTTTTCAGACAATCCGCTTGCTTTAACCTGTTCTTCCAGGGATTTTCGCATGCTACCCGAACCGATAATTATTAGAAAGGCTCCTTTACCGGCCTTATTTACTATTTCAAACGCACGAATCAGGTAGTTCACGCCTTTATACTCTGCCAGTGCTCCGACAAATAGAATCACCATTGCATCGTCACGGATACCATATTTTGCCCTTATATCAAGTTGGCCGGGCTTAATGTCGAACATGGAAGGATTGATACCGTTAGGAATTGCCCTTACTTTGTTTAGGTGGTTACGGAGACACGTTGAATGTTCCGCGTATCCGTGGGTTGTAGTAATAATAATATTCGTCCGATCAAGAAGATACCTACCTATAGTTAAATTGTATATTTTGCTAATCAGGCGGCCAGCCTGACTGCCGCCTGTAATATCGTTATGGTATGTGAGTATAAGCGGCAATCTTCTTCTGTTGGATAGACAAGCAAGATCAGCGATCATCGGGTTTGGCGTGTGTGCGTGAATAATATCATAATCACTAACGTTCAAATGCTGGATTATCCCATACGGTATCGATGATGAATACAGCGATATTCCATATGGTACCCTTATAATGTTAAGCCCGTCAGTCTCATGATATGAGTCATGTTTTGGCGATCGAGTTGTGATAATTGTAACAACATGACCTTGTTTTGATAGGGCTTTCGATAGTTCATGGATATGTCGCTCCACTCCACCTACATGGTAACCGTGTTCGACAGCAGTACCCTCCAGGTGTTCTCTATAAGGGAAACATGGTGCTACCTGGCATATCCTCATTGATTCACCCGGATATATCTTAAGAACGTCCTCGCCGAAGTCATCATACTCTTCAGTTCGTGGAGACCGTTTTTTCGCAGAACATTACTGAAAGCGACCGGAACGAACGACGGGCTCAGGTAATATTCCTTTAGCGCCCTGGTCACATACGCCTCGATATCTTCTCTCGTGAATTGTGGGTATGACAGGATGCATTTCTGGAAACCGCTGGCATCAATGCTCTGGTTAAGATCATCGACGAGAACATGGCCATTTTCTTTTGCCCAGGTATAGAACTCGGTGCCTGGCAGCGGTGTCGCCACAGCCACTTGCAAGATATTCGGTTTAAGCTCCTTGATCAGCCGCAGCGTCTGCTCTGCGGTCTCTTTAGTCTCACCGGGCAACCCTATGATGAAATCGCCGTGAACCATCAGCCCGGCCTTTTTCGCATCCCGGGTGAACTGCTTCATACGCTCGGTACTGACGCCCTTTTTTATAGTCTTGAGGATCTCTTCGCTCCCCGACTCAAAGCCCACAATCAGCAGCCTGCATCCGGCTTTTTTCATGAGCTTCAACGTCTCAAAGTCCAGCGTAGCCCTAGCATTGCATGACCAAGTGCCTTTTAGTCCTCTTTCCATTTTTTTATTGCAGAACTCGGCGATCCGTTTCTTATCAATGGTGAACGTATCGTCCTCGATGAACACCTCTTTGACAAAGGGCAGCTCTTTAGCGATGTACTCGAATTCGTCAAGGACGCTGTCGATACTCCTCACCCGGTACTTTCTTCCCATGAGATTCTTCGGCCACGAGCAGAACGTGCACTGGTTCGGGCATCCCCGGCCTGTAAAGATCTGGATCTGTGGATACAAGGACTGGCTCAGGTAATAATCGTATACGTTAAGGTGTTTCTTGTAGACTCGCGATACGAATGGTATTCTGTCCAGGTCTTCTGATGTCGTGTATTCCCGGTCAGGGTTATGCTGGACCTTGCCGTCTTTGATATGCGAGATCCCGGTAACACTATCCAGCGAACCTTTGCGCTCCAGCACGCTGGCTATGTCAAGCACCGTGTAATCATATTCATACCTGGCTATGATATCCGTACCGCCTCTGCCCAGGATGTATTCGGCGAACTGGGCGGCGGGCGGCCCTACGATGACTGTAACAGCGCAAGGCACGGTTTCCTTTAGCTTTTTAATGACCTCGATGTCGTTGTTCAGGCTGGAAAAGTTCGTTTCCACTACTATCAGGTCCGGCTGATAAGCGGCCGCATCACTGATCACGTCTTCTCTTGTCTTTTTACTGGCTGGCGCATCCACGAGCCTGACGTCACTATACTTAGTCTCAAGTAGTGCAGTAGCATATGCCAGCCATTTAGGGTAATCCATGCCGCCACTACGCGCCGCAGCTCCCTGCCATCTGCCGCATCGTACAAAATTAGGCACGAACGGCGGGTTCAGAAGATATATCCTCATCCTGCGACCTCATGCAGCGTTTCCTGTAGCTTGGACTCAATGGTCTTCCAATCGAAATTTCCCATCACGAAACTGCGCCCGGCCTGTCCCATCGATACTCTCAAGGACCAGTCCTCGTAAAGTCGCAGTATCATCTCTTCATACTCATCCGACGTCGAAGCGTACAATACCAGGTCGCCGACGGCGTTGGTAATGCCCTTCAGCCGAGAAGAGATCACAGGCTTTTCGCACGCCATGTACTCGAATAGTTTCAACGGCAGTGAGTTCGTTGATAGCGCATCGTCCGTGAATGGTACGAGGCATACGTCCATACAGCTGACGTAGCGAGGCACTTCGGCATAAGGGACGGTGCCCGCGAATATAACGACGTCACTTGCGCCGTGCTTCTCTACGATAGCCTTCGTCTCTTTCAGGTAACCTTCTTCGCCAACGATCACCAGCTTAACCTTGTAGCCTTTTCCTTTCAGTGAGCTTATCGCTTCTATCGCCGGCTCCATGTTCACCCATTCTCTCAACACGCCGACATATCCGACTACAAACTCCTCTCCCAGGTTCAGCTTATTTTTAATTTCTCCCGGAGGCTTACGCTGAAAATGTGTGGCATCCACTCCATTTGGTAGCAAAACAGCCTTCGAGTCATCGATATCATACGATTTTTTTAGCGGTTCTGTGATATATGTGATCTTCCTGGCATTCCTGATATTGCTTTTGAAAACGACACGGCTCAGCATCGCTCCAAACGGCCGCAAAGGCAATGGCACCTGAGGTGACAGTCTTACCATTTCGGGCAAGTCGTCTGCAACGTCAAAAATGGTTGGGCTGACTTTTTTCGACACATAGTAGCCCGAAAGCATGGTGTTATAGTTGATGTGGATGTCATATTGCTTTAAGTCCATCATCCGGTTGATGGCTATAAACGAGAATAGTTCCTGCAGGATCGGGCTGATCTTCCGGTTTGTATAATATCTTATTTCGACGTTGTGGAAAAAGTCATCCGAGCCCTGGACGTACAGCTGTGCGTTGGTCTTGCTTGCTTTCCACCAGTCATTGATACACAGGACTGTGATCTCGTTTTTTTGGGAAAGACACTTGATGAAATGATGTAACCTGTTGTGGGGCGTTTTTTTAAGATCGACGATCGATGTAATTAAAATTTTCATTGAATCAAGCCTTTGAATGTAGATAGATTATTCTAGTCGTCCATGTGATAATTAAGGGCATTTCGATCAAAATTTTTAATAGTCTGATCTCAACACCCTTGTAGAATATAGCTTAGTCCCTTCTATTATTTTAGGTTAATTTTATACTCCGAATCGATGCAAGCGTCAATCCTGTCGATACGAATAGCATCCCAAGTATAATTAACAACCCAGCGATCATCCCATATTCAATGTGCAGACTATGTGTCTCATTGAAGATGCTCATGAACATGAAGACAAAAACGGTTCCAAATCCCATTAGTAATGCGCCAGGTATGCCGAAGAACAACATGGGCCTTTTCTGTGATATGAATCCGATAATTTTGTTAAGGACACCAAAACCGTGTGCTATCGGGTTCTTGGATGACGTATCCTCCAAGTCGTATCTTACTTTTACCGGGACTTCCGATATTTTTAAACTGTTTTCCGCAGCTCTGATTAATATTTCAGATCCGACATCCATGTCAGAGCCTTTCAGGCTAATGCATTTATAAGCCTTTTTCGAGTATGCTCGGAAGCCGCTCTGGGAATCGGATACTTTAAGACCGGTGCTTACATTCGTCGCTGTATCAAGCACCTTCATCCCGAGTTTCCTGTAAGCCGGTATCTGCTGGTTCTTCCCGTTGCCGTTCACAAACCTCGAGCCTATAACGACGTCAGCTTTCGAGTTAAGCATCTCTTTGATAAGACTTGGTATATCCTCAGGATTGTGCTGACCATCTGCATCGATAATGATCATAATATCGGCGTTCTTTTTATTCGCCGTCTCGAAGCATGT
>AGTN01411788.1_pt1 | contig 11244 bp, 4 predicted proteins | sample 314218 | NCBI WGS metagenome assembly AGTN01 (sample SAMN02954264, study PRJNA73603) | bioreactor metagenome | biome: terrestrial; feature: non-aerated bioreactor; material: poplar woody material; isolation source: poplar biomass | place: USA | collected 2006-12 | reverse complement strand
AAAGAAGTCCGGGAATGCAAGGAGAATTACGAAGGTAAGGTCTGGCATACCCTCGGATTCCCGCTGGTCGATGGCACCTTCGGTGGTGGCTTCGTTTATGGGATGAAGAATAATCGCCTCACCATCGGTCTGGTGATCTCTCTTAACAGCAAAGACCCTAATATGAATCCGCAGCAGAAACTGCAGGAATACAAAAAGCACCCCTGGATCCAGAAAATGATCTCGGGCGGAAAGCTGCTCAAATACGGAGCCGCCCTACTTCCAGAAGGCGGCTACTACAGCTTGCCCAAGAAGTTCCAGGTACCGGGGGCAATACTTCTTGGAGATGCATTGGGCGTTCTCGATGTGAAGAACCTTGCAGGTATCGACCGGGCGCTTGAATGTGGTTACATCGGCGCAGAAGTCCTGTTTGATTCCCTGATGAAAGACGATCTCAGCGAGGCTGCTCTCGAGCCGTATCAAAAGCGCCTCGAAGACACCTTCGTGATCAAAGAACTGTACAAGAATCGCTACTTCAGATATGCATTCATCGAGAACCCCAAACTTCTCGAGAACTATCTGCCTGACGTGATGAAGAGCATCGACAAGACCAATGCCTGGATAGGCGGTCTCAAGATCTTCTTCAAACATCCTCTGGGTGCTACCAAAGATGGTGTTCGTTCACTAGCCCTAATCGAAGGCAAAATCGACATCGGTCCGATCTCCTATGAAGAGGACTACAAAAATATCGTGCCGGCATTCGTCACTCCGAAATATGATGAACCGCCATACGAGAAGAACACGATCTACTCGCGACCGGATGCCGTCTTCTACGCTTCGACCAAGTATCACGAAGGCAACCATCACATAGACGAGTTCGATGCCGGAGTGTGCGTGAAATGCATTCAAAAATACGATGGATTTGGTAAAACCACGCCTTGCGTCTCAGATTGCACTGCCGAAGTACATCGCGTGGACATTCTAGACGACGTCAAAAAACACGGCATGTCGCTGGAAAACTGCGTCCATTGCAGGACCTGCGAAATCGTTTGCCCCGAGGTCAACTTGCGCGTCAAACCGACCGAACAAGGCAGCGGACCAGATTTCATCGGTCTCTAATAACTGTTCCGTCTTTCATGACAAATCGGACCTTCTCGAGGATGGTGACATTGTCGACCGGATTTCCATCGACTGCTATTAAATCCGCCTTCTTGCCAGGCTTGATGGAGCCCAGCTCTGCACTTTTCCCGAGCAAATCGGCGGCCCAAATGGTCGCTGACTGAATTGCCTGCATAGGCGTCAATCCATACTTGACCATCCAGGCAAACTGCAAAGCATTGGTCCCATGCGGAAAGACACCAGCATCGGTGCCGAAGGCAATCTTTACACCTGCCTGAACAGCCTTGCGAAAGTTCTCTCTTTGTATGCGTCCAAGGTCTGCATCATGCGCCAAAAAATCCACCGGCATGCCATTCTTCTTGCCATCGCCTTGAATATACTCGTCATCGTATATATCTGCCACCAGGTAGGTACCGCGTTCTTTCATCAGCCGAATCGCTCCATCATCTAAGGACGTACCATGTTCAATCGACGCAACACCCGCCTTTACAGCATCTTTGATTCCTTGCGTTCCATGAGCATGAGCTGCAACTTTCAATCCGAACTTACGAGCTTCATCAACAGCAGCGTTCATTTCCTCAGGAGTAAACTCCTCTGCACCAGGATTGCTCCCATGCGCAAGGACGGCACCCGTAGCAATGATTTTTATGCAATCGACACCACGATGTGCAAGTTCCCGCACCTTCTTTCGAACCTCCCATGGACCATCGGCCTGACCGAATTTCAAATCCCAGGGAATCTGAACATCCGGCGCAAAACCTGTCAGGGCTCCGCCGCCACCAGATATAGTGACATACGCGCCACAAGCAAGAACTCTTGGACCGACTACATCACCACGGGCGATGGCATCGCGTAGTGCCAGGTCTACGAAGGCGCGATAAGTTCCCACATCTCTGACTGTTGTAAAACCGGCTTCCACTGTTCGTCTAGCGTACGGAATAGAACCGAACGCTTTTTGTGCAGCAGTTGTCTGCAGCTCGACCACTGGATCGGGATTGTTCTCATCAGTCAAGTGCGTATGGCAGTCGATCAGACCAGGAAGTACCGTCTTGTTCGAAAGATCGATCACCCGCGCGCCCTTAGGCATCACTGTAGTATCGCTTACTGACTCGATCTTATCGTTCCTTACCACAATCAATTGATCGGATAAAACAGCACCACTTTCGGTATCAATTAACTTGCCAGCTTTCACTGCCATTACTTGATCCGCGGCAAAGCATGGTGTAAGTGTGTTAAACAGGCACGCTAGCAAAAGCGCTATGGTCCAACCGAAACGATTCATAGTCCTCTCCAGAAACTAAAGATAGTGTACTAGAGGAGTGAATTAAGAAGTCAATCGATTGGAAACACCGGTTCCTAAGAGGATGATGACGCCACTACTGTTGCCGATCCGCCAGGCAAAGCTTTCGACATAGGGGTCGGCGCCTGCGGAAATTGCACTGTGCTTCCCATGGAACGAAACATTTTAGCCAGTGCGAAGGTCAGTTCACTTCTGAGCTCATCCGTCTTGCCCAGCTCGGTCGTCCAGACTGCCACTGTAAATCGCAATCCTTGCGTGGTCAATTCGTTGAAGACAATCGATGGCTCGGGCATGTGGAGCACTCGGCGATTCTGACTGAGCGCCTCTTTTATAATGCTAACCGTCTTCTCAGGATCGGCTTCATTGGGAGCCAGCACAGGAAAACGTAAAACAATTTTCTCGTCAGGTCCGCTCCAGTTGACGACAGAGGTATTCGTCAAAAGCGAATTCGGAATAATGACAGCTATGTTGTCGTCATTCACGACAGTCGTCGCGCGCAAAGAGATACCAGTGACGATACCAAACACGTCACCCATTTGAATACGATCGCCGACCTTGATTGAGCGTTCCATCATAATAATGAACCCACTCATAAAGTTGTTGGCAATTCCCTGCAGACCAAGCGAAAGACCGAGTCCTATAGCGCCAGCCATTACGGTCAGAGAGCTCAGATCAATGCCGACCGATTGGAGAAGAACCATGAAACCCACGGCCAACAGACCCACGCGAACGACCGAGCCAATTGACTGGCGAACGTTCGGCGCAATCTTGCTATGGCTGAGCATACGCTTGTAGGTCCACGATTCCATTCGTTCTGAAACTTGGAATAGGAGGATTACCGCCACCACAAGATAGATCAACGTGGAGACTGTTATCGGGCTCTTGCCAATAGTTATCAACTTGAAGTTCATCAGCCCAGCAATGACAACGCCCAGGCTCGTTACCGATTTGGCTGCCCACTCGCCTACCCCGGCCAGAATGAATACAAGAAAGATAAACGTTAAGAAACAGACCGCCTGTGCAATTCGAATTATTGGTCTCTTCAGATCCTCGCGTAACTTTTTTTGACTAAAGACGATTTTGGAAAAAACAAAGTTGAGATGCTTCGCCTTCCACAGAAACAGAAATGTAAATAGGGCCAGTACTACGCATGAGTAAACGGTCACGACACCGCCATCTAGCTTGACGACTTCAGTTTCGAAAATCGAAGCAAGTTCCGTCCAAAGTGTCTCCATGAGCACTAGCCCCCTTTTTGCTGAGGAACCGAAGCCCCTCATTGCCCGCGAGGGTTAATAGCATGAAACAGCGTCACCGGTGTAGAAACGCGGCTTTTCAGTCCCAGACGGCTGACTGAAGGACATAAGGGTGGCGTATGAGCGAAAGACATAAGGTCCTCCTGACTGAAAAACGTGAGAGAAAAGAACACTCTCTTGCGGTAGAATCCGTTTCATGAAAAAGACAATTACCTCTGCCCTTTTACTTCTACCCTTGATTTCAAGCAGTACAGCCAGCCACGCCCAGCCCCCGACGAGCTCAGTCAATGATAGAAGGATCGCAACGACGAACAAAGCGACCATCGAAGAGCCTTATGAAATCAAGGCGGCGGTCCCCAATCATCCACGTCTTGTTTTGAAAAACGGCAAGCACTTCCTTGTCATGGATGAGATGGGACTGATGCCCGGAGAAACCAGCTTTGGTTATGGTCTTTATTCAGATGACACGCGCTTTCTGACCGAATGGGATATGAAGATTAACGGCGAGAACCTGGCATTGCTCTCGGCTTCCACCGAAGACGGCTACGCAGGCAGCTTTGTTTACGGCAACAAGGCTGTCACTGTCACTGGTCAGGAATTGCCTGAGCAGTCAGTTCTGGTTCGCCGCGACATTGTAATCACAGATGCCGTTTACGAGAGGCTTCAACTTACAAATTACGGTGCCAACCCCGCGAAGGTACATTTGACCCTACAGGCATCAAGTGATTTTGCCGACATGTTTGAGGTTCGTGGTTCCAAACGAAAATTGCGAGGAACGCTTGCTCAGCCCTCGGTAACCTTGGCCACGCCAGGAGTTCCGGCCGCACTTAGATTCTCGTACGAAGGGCTGGATAAAACAAAACGCACAACGGTAATTACCGCGAAATCTACAGCAGCAACACAAGTAGACTCACGAGGAATCTCACTAGATGTGGTGCTGCCACATCTAAAAAGTGAATCGCTGGAACTCTGTCTAGCGACAGATGTAGGCGAACACGTTGGAGCGACCGGCTCCCCGCAATCGGGGAAAGATCAATCGGAGGGTGACTTCGAAATTCAGCGCGCAGCCGCAGATAAAGCTTATAAACAGTGGCGCAGCAAAGGCGTCTCCGTCACGACTGATAATGAGACCTTCAATAATATTCTTGAACGTGGTTTCCGTGACCTGTATATCCTCAGGCAACCTACGCCACGCGGTATGTGTGTGGCTGCCGGGATTCCCTGGTTTGCAGTTGCATTCGGTCGCGATCAAATCATAACCGGACTGGAGACGTTGCCTTTCCTCCCTGAGCTAAGCAAGGAGGTCCTCTTCACGCTTGCCGCTTATCAGGGAAGTAAAGTCGATTCCTTCACAGAGGAGCAGCCCGGCAAAATCATGCACGAGCTGCGCCTCGGGGAAATGGCTCTGATGCGGGAGATACCGTTTATTCCATATTATGGAACCGTAGACGCTACGCCACTATGGGTGGTTCTGCTTGGAAGATATTTCGAGCAGACCAACGACCTCGACACAGTAAAAGAACTATGGGAGCCCACTTCGAAAGCTCTCGAGTTTCTGGAGGGAAGCACCACTGATGGTTACCTATACTATGGCGGCAAAGATGGAGCAGCGCTGAGCAACCAGGGTTGGAAGGACTCAGGCGACTCCGTTATGTATTCCGATGCGACGCTGGCAAAACCTCCTATTGCATTATGCGAAGTGCAAGGATATCTCTATGATGCGTGGCTGTATGGTGCTCAATTGGCCGAGGTGACTGGCCACCACGAGCAAACCGCCCACTACTTGCAGTTGGCATCCGAGTTGAAGACCAGGTTCAACAAAGACTTCTGGATGAGCAAACCGGCACCCGATGGCTACGTTGCGATTGCATTGGACGGCGCCGGCAAGCAATGTGACGTTGTCTCATCGAATCCTGGTCATTTGCTAATCAGTGGCATCCTCGACGATGAAAGGAAACAAATCGTCGGCCGCAAGCTTATTGATCCAGCCATGTTCAGCGGCTGGGGAATTAGAACTCTCTCTGCTGCCGAGCAAGCGTACAACCCCATGAGCTATCACAATGGTTCTGTCTGGCCCCACGATAACTCCTTCAGCGTAGCCGGCCTCTACGCTACGGGACAACTCGATTCTGCCAATAAAGTCTTCACAGGTATTTTCGAGACCGCGCAACATCAACCAGGATTACGGCTTCCTGAGTTATTCTGTGGTTTTGAGAAGAACTACTCATCACGTCTATTCAGAGGTTGCGCGTATTCCGACGTAACATCGCTCCCGTCAGAGGTTTCCGCGCAAAAGGAAAAACCGATTTGGTATCCAGTTTCCTGCGCACCGCAAGCCTGGGCCGCCGCGACTCCCATCTCGATGCTAGCCAGTTCGCTCGGTCTAACACTGGATGGAAAGAGTAATCGACTGGCACTGAAGGAATCCAAAAACAAAATCGCGATGGTATCACTTCCGCAATTTCTCAGTAAAGTGTCGATTGATTCTATGCGAGTCGGAAATAGCACGTGGAATATCAATTTTACTCGCGACGAGCGAAATCAAATCAACGCCGGCATAACTCAAACAAGCAAAATTAACTGATAATCGGGCACTCCCCAACCACTGTTTTGATATTGCGGTCTGCGACAAAAGTTCCTGTCCAATTTTTTGGCCTTGCGTATATCCATTAGCAGGGGCATCGGCGTTCAAAATATCTCGTTCCACCTTTTGGAGGTCGTACTGCTATGCCCAGCTATCTAGACGGTTCTTTAGAGAACCGCCCGCGCTCGCTCGCGTCAGAAATCGTCGATTTTACTCAAGCCACTGGTCATGCGGCTTTAGAAAAACCAGTAAACGGCGTTGTTCAAATCGCAAACAAAGTCACTGGCATGAATTTGCCGGAACTCAACTTGATAGGCGCTCCGGAGAAAAATTCGGCGGGGGCTATAGCCGGTACTATTGTGGGAAGCGCAGCCGCCTACTATGCGCTTTCGCGCGTAGGAGGCAAGGCACTGAGCTCGCTTGGTGGCGCAAGTACGACGGGTGCAGTCATTCGTTCCGCAATGATTGGTGCAGCATACGAGGGAGTATTCCAACCCAGTGATATGAACTCGCAACACTTCTTCAGAGATCGTTTCACGAGCGCAGCCGTTGGTGGTGCCACGTTTGCTGCCATGGGTGGAACTGGTCTGTGGCTAGATAAACAAGGTTATTTCGCAGTCCAGGCCGGTCGCTCGCTTGCAGGCAGTATGACATATGGTGCCTTAACCGGCATCCCCGGTGGTATCGTACACGCTGAAGCAAACGCAATCTTAAAACAAGGCCGACTGGCAACGATGGGAGAACTCGCTGGAGACACAACAAGCTATGCAGCCTTTGGTGCCGCATTCGGTGCTGCAGGTTGGGGGCATAGCCGAGTCTCCGAACTGATCAGAGGCGGACCGCAAACCGTAGTATCGGGTGAGTCCAGGATAACAATCAGAACTGATGCCGAAGGTAAACCGGTTCGTTTCGACTCAAGAGTCCCAGCACAAAATGATCCAAACTCTGACGTCAAATGGGGTGGGACATTGAGAACCAATGGCGAATGGAAAGTTGACTATTCTAAAGAGCTTCTCAAGGGTACCAACACGGTAAGTGGTCCAGCCGGTCGATTAGAAATAAACGACGTAGTCCTCAAACCAAATGGTTCGGTGCAAATAATTACTCCTACTGAGGTAAGAACATTTACGCCTGGTAAAGACTATACGCGCTATAGCCCATTCAGGGACGGGCTTCGTCAAGGTGATAAGCCAATGACTCGCCTGTCCGAAGAAGGACGCATTCTCGAGGAGGTAGATCAAAATGGAAGGCGCAGCTACTACCGCGACGGCAACCTGATGGAGTCGATCAAACCAGACAATTCGAAGGTGACACTCTACAGACGCGGCGACTCTCTCGATACAGTGGGCATTAAGACCACAAACAATGGCGAGGCAAGCATCCGCAGACGCCCAAACCACTGGGAAATCAGCGTCAAAGATCAAAACTATATCCTGGATGGAGACGTGGTTCCGGTAATCGGTCCAAGCAAGCAAGTAGATGCAATCGAATTTCGACCCAAAAACGGAACGCCGACCCGATTCGATGTCTCATCGGACGACTCCACATTAGTCAGAATGTCAAATTCTTTCGCGAAGCCAGATTCTATGTCATTCTACGACAGGGGTACCTATGTCAAATTCAACGACAAAGCGGATGTTCGAAGTCTATCAATGCGCAATGAAGGTGGTCAGAGCATATCCTTCGAGAGCACCAAAACTGGTGCCTGGCAGGTGACCGTAGGCGAGCGCAGTTTTACCTGGGAAGGCAACATCAACCCAGTCAAAAACGCAGACGGTTCTCCCTATCAGCCATTCGAAATGACTCCCAAAAACGGCTCCAGTATTAAGATTCCGAATTCAGCAGATGGAATTAAACCATTGCTCCAGTTAATCGAGTCAACCGGTCAATCGCAGGGAATCCTCAGCTACTACTCAGCTATACGAGTAACACCTGAAGGGCAAGTGTTCGTGAGAGGTGGAAAGTCCGAACTTGCGTATGTAAACGGGCAGAAAGTTAACGCGACAAGTGAAATCCAGATACAGCCAGGAGTAGACCGAGTCGAGCTTGTGAAAGATGTCGGTGACCGGTACTCCATCATTGAGAAGTATCTAGTGGACATCAAGAAAACCGCTGATGGCACAGCGATGTTGAACGGTAAGGGTCTGGCCACTGGCGATCAACTCAGGATCAGCGTGCCTGACAATCAGCCGGCGCTTTAAACCTTAAATCTATACGGGCTTTGATTTATAGTGCTTCGGGTACGAAACTGTTGAGATCGACTTATATTACCTTTGTTCAGCCTCGACATGAGCTGGCCGACACCACAAGACTACAACGAAGCTATTCAGAGCCCAACAATCTGTTTCGGTGACGCCGAGCTCAAAGAAGGGCGTGTCGAGACTAACGCTCTTGGTCTGCCGCATGCTATGACCGGTGCCTTTGCAAGCGTCTACAAAATAGTCTGTCCCAAGTCGACCTGGGCGGTGCGTTGTTTCCTCACCAACCGGGCTGATTTGAAGGAACGATATCTCAGGATCAGCGATTTCGTTCTTTTCGATGACCTTGAATGCACCATGGACTTCTACTATCTGGACAAAGGTATTAAAGTCAAGGGAACCTGGTATCCCGTCCTGAAAATGAAATGGGTAGACGGCACCAATCTCGATCAGTACCTGCGTAAGAACTTCAGCGACGGCACAACTGTCCGAAGACTGATAGATCATTTCTATCACATGGCCATGGAGTTAGAACGTGCCGGTATCGCCCATGGTGACCTGCAACACGGCAATATTATGGTCACCGACGCCGGAATGCGCCTTGTCGATTATGATGCTCTCTATGTTCCCGCGCTCTCGGGAAGAACCAGCCTGGAACTAGGTCACCCCAACTATCAACATCCTCAACGAAACGAGTTTCACTACGATACCACCGTCGATCACTTTTCAATGTGGTTGATCCATCTTTCACTGCTGGCGGTGGCAATAGATCCGATGCTCTTCGAGGATCTCGGCGGAGGGGATGAATGCATCTTGCTTCGTCGGTCCGATCTCCTCAATCCGGAGGGCTCCCCCCGATTCAAGCGCTTGCTGGAACACCCGTCGACCGAACTGCAACAGGCAGCCACCCTGGTTCTGAAGATGTTGTGGGTGGCACCGGAAGTGATACCACCATTGAATGCCACCTCCGAAGATTTGAGCTCTTTGCCCGAAATAAAGGTAGCCGAATCCGTAGGCGAGCCTGATGGAAGAGAACCTGTCACCCTTAGCAAATCAGGCAGACCACAAGCGAGTCTCAGTTCTTCTATAAATCAAGAAACGCTGACTGGCGATGTCCTCCTGCCATCGTCTACCAATCGCTACGAGTCGATTCCAAACAATCAGCTTGCATATAAACCCAAGAAAGAAAAGCGTGACTGGGGACGGTTAACTGAGAAGCTTTCCAGACAATCACAGGCTCTAACGAAGTGGTTTCTCACGGGCATCTCTCCGGCGGCATGGCACATCTATATTTCAAAACATGGTGATTCGCTTTTCAGAAAGGGTGAGTACGAGAACGCCATCAAAGCTTACGCTCAGGCATATAGTGTCTACGAAGATTCTGGGGAACAATACTCTGACCTCGTGTTGGAAGATCTCATTCGCCTTGGACGTTCCTTCGCCCTGACCAACAATATGTCGTTAGCTAACAACTACTTTCTCACCGCATCACGACTCGCTGCCCGCGTCAAGGATGACGGAGACACAAGCAGAGCAGATTTTCTGCTCGCTATTTGCAAAGGATTGTGCGACGAACATTCCGAAGCTTTGGAAAAGTTGAGGGCGATCCCGCGCTTGAGGACACACCTGGGCTATGTTATCGAGCGAGAAATTCCCGGCAAACTGATCTGTCATCCATCCGTCTTCAGGTTGCTGGCGCAGCTTGGTCGAGTCTATCTTCTGGACGGATTCAAGGATGCTGGACTAGACTTTTATGAAGCTGCTCTTGCTGTATTCACTCAGATCTACCCAGGTGCTTCTGCCCAACTGGTGAGTGAAGGCGCCAACATTATGATGGAAGTTGGTCTGCTTAATCTTGAAAAAGGTCTGCGCAGTGCTGCAGAATCTCATTTCGGACGAGCAGCCCTCATATTGGATCCGCTACCCGATTCCAAAGGGCAACTTCTCTCGGTTTCATTTTTACTTCTTTCAGTTCAGATACACCTATCGCGCAAGGGTCAAGCCGAATGGCTCTATGAGCGAGTCAAGGCTCTTAATGTAGAAGATGTTGAAGATGCATGGCAAAACCTGCAGCCCGGGAAAGTCAGCATAAAAATCGCCGAGGTGCTGGAATTAACTGCCGAGATGCTTGCCACCTCCGGAAACGCCAACGTCGCTCGCACTCTTGTATCAATCTCCTGGCGCTTGTCGCTTACCGACTCCAACTTCAGCCCATACAAGCAAGCGTCCTGGCTCGAGCGATTCGATGAGCCAACCATCACCTGCTGTCTGAAAAGCAGCTTCCTCAATGATGCATCGAAATTCAAATCATATCCAAGCGCTCTGATTGAAGAGTTCGCCCGGAAAAGTAACAGCAAAGCGGCTCTTGCCTATGCAGGTCTTTTGACGGAATTGAGTCTGGCCAGCTCTACAGGTGGTGCTCGAAACAATTCCAACCGGAATCTCTACCTGCAACAGCTCGAAAACCTGGCGCGCTCCATGATTCTCAACTCCACAGTAGCAAGAATTGTCGAGACGATTGCATACAGTTCGCAAAAGAACTATCTTGTCCTGATTGATGCAATCGTTCAAGGATTCGCTCACTCCAACAGGATCGATACCTTAATAAGCATCGCGTGCAAATTGGCGGAGAGCAGCCACGAGGAAATTGCTCAAAGCAATGCGGCACGGCTGGTATCATTCGACCATCTACTTGCTTCGGTTGTGGGAACCAACTCAAAGCGCACTATCGAAAAGACCATAGCAGGCTTAGTAAGAAATGAAGCCGGCGAGGTACTTATCGGATCTGCAATACGTCTATCTCGTACGCGC
>AGTN01685768.1_pt1 | contig 11251 bp, 11 predicted proteins | sample 314218 | NCBI WGS metagenome assembly AGTN01 (sample SAMN02954264, study PRJNA73603) | bioreactor metagenome | biome: terrestrial; feature: non-aerated bioreactor; material: poplar woody material; isolation source: poplar biomass | place: USA | collected 2006-12 | reverse complement strand
CCTTTTGCGATCTGGTCGTAATGCATGACGGCAACGCGTCGATGTATCTCGGCTCTCCTCGTATGGCCGAGATGGTCATCGGCGAGAAGGTGACGCTCGAAGAAATGGGCGGCGCAAAAATGCATTGCAGCGTGAGCGGTTGCGGCGATGTTCTCGTTCAAACCGAAGAAGAAGCGATTGAACTCTGCAAGAAATATCTCTCGTTTATGCCGTCGAACTGCGACCAGAAAGTCCCTCTGGTAGCCACTCGCGATGCCGCTGAATTCGAAAAATCGCTGGAGGCCGTGATTCCCGAGAAGGAAAATATTCCTTTCGATATGCATCAAGTAATCGACAGAATTATCGATGAGGGCTCGTTCTTCGAAATGAAGAAACTGTTCGCCTCGGAGCTGATCACAGGATTTGCTCGCATCGGTGGACGCGCGGTTGGAGTGATCGCTAACCAGCCAAAAGTAAAAGGCGGCGTACTCTTCGTCGACTCAGCCGATAAAGGCGCGCGTTTCATGTGGCTTTGCGACGCGTTCAATATTCCGTTGCTTTTCCTTGCCGACGTTCCAGGATTCATGATTGGAACGAAGGTAGAGCGCGATGGTATCATCCGCGCCGGCGCAAAAATGATCTCAGCAATGTCGTCAGCTGATGTTCCGAAGATTTCGGTCATCGTTCGCAAAGCTTATGGAGCTGGACTCTACGCCATGTGCGGACCGGCATTCGAGCCTGATGCATGTCTGGCACTGCCGACTGCATGGATCGCCGTAATGGGTCCCGAAGCGGCTGTAAACGCGGTCTACTACAACAAGATTATGGAACTCAAAGATCAACAGGAGCGCGTAGCCTTCGTTGAGCAGAAGCGCAACGAATACCGGGAAGACGTCAACATCTATAAACTGGCATCAGAGATGGTGGTAGACGGTTTGGTGTCGCCGCAAAATCTGCGCAACGAACTGGTCAACAGATTCAACGCATACGCGACAAAAGAACCTAACATGCTCAAAAAGAAGCACAGCGTTTATCCTGTCTAACGCAGAAGCAAGCGCTTAATTGAGTACCTTAGACAACGGCGAGCGGAACGAAACCTGCTCGCCGTCGCTTTAGCCTGGAACGGCAGTCCGTACAACTAGTCCCTATAAATATGGATTGACCTTCTTCTATTGAACTTCCATTACCAAATATATCTACCTGATCTAACCATTGTGCGAGCGAATCCGTTTCTATCGATCGCGTGAAACACCTTAATACTGGCGATTGCGAAGGTCTTTACAAATGGGAACTTCAACCATGCGTCCCGCCAGGCAACATCAAATTTCAAAAGCTGGGCTATGAACCCGATGTCGATGGTGGCGGTGGAATCCGTGAGGAGATGACAATGAATACTAATGGAAATAAAGGAAGGATTGCTTTAACGGCAGCCACACTGGCTCTCGTAAGCATGAGCTTCAGCAGCCTCCCGGGCATGGCTGATGAGCTTATTCAAAGACGTGTAATTATGATGGGCGATAACGTACCCACAAGCACGACTACTCACATTATCGAGCGCAGCACTGTCTCGCCGTCGGTGATCGAGACAACGAGCACGCTGCCCTCGTCTGAAATAGTTCTTGTGAAAAAAAGAACGATTGACCCGACTGCTCGCTTTTTCATAGCGGGCGCATCGGTTCCCGCGATGGACGTATGGAACGCACTGGAAGCCCGCAGACTCCAGCTCAACAATATGATCTCGTCGAGAATGGTCAGTGGCGATCCATGCCTCAGCGAAACAATTCGTTTGAAAAGAAAGATCAATTTGATCTCTGAGGACATGTACGCCTACCTCAATGATAACGAATTCAATGATGCAAACGCTTTAGCCCTTGCTGGTCGTCTCGATGACCTGTCAGGCGAAACGGTCAATGTCTATCACGTCGCTTCCATGCCCAGATTGCTCATGCAAAATAACGGTGGAACGACATTTCTTCTGACGACAACGACTACACCGTTGTATGTCGAGAGAGTGATTGACCCGAATCTTCGCGTAGTTACCTCTGCTGCAGTAATCGATGACGTGACCGTGCGCAGAAAAGGACTCGAAGATAAGCTCGCAGTGCTTATCGCAGCAGGCAAGATGTCTTCAGGCGATGCAGCGGAAATCAGAGCCATGCTCGATAACTGCGCATCTATGGAAGCCAGCTTTCGTCTCGACGGCAGCATCTCGGACTCCGAAGCCAAGCAGCTGTACAACTATATGGATAAGATTGGCAGCGAAATAGACGAAGAGAAACACTAAGTATCACAAGCGGTGGCGCGCCACGAGCGCGCCACCATCCCGGCTGACCACGGTCATGCCAAAAGGGACACCAAACTAAAACCAAAACCAATCAGCTTTAGCGCGTAACAGCACTAATGGGGAACTCTTTTTTGAATTTAGCTGGTTGGAAGAACAATAAAAACGGACACTACTGAAAAGGAGAGTTGAGATGATCGAGAGAGAAAGCGAAGTGGTTATCGACCGCGAGCGACCAGTAGCTACCAGTTCTGATGCTGGTCTTGGTTGGGCTGTTGCATTCCTGGTTCTGGTTCTTGCAATCGGATTGGCATTCGTGTTCTCCTGGAACCAAAATAATGCCAGAACCGATCAAGCGCTCAATGAAATGAACTTGAGACAACAAAGTCAACAAGTTGCTGACTGGGAAAGAAGCGCACGCAACGCAGCGGAGGATGCTCGTCAGAGCGTTCAACAGGCAGTTCCTGCGGCACCACAGATAGTGGTGCCCAAAGTCGAAGTGAAACAAGAGCAGCCGGCTCCGGCTCCGGCGCCAGCTCCAGCTGAACCAGCTCCGGAACCAGCTTCGGAACCAGCTCCCGCCGACAGCGAATAATTCCACAAGTCAGCTTGTTGATCAGCTTGTTGGAAGAATGACCCTGGCGGTCATGTGCAACTCGGAGTCGCTGGACCACGAATGCACCTGACCGCCGGTTCTTTTCAAAAGGAACAAACCATGAAAAATACAGAGCCAACCTACTCGCTTGAGTCAACCGAGCCGTATTACTCAATCACCCCGCTCGAGCCAACAAATTCGATGGATCCGGCAACGGCGATCGGATCATCGAAAAAAACAATTTACGAAAACGAGAACCTCGGCTCACTAGCATACCAAAATGAGAATCTCGGTTGGACAATCGCTACTCTGTTCCTCACCATAGTAACGGGATGCTTATTCATTATCACGGTCAACGAGGAGCATGTCGCCCAAGTTGCACGCGAGCACGAGATTCAAGCCTGGCGCGAACAGACCAGCGAAAAGCGTTCTCTGGCAGCCTCGACGCCGAAATCTGTGAAAGAGGACGACAGCAGCGAAGTGCAACGAGATGGTGATAACAAAGAAACCATCAGAAATCCCGCCGCCTGGGTGGAGTAGATACGGCTATCTGGAAGCAAACTGCTCATTGAGCAGTGCTGGTTAACTTTGAACCGAAGCCGGACGTTCGAACTGCGCTTGCAACAAGCGCGAATAAAGTCCGTTGGCTCGTTGCAGTTCGTCGTGTTTGCCTGACTCGACAATCGATCCGTCCTCGAGCAGCAAGATGACGTCAGCATGCCTGATTGTCGATAGCCTGTGAGCGATTACGAAGACGGTTCTTCCCTGCATCAAATTATTGAGCGCCATCTGAACCATAGCTTCGGATTCGTTGTCGAGGGAGCTGGTGGCTTCATCTAGTATCAATATTGGTGCGTCTTTCAAAATTGCCCTGGCGATTGCAACGCGCTGTTGCTGCCCGCCGGAAAGGCGTACGCCGCGCTCGCCGATTTCGGTTTTGTAGCCGTCTTTGAGCTCCATAATAAAGTCATGGCAGTATGCGGCTTTGGCGGCTTCGATGATCTGTTCCTCCCTGGCTTCCAAGTTGCCGAGCCGGATGTTCTCCTCGACCGTGGAATGGAAGAGGAAATTGTCCTGTGTCACAACCGCGATTTGAGAACGCAGTGAGTGGAAAGTATAGTCCTTTATAGATCTGCCATCGATTTCGACGACACCGGATATAGGGTCAAAGAATCTGGGAACCAGATTTGCCAGAGTAGACTTGCCGGATCCCGAAAGACCGACCAGAGCGACCATTTGACCAGCCGGAATGTCCAGGTTGATGTCTTTGAGTACGAGATTTTGGGTTTGCGGATACTTGAAATAGACCTGATCGAATTTGATTCTGTGAGAACCGGGTTTGAGTTCCACCGCATCTGGTGCTTCCTTCAAATCGGACTCTTGATCGAGAACTTCAAACACGCGCGATGCCGCAGCCAGAGCCGGTTGTACGATACCGCTGATCCGTCCGAGATTTTTGACGGGTGAATAGAGCAGAAGCAGAGCAATGATAAATGAGGTGAGCGCACCGAGGGTCATATTATGGTGAAGAACCTGATAACCCGCCACCCAGATCACCGCCGCGATGCTGATCGCTCCTATCATCGAGAGAATCGGTGACATCATCGATTCGGCCCGAACTGCCTTCATCTGATTGTGTGTAAAGCGTTGGTTGTCGGAGACGAAGCGTTCCTTTTGATAATTTTCCAGATTGAATGATTGAACGATTTTGGCTCCCTGAATCGACTCGGAAAGAACCGATACGAGGTCGCCAATCGCTTCCTGCCCCGTTCTTGCGCTCTTCCTGATTTTCTTGCTCAGTATCGACACTGGCACGACGATGCATGAAAGGATAGCCAGTGCGATCAAACTGAGCCAGAAGCTCTGAAAGAGAAGCACTACAGTGAGACCGACTACCGTTATGACGCGGTTGATCAGGGTTTGGAACGCTTGCGATATCGCGTTTTCAATTGCGTTGATATCGTTGACCATGCGCCCGATAATCACGCCGGAGGACTGGCGCTGGAAGTAGAGCAGCGGCTGTTTTTCCAGATGAGTGAAGAGCTCGTTGCGCAGATCCCGGATTGCGGACGCGCCGACGTAGCGCACCAGGTAGCTTTCGAAGAAACGGAAAATTCCCTGGAAGAAAGCGATGGCAAGAATGCCTATGGGCAGGAGGTAGACGAGCGAGTGCTTGCCTTCGACGATGATCTCCTGCAGCGCCTGACCGGCAAGATAAGCGATGATTCCGTCCATCGCACCCGAGGGAACAGCAGCCAGAAATCCGAAGGTAAACGGCATCGAGTAAGGCTTGATGTACTCGAGCAAGCGGAGATAGAGTCTGGCGTTACCGGTTTCGAACAGTGCCTTCATTATTGAGAAACTCAAGGATCTCCTGCGTACAATTTTCGACGTAATTACCCTGACCGAGTTGATTTTTGAGTGAGAGAAGTCCCTGGGTAACTTCGTCTTTCAGCCCCGGTACGTCCAGGAAATCACTGCTATATCTTACGAGTTCTTGGGGGCGGCAATCCAGTTGTAAAAGTTCAGGAACCAGCGTGCGACCGGCAAGAAGATTCGGCCAGCCAACGTTCTTTACCGTTTTGAACATCATGTAAAACATGTAGGTGAGCCAATTTCCGCGATAGAAAATCAGCATCGGCTTGCCGAACATCATGACCTCAAGGGTGATTGTGCCGGACTTTGCCCATACGAGGTCGGCGTGTTTCATCAGATCTTTGTTATCGCTGCTCTCGGAAAAGAAAATGTTCTTGCCGATACGCTCTTTTGCTGCGCTCTTCGCCGTTATTTTCTCGATCAGCGGCTTCAATGCGGGCGTCGTCTGCGAGATGACGAACTGCAGCTCTGGTCTGGTCTGGAGCATCAAACTGGCTGCGTCGAGCGCCACCGGTAAAGGTTTTTAATTTCGGCCGGGCGACTGCCGGGAAAAACAGCAATTGTGGTCGCGTCGGCGCGAAGCCCCAGGGAGTCGGCGAATTCAGTTTTGCTCTTCAACGTTCCAACGTCGAAGTTCTGCTCACTTATCGGGTGACCAACAAAACGAGCCTGGACTCCGTGCTGCTTGTAGAGAGTCTCTTCGAATGGGAAGATTACAAGCATTTTAGATATATTGTCTTTGACCGTTTGAATCCGCCAGGGGCGAGAACCCCAGACTTGCGGCGAAATGAAGTAGACAATTTTTTGGTTTGGAACCTTTTTGCGTATGTATCTTGCCACGCGCAAATTGAAAGCGCCGTAGTCGGCCATCAGTATCAGCGAAGGCTGGCGTTCCACGACCTGTTTGACTATGGTTCTGAAGACTTTGAATAGAGCAGGCAGAAACTTGATCACTTCGATAATTCCAATTGTGTTGATCTCATCGAGGTGATAGAGCAGTTCTACTCCCTGCTCTTTCATTTCGGTGCCGCCTACACCCCAGATCTTCAGGTTTGGAGTTGTTTCCCTGAGCCTGCGAATTACGCGAGCAACATGGTGATCGGCGGAGTGATCTCCGACTATCACCATCAGTGATGGCACTGCCGAATCGCTTTTCGATTTTTGAAGATCGTTCGACGTCTCTAACATAACAGTCGCTTGCCCTGAAAGATGGCTTTCTATGTGCTACGCGCCGGGGACCGTTCCCACATGAAGGGCGACCGAACCGCTGGCGAGGGCAATGTGCTTGACCTCGACGAGCCCTGCGGTTTCGAATATTCTAGTGATGCCTTCAGGGTTGGGATAAGTAGATTTCGACTCGGGCAAGTAGGTGTAAGCCTTGTAGTCGCCTTGTAATACGGCGCCGATAATTGGAACAAAGTGCCTGAAATACATTGCGAAAAGTGGCGCGAATAAAAGACCTTCGGGTTTCCCAAGATCGAGATTGATGACCGTTCCGCCTGGTTTGACCACGCGAGTCATCTCGTTTACGCCGGCTTGAAAGTCGGTCAGGTTCCTCAAACCAAAAGAGATTATGGCGCCATCGAAGGTATCGTCTTCGAAAGGCATGTCCTGCGCGTCGCCTTGCACCCAGTCGAGTTTGGCGAGATTGCCGCCGAGCCTTTGGGAGGCTGATTTGGCGCGCTGTCTGCCAACCGAGAGCATGTTGCCTGAGAAATCGAGACCTGTAACCTCGCCTTGCGAAGCCATCTGAGTGGCGACCGTCAGGGCTAGATCGCCCGTTCCACAACATACGTCAAGGAATTTGCCGCGATTAGGAAATGCTACGCTTTTCGTCGCCATCAGCTCGGCGACGGCAGTCCGCTTCCAGAGCCGGTGCATACCCATGCTGATAGCATCATTGGTAAGGTCGTACTTAGCCGCAATCCGCTCGAACTGCGCGTGTACGTAGTCGTGTTTCTCTTCGGTAGTGGGAAGTTCGAAAGGCATAGTCCCGTAATTCTTTACCAGCAGCTGTTGAGCCGACTGTCACTGTATTAGTGAACGAACCCAAATCCGAGAATGCCACAAACGATAAGGAAAGAGAAGCAGAAGATCCAGGTCACTCTGTCGATTCCGGCTTCGGCACCGCGTTTTCCCGAAAATACCGTTGCGGCGCCGCCGATGCCTCCCATCCCTTCGCCCTTGGGAGAGTGCAGCAGGACCAGCACGATGATTCCAAGCGCCAGAATGGTTGTAAGGACCAGCAGACAGATGTATAGCGGACTCATAGAATATTCCTGAAAAATCGTTCCTGAACAAGCGGCGTCCCTGGGACTGCCACGCGTAGTGATTATAACCCATTGGTCTGAAGCGCTTTCCTTGGGCTGAGAGCGACCCCAAGGGGTCGTTACGCAGTTTTACCGCTTGCATACGAGTCTGTTGCGCGGCAACTAAACACACTCTCGGGGCCTCGGTAGCTCTCTTTGCCGGCGCCGGCGGTCGGTGTTTAGAAACATTTAGGCGGTCAGTGTGTTCACTTTTAATTAGGGTGTATAAAGGGAACAGCCCCTTTAGCTAATCGAAAAGTGCCAGCAGGTGCCGATGAAGGTTCTGATTGCCGGAGTGCGTCCGGAAATACAAGAGAAAGTCGATCGGTACCTGAACGGGCTGGCGACGGAACGCGAGTACGCCAGCACACCACGTGACACGCTGAATTCCCTCAAGGGTGACGATGTCGACGTTGTCATTCTCGGACCGCTAATTGTCAATAAGAACCCGGGTCAGGCCTTGGGCAAGATTCGCGCCATCGCGCCGCGCAGCTCTGTCATTTACATCGCAGATGTTCAAGATGAAGGTGAGGCGCTGGAGCTGATTCGCCTGGGGGCTGCCGAGGTTCTTTCGGTAGAGGAACTCTCAGCCCATAATCTGACAAGAACTGTTGGGCGCGTCGCTGAAAGAGCTCTGGCATCCGTGCAGATGATTTCGCAGATTAGCGATTTCGTTCTCACTCATAGCTTTGACGGCATTGTCGCGCTCGATCTTCAAAACAGGATTGTTCTGTGGAACCACGCAATGGAGCGGATGTTCGGTCGCAAGCGCCAGGAGGTTCTCGGTCGCGTTGCCAATGATGTGCTTCCATTCGAAGGACTGGAACGCGAATTTTCTTTGGCGGCTGCAGGCCGTTCTTTCGCCGGTGAGCGCAAAAGCTACATCACGCGCGGCGAAAGACGATATTACCAACCCTACTACTCACCATTGCACAATCGCTCTGGTAGCATAATTGGTGTCATGGCAAACTTCCGCGACCTTACCGAAGGTCACGAGAAAGACCGCATGCTTACTGACTTGAAAGCGCGTGTCATGCAATTGGCTGATACCATTCCTGGTATGGTTTGGATGGCTGGTCATGAAGGAACTAGAGACGCCTTCAATAAAAAATGGCTACAGTTTACCGGCTCAAATCAGGAGTCTCTGCGGTTTGACGGATGGCTGGTCGGCATGCATCCGCAAGACAGAGCGAGATTTCATTCCGTTTACGACAAGGCGCTTGCCGACAAGACAAGTTTTCACGTTGAATATAGAATGCGGCGTCACGACAAGATGTACCGCCGCCTGCTCGATTCGGGAACGCCTGTTTTTGGCAACGACGGCGCCTTCCTGGGCTTCATCGGTTCCTGCACAGACATCAGTGAATCGGGAACCACTCAATATCGAATAGATGCGTCCGCTGTGCCCCGCGCCCCGCAAGAGGGACCATCGGAGACAACCTTCGTTGTCGATGCAAGCACGACAATGGAGAACGCTCCCATCGGCGTTTGGAAGCTAGACAAGGACCTCGTGGTAACCAAAGCAAGTCGCGCGGTAGCCGAGCAATTAGGCGTCAGTGCCAATGAGCTTGTTGGGCAGCTTTTCCACGAAATCGTTGCGTCGGTTCCTCGCGAACCGTTCGTTGCCGTTCTCGAAAACGAAGAGAGCGTGCAAATCTCCGCTCACAAAGTCGAGTTCGGTGAGGGGCCAGAGCGTCGCTCGTTCTTCTGGGATCTTACGGCGTGGCCGCTTAAAGACAAGGACAATCAAGTGATCGGCGTTTGCGTAAGCACGATGGAAGTCGACGATCGCAACTCGCTCGATAAGCAGAAAGAAGATTTCATCGCGACGCTCGTACACGATCTCAAAACACCGTTGATTGGAGCCGATCGCACCCTCGAGCTGATCATCAACGGAACCCTGGGCGATGTCGACGAAAGCCAGTCTGAGATTCTCTCCATGTTGCGGCGCAGTAACCAGGGGCTTCTTCGAATGGTACAGAACTTGATCGAAGTCTCCAGATTCGATTTCAGCAAACCGAACCTCGCATTTGAAGCGACGTCTCTATTCGATCTGGCATCTGAGTGCGCGCGCGAACTCATGGCTTACGCGGACCAGAAGAACATTTCGATTGAGGTGAATCTGGCTCCCAATCAGGGAGACGTTCAAGTCGATACGCTTGCGGTCAGGCGTGTGGTTTTGAATCTGCTCGACAATGCAATCAAATTCACACCATCTGGTGGCAACATTAAAGTCTGGGGAGAAGAGACCCCAAACCAGGTGACCATCCACGTTAAAGATACCGGTATCGGTATCGCCGAAAACGAACTGCAAAAGGTGTTCGAACGCTTCTGGCGTAGCGAAAAGGGCAAAGGACAGGCGGTCGGAACTGGGCTTGGATTGTACCTCTGCCAGCAGATCGTCGATGCGCACCAGGGCGATATCACCGTGTCGTCGACCGAGGGAACTGGTACGACTTTTTCAGTCGTCCTGCCCAGACACTAGCTCCGTTTTATGTTGTGACATGATGCTCGTGCCATGCAGGGCATAGTGCGAGAACATTAAAATGCGAGGTTGGCGAACATAACCTTCGGAATTAAATTCCGAAATGAAAACCTTGGTGCCACTGAATGCGGTGCCCATTCGAAGGACACTGGACGGTTGAAGAACCACTAGGCAGTGGGTTGAGGTTCTCTCGCGTCGAGAAATCTCTGCAAAATAATGGCTGCCGCTTGCATGTCGACTAGATCCTTGCGGTGTCCGGTTTTGACACCCTGAATCGTCAGTGTGCGAATAGCCGAAACTGTCGAGAGCCGCTCGTCTTCATAGATAATCGGCAGCCCGGTAGCCCGTGCCAGCTTGCGACCGAACGATTTCACTTTCTCGGCTTGCGAGCCCGAGGACCCGTCCATGTTTAGAGGCAGACCGAGAACAATCTCGATTGCGCCATGGCGCTTGCAAATCTCTTTGACGCGATCTACGTCGGTTTTCATGTTCTTTCTCGTCAGGCATTCCAAACCGGCGGCAGTCATGTAAAGCGGATCGGAGATGGCTACTCCTATCCGCGCGTCGCCGATGTCAAGCCCGATGATTCTTGGTATCAAATCACTCATTGATCCGATCTTACCGCAGGTGCGACAATCCATAAATGTGCAAATGAGCATAAGAGGTTCTCATGAAGATCTATTTGATAAGGCACGGCAGCGCCATCGGAATTGGCGGCGGAGTTACCAGAGACGCGCAGAGAACCCTCACCAGCGAAGGCAAAGGCGAAGCCGCATACGTCGCCCGCGCCATGAAATCAATAGGCGTCAAGCCGGACATCCTTGTGACAAGTCCGCTGGTCCGAGCGAAAGAAACTGCTGAGATTCTTCAAGCGGAGCTGGGCGGCGAACTGCACACCAGCGATTCTCTGGCACCCGGCGTGACACCTGCCAATGTTTTCCGGTTCCTCGCCAAGTTTCCGGAGGCAAATGAGATTGTGCTTGCCGGCCACGAGCCAGACATGGGCGATCTGGTGAAGGTCCTCGTAGGCGGTGGCATCGAATTTACTCTACCTTTTACGCAGGCTGAAGTCTGTTGTGTGGAAGTAGCTGATATTCCACCGAGCATGGCGGGTGTAATGAAGTGGTTGATAACGCCGACCATGGCTTCGAAGATGATGGGCAAATAAATTTAGATAAATTTTGCAGTGAGCTATGATTGGTTGAGGAGACGGAGGAGGCCGGCAG
>AGTN01073409.1_pt1 | contig 11268 bp, 11 predicted proteins | sample 314218 | NCBI WGS metagenome assembly AGTN01 (sample SAMN02954264, study PRJNA73603) | bioreactor metagenome | biome: terrestrial; feature: non-aerated bioreactor; material: poplar woody material; isolation source: poplar biomass | place: USA | collected 2006-12 | reverse complement strand
CATCCAACTGGTCGGCATCACCCCGCCGGGCCCGCGCGAATTGTGCGCGGGCAAGAGCGACTTCCCCTGCGCCAAGCCGGCACGCAAGCGCATGGGCGAACTGACCGCCAGGGGCATCGCCTGCGACGTCCTCGATCTCGGCGGCAACACGCTGTACGGCCGCTGCCGCGTCGCCGACGGCGACCTCGGCCGCCTCATGGTCCAGGCCGGGCTGGCGAGGGCCGCCAAGGACGGGCCCTACGAGGCCGACCAGGCCGGCGCCATCCGCGACCGGAAAGGCCTGTGGGCCGGCGACGTCACCCTGCCCCGCGACTGGGAAAGCGCGCGGCGGAGACAGGACAAGGACTGACCAATTCCTGTCCGCATGCGGCCCGATTTCGGGCTTGCCATCCGCCACCGATACGCGCATCATAATGCCCATCATTCGTCCGCATACGGGCGATATTCCGGCGGGAGGGGCACATGCAGTTCCGTGAACGCGCCAAGGTCATCCAGATCATCCGCACCGTCTACGACCCCGCCATCAAGCGCGGCCGGGCCGAAGTGGTCGCCCGCCTGAACAAGGACGAGCCGGTTCTCGACCCGGCCCTGCGCGGCGCCTGCTCGCCCGCCGAACTGGGCGAGGTCGAGGCCTTCCTGGCGGCGCGCGCCGAATTGCTGTCGCGCGAGGCCACCCGCGACGCGGCCGAGGAACTGGCGGCCCAGATGCGCCAGGCGGAATCCTATTTCCGCGCCGGCGCCGACAGCGGCGCCGGCACCCTGGCGGCGGAAATCTTCACCGCCTGGGACGATCTGAAGAAGGCCATGCACAAGGCCGGCTTCCGCAAGGGCAAGCACGGCCATTGACGGCCCCGGACAGGGGCGGGAAGGTTCGCCATGACTCCTGAAAAACTCATCGCCGCCGGCCGGGAACTGGACCGGGCCTTCGCCCTGCTCGACCGCGCCAACGACATCGTCATCCCCACCACGCCGCAACTGGCGACCAAGCGCGGCCTGCTGGACGAGGCGCGGCTCGCGGTCGGCGCGGCGAAGGCGGCCCTGGGGGTGTAGGCTTCATTTTCTCGGCGGCCGGGGCGCCAACCCCGGCCGGGGCCGCCGGTCCGAGGCGGGGCTGGGCATGCGGCCGGTCCTCAGCGCCTTGTCCATCAATTGCTGCGCCTTGGACAGGAAGGTGCGCTTGTGCCGGCGCTGCCATCTCTCCAGTCCCCAGTCGCGCATTTCCGGCACGACGTGGGGCGGGCACAGGAAGACGCGGGCCATGACCGCATGGCCCGAGGCGGTGCGGACCTTGATGGGCTGCAAGGTGTATTCCCACCCCTCGTAGACCTGCAGGCGGTGAAGCGTGGCGGCGTCCAGGCCGCTGGCCAGGGTGCCCTCGACCCAGCCCGAGGCATGGGGCAGCAGCATGGGATAGTGTTTCCCGGCCACGAAGACGCGGCGGAAGCCCTGGGCCATGGCCGGTTCGACCTCCAGGGCTCCGCCGCAGACCAGTTCGCGCACGTCCGCGTCCATCAGGGTGCCGTAGAAGAACAGCTTCATCGGTCAGCCGCCGCGCCATCCCCACGGCGCAGCGCAGGGAAAGACCATCATGCCACCTCCGACACCAGCACCGCCCCGCGCGACGCCATGAAATAGAGGCCGGCATGGTGGGTGACGGCGCGGGGGTGGGCGGCGGTCTCCGGCAGGCCCAGCGAAAGCGCCACGTCGCGCGGCAGGTCGTAGGTGGCGCAGGCGGGCTCGAAGACCGCGATGTCGGCCAGCGTGGGCATCAGGCCGTGATTGCGCGCCGACAGCAGGGTCAGCACGAAATCCATGACGCAGATGTCGGTGCAGATGCCGACCACCAGCACCGCCTCCAGGCCGTGGGCGTTGACCCAGTCCACCACGGCGTTGCGCCCGGTGGCGGCATCGAAGGCGCCGACGAAGCCGTTGATGCAATCCTTGCGCACCAGGGTGGCCCGGGCGTCGCCCTCCAGCCATTTCAGCGCCGGCACCAGTTCCTCCTCGCCGCTGCCCTGCTCGCAATGGGGCGGATAGGGTGGTTCCGGCCTGCCCGGCACATGGGTGTCGAGGAAGGCGAGAACCGGCCACCCTTGCGCGGAAAAACGCCGCGCCAGGGCGTCGGTCTCGGAGACCATGCGCTCCACCTGCGGATCGGGCGCCGGCGGGGCCAGGGGGCCGGCGCCCACGGTGGCGAAACCGTTGACGATATCGACGATCACCAGCCCGGCGGGCCGGGCGGCGGGATCGAAGCGGCCCAGGCTCAGCGGCAGCAGGTCGCGGAAGGCATCGGCGGTGACGGTCATGGGCGCCTCTAGGCAGGAAAGGCGGAAGCAGTTTCTCAACCGAGATCGCTCAGTTGTCAGATGGGGTCGTGATTGCCGAGGTCGTCGAGCATCACGGCCATTTCAAGTCTTATTCCGGCTGACCCGGCCCGACGCGGCCGGAGCGAGCGAGGAGTGAAAGGGCCGTTTATACGAGGATTCCTTTTTTTTTGCCCCAAGCTACGTATTCATCGACAACCGGCTTGTGCAACACCTTGAATTTGTTCGGATGGTTGCCGGAGAACACCTTGTGCATCAACTCATGCTGCCCCGGTCCATCCACGCTTTCCTTGGCGCTGCGCTCGGCCAGCACCAAATTCCACGGCTTGGTGGCATCACTCCCGTAAATGGACTTGTAGAGCAGATGATGAATTTCTGGCGCACGTCCGCTGGCTTCGTAAAGGATGTCGTTCAGGGTAGCCGAGCCCGTGACGTCTTCCTCATCGAATACATCGGTCATTTTCGAGCGGATCACGCTATAGAGCTTGGCTCCGGTCTTGGTGCCATTATAGTTATCGAGCGCATCTTGCCACTCATCGTTCAAATATGAGTTAAATTTAAAATGCAGTGGCTTTGAGGCATCAAAAAGTTTTTGTAAATCATTGACTGTCGAAGATGATAACGTCGATCCTGATTTCAGATCAAATCCAACTCGTGAAGCGAGATCATCGTATGTTTTGACAACAGACGACATTGGGCTCCCAAATCTATCGAGAATTTCTTGTATATTACTATCCGTGCTGTTGTAATTTTGTGCGTGTATGACATCCCATGCATAAGGATTGGTGCCTGCCGATCCCCTGGCGATCTGGCGGGCATCATCGACCGTGTAAGTCTTGTTGAGATCGTCATGCAGTCGCTGAACGATCGTCTGTTCTGCTTGTGTCAGCCCTCTTTTGGCCAGGGTGGTCTTCGCCAGGTTTGTTCCCGGCTTGTAACCGTCGATCAGCCGCTGAACGGTGGCGCCCGGCCCGTCGGCAACCCGCTGGGCCGTGCCCTTGGTGGCGAATTGCGTCGGCGGCGGCGCCATCGCGCCGGGCGTGCGCGCAGGCGCGGTGCTTGCGGTCTTTCCCTGCATCGTTCCTGCCGAGCCGTATTTCGTCGCCGGCGGTAGATGTTTCGACATCGCGCTTTCCTTCACCACGCTCGCGCACACCGCCGATCCGCTGTGGCCGGAAGGCACGCCCGGAACCGAAGTCTGGACGGGCTTGTCTTGCCGCACGCTAAAACTGTAGCAAATTCTTTATCCAGCATTTCCCAGATAGGCGGCCCATCTGCCCCTGATTGACGGCAGGATAGCGTGATTCCGGCCCCCCCGGAAGGCGGAATGACGTGGCGGATAGCCTCCGCCGCAGCGTAATCGTCGCCTTGACCGGCCCCAGTAGCGCGATTCCACGGCGCGGACACACTCCGCCTGTCTTTCGCTCCGTGCGGTCAGTACCTGCCGTTGGCATGGTGCTGGCTCTCGTGGTCGGAGATCGTCGATCATGCCGAGGATGCGGTGGAACAGGTCGCGCGGCACGGCGACCTCGGCCATCTGGAAGACGGCATAGCGGGCATGAGCGATCACCTTCGCGCCGATCTTCACCACCGTCTCGCGGATGGTGGTCAGCGACCAGCTTTCCATCTCCTCCGGCAGGGCCAGGGTGCGCAGGAAGTTGGACAGGTTGTAGGCCAAGGCGTGAAGCTGGAGCCGCACCGCGTTGGCCTCCATCGCGCGGCAGGAGCGGCAGGACAGGCGGGTCCACTTCACCGCGTTCTTGCCCTCCTTGATGTACTGCTCCGCCGTGCCGCGTTGGTTGTAGATGGCGACCACGCGGGCGGCGGGTCGTGTCAGGGTGGTGACGATGAAGCCGACGCGGAGATACAGTTCGCCGGGATGCCCTTCCACCTTGGCGATCACCCGCCGTTTCCGGCTCCAGCGCCGAACGCCAGTCGCCGGCGCTGTGGACGCTGCCGGAGCGCAACGTGGTCCGTTCCAGGTCGCCGAACTGGTTGAAGATGAACAGCGGGTGGTAGCAGGTGCAGCCGAAATGGCCGTTTTAGGCGGAGCCTTCCTGGTCGCGCGCCTGACTGCGACCACCGATCGGTCACGATCAGTGGGACGTGGCATCAGGGCACGACCGGCGGCCTATCCCGGCAAGCCGACGCCGCTGGCGGCCAGTTGTGCTTCCAATGCGGCGCGCAGCCGCTTCAGCCCCTCGGCGCTGGCCGCCTCGCAGCGGGCCACCAGCACCGCCTGGGTGTTGGACGCGCGCAGCAGCCACCAGCCGTCGGGGGGTGTCGACGCGCACGCCGTCGATGGCGTTGACCCTGGCGCCTTCCGCCTTCAGCCGCCCGCGCACCTCGGCCACCACCTGGAACTTGCGCTCATCGGGGCAGTCGAAGCGCATTTCCGGGGTGTTGACCATGTGCGGCAGGGCGTCCCTGCGTTGCGCCAGGGTCTGGCGGTCCCAGCGCGCCACGATGCCCAGCAGGCGGATGGCGGCGTACAGCGCGTCGTCATAGCCGTAATAGCGGTCGGCGAAGAAGATGTGGCCGCTCATCTCGCCGGCCAGCGGCGCCCCGGTCTCGGCCATCTGCGTCTTGATGAGGGAATGGCCGGTCTTGCCCATCAGCGCATGGCCGCCCAGGCGCGCCACCTCGTCGAAGAACACCCTGGACGCCTTGACGTCGGCGATGATCGTGGCGCCCGGCTGGCGCTTCAGCAGGTCCTCGGCCAGGATCACCAGGATCTGGTCGCCCCACAGGATGCGGCCCTCGGCGTCCACCACGCCGATGCGGTCGCCGTCGCCGTCGAAGGCGACGCCCAGATGGGCGCCGGACAGCAGCACCTCGTCGATCAGGTGCTTCAGGTTGTGCGGCTCGGTCGGGTCGGGGTGGTGGTTGGGGAAGCTGCCGTCGATCTCGCCGAACAGCACCCTGTGGGTGCCGGGCAGGCGCCGGGCCAGGGCCCGGGCGATCTCGCCGGCGGCGCCGTTGCCGCAATCCCATACCACCTTCAGCGGGTGGGCGCCGTCGTAATCGGCCAGCAGACGCTCGACATATTCGCCGGCGACGGCGTCGTCCACCGCTTCGCCCTCGCCCGCCGCCCAGTCGCCCCCGGCGGCGATGGCGCCCAGCCCCTTGATGTCGGGACCGAAGAACGGCCGGCCCGCCAGCACCATCTTGAAGCCGTTATGGCTGGGCGGGTTGTGGCTGCCGGTGACCATGATGCCGCCATCGGCCTCGCGCACCTTGGCGGCGTAGTACAGCATGGGCGTCGGCCCGCGCCCCACCTTGCGCACCGAACAGCCGGCGGACACCAGCCCGTCCACCAGGGCGGCGGCGAGATCGGGGCTGGACAGCCGGCCGTCCCAGCCGACGCAGACCACCCTGCCGCCGTTGCGCCTGACCCGCGTGCCGAACGCCTTGCCGATGGCGAAGGCGTCCTCGGCGAACAGGGTTTCGCCGACGATGCCGCGAATGTCGTACTCGCGCAGGATGGTGGGGTGGAAGGCGTGGGTCATCAGGTGATCACCGTCGGTTCGGTCCGCCCGGTCCAGGCCTCGATCTCGGCCAGTTCGCCGGCTATGTCGATCAGGTCGGCAAGGGCCTCCTGCGGATCAAGGTCGTGCCGTGCGGCATCGGGCTCGAAGCGCTCGATGTAGACGCGCAGCGTGGCGCCCTCGGTGCCGGTGCCCGACAGGCGGTAGACGATGCGCGAGCCGTCCTCGAACACGATGCGGATGCCCTGTTTCGTGCTGACCGAGCCGTCCACCGGGTCGGTGTAGGCGAAGTCGTCGTTGAAGGCGACCCTGTAGCGGCCCAGTGTGCGGCCCGCCAGCGACAGGCCGCGCAGCTTGTCCATCAGGCCGTTGGCGGCCTCGGTGTCGATGGCCTCGTAATCGTGGCGGGAATAGTAGTTGCGGCCGTATCTGGCCCAGTGCCCGCGCACGATGTCCGCCACCGGCTGGTTGCGTTTCGCCAGCACGTTCAGCCACAGCAGCACCGCCCACAAGCCGTCCTTCTCGCGCACGTGGTCCGAGCCGGTGCCGAAGCTCTCCTCGCCGCACAGGGTGGCGAGGCCGGCATCGAGCAGGGTGCCGAAGAACTTCCAGCCGGTCGGCGTCTCATAGGCCTTGATGCCCAGCGCCTCGGCCACCCGGTCGGCGGCGGCCGAGGTCGGCATGGAGCGCGCGATGCCCTTCAGGCCCGCCGCGTAGCCCGGCGCCAGAGTGGCGTTGGCGGCCAGCACCGCCAGGGAATCCGAGGGGGTGACGTAGAACTCGCGGCCCAGGATCATGTTGCGGTCGCCGTCGCCGTCCGACGCCGCGCCGAAATCCGGCGCGTCGGGGCCGAACAGGTCCCGCACCAGGTCGTGGGCGTGGACCAGGTTGGGGTCGGGGTGGCCGTGGCCGAAATCCTCCAGCGGCACGCCGTTCATCACCGTGCCCGCGGGCGCGCCCAGGATGCCCTCCAGGATGGCGGTGGCATAGGGGCCGGTCACCGCGTGCATGGCGTCGAACCGCATGCGGAAGCCGCCGGCGAACAGAGCGCGGATGGCGTCGAAATCGAACAGCCGGCCCATCAGTTCGGCGTAGTCGGCCACAGGGTCGAACACCTCCACCGCCATCCCGGCCAGCGAACGGGTTCCCAGGCTTTCGATGTCCACGTCGGCCGCCTCGACGATGCGGTATTCGGCGATGGCGCGGGTGCGGGCGTAGATCGCCTCGGTCACGCCCTCGGGCGCCGGGCCGCCGGCCGGGATGTTGTACTTGATGCCGAAATCCTCGTCCGGGCCGCCGGGATTGTGGCTGGCCGACAGGATGATGCCGCCGAACGTGCCGTACTTGCGGATCACGCAGCTTGCCGCCGGGGTGGACAGGATGCCGCCCCGGCCCACCATCACCTTGGCGAAGCCGTTGGCGGCGGCCATCCTCAGGATGGTCTGGACGGCGGCGCGGTTGTGGTAGCGGCCGTCGCCGCCCACCACCAGGGTCTTGCCGGCCACGTCCCCGATGGAATCGAAGATCGCCTGGACGAAGTTTTCCAGATAGTGGGGCTGCCGGAACACCTTCACCTTTTTGCGCAGGCCCGACGTGCCGGGCTTCTGGCCCTCGAAGGGCGTGGTGGCGACGGTCTTGGCGGCGCTCATGCGTTTTCTCCCCGCTGGATGTCCTCGCCCTCGGTGATGGACCAGCGGCGGCCCGCTGTCAATGCGGGCGGTGGGCGCGCGCCCTTCCCCGATGGAGTCCGAGTCGCCTCGTGCGGCTTTGAGGGCAAGACGCGAACCCACGGCGAAGAAAAAGGGAACATAAGCGAACATTCCCGTTGCGTTCCAGAACGGAAAGTGTACTTTCGTCTCCACAACCACGTTGCATCGGCCCATCGGTTCGGGATAGATGAGGGGGACTGCCATGTCGCAGGCTGTGTTGCGTCTCGTGGACAAGGACACCATGGATAGACAGAAGGCATTGGAAGCCGCCGTCAGCCAGATCGAGCGGGCGTTCGGCAAGGGCTCGATCATGAAGATGGGCCAGAAGGAGACGGTGGAGACCGAGGTGGTCTCCACCGGCTCGCTGGGCCTGGACGTGGCCCTGGGCATCGGCGGCCTGCCGCGCGGCCGCATCATCGAGATCTACGGCCCGGAAAGCTCGGGCAAGACCACGCTGGCACTGCACGTCATCGCCGAGGCCCAGAAGAAGGGCGGCACCTGCGCCTTCGTCGACGCCGAGCACGCGCTCGACCCGATCTACGCCAGGAAGCTGGGCGTCAACCTCGACGAACTGCTCATCAGCCAGCCCGACGCCGGCGAGCAGGCCCTGGAGATCGCCGACACCCTGGTGCGGTCCGGCGCCATCGACGTTCTGGTGGTCGACTCGGTCGCCGCCCTGGTGCCGCGCGCCGAGCTGGAAGGCGAGATGGGCGACAACCACATGGGCCTGCACGCCCGCCTGATGAGCCAGGCGCTGCGCAAGCTCACCGGTTCGGTGTCCAAGTCCAAGACCATCGTCATCTTCATCAACCAGATCCGCATGAAGATCGGCGTGATGTTCGGCAACCCGGAAACCACCACCGGCGGCAACGCGCTGAAGTTCTATGCCTCGGTGCGCATGGAGATCCGCCGCGTCGGCGCCATCAAGGACCGCGACGAGGTGGTGGGCAACCAGACCCGCGTCAAGGTGGTCAAGAACAAGCTGGCGCCGCCGTTCAAGGTGGTGGACTTCGACATCATGTACGGCGAGGGCGTGTCCAAGATGGGCGAGTTGATCGACCTGGGCGTCAAGGCCAACGTGGTGGAGAAGTCCGGTGCCTGGTTCTCGTACAATTCCACCCGCATCGGCCAGGGACGCGAGAACGCCAAGCAGTTCCTGCGCGACAACCCGGTGATGGCGGCCGAGATCGAATCGGCCATCCGCACCAATTCCGGCCTGGTGGCCGAAGCCCTGGCCGCCGGCCCGGGCGACCTGGACGGCAACACCGCCGAGGAATGAGCCGGGTTGGACAACGGAAAAGGCCGCCCGGGGAACGTTCCCCGGGCGGCCTTTTGCTTTTCCGCGGGCCGGCGTCATACCCGCCGCCGCGGAAAGAAGCCCTAGGCGCTGGGCTGGACGAGCTTGCAGTCCTTCTTGGCCCGCGACAGGCGCTTGCAGGCGGCACGGGCCTGGTCCTCGGTGAAGCCGGACAGGCGGGCACGATAGAGCAATTGCTTGCCCTGCTTGGCCTTGTTGACCTCGATGGTGGCCTTCGACACCAGGCCGCCCAGGTTCTTCGCGGCCGCACTGGCCGCCTGGTGGGCCGACTTGTAGGCGCTGAAGGCGCCGACCTGGATGGCCCAGGCCTCGGGATCGACGTCGCCCTGCTCGGTGGTGGCCGCCGCCGCCACCTTCAGCTTGGCGCTTTTGGCCGGCGTGTTGGCCGCGGCGATCAGGGCGTCGAGATCGGCGCGGTCCTCCCGTTCCATTTCGGCGGTGCGGATGTCCGGGCCGCGCTCGATGCGGGCGAAGCCCTTGTCCAGGATCTGCGCCATGTTGTTGTCGCGCCAGGCGGCGGTGTCGCCGCCGAACACCACGCCGATGATGCGGCGGCCGTCGCGCTTGGCCGAGGCGACGAGGTTGAAGCCCGAAGCGTTGATGTAGCCGGTCTTGATGCCGTCGGCGCCCTGATAGCGCAGCATCAGGCGGTTGTGGGTGGTGATGGGCTGGCCGCGCCAGCGGAACTGGCGGGTGGAGAAATAGTGGTAGTAATCGCCGTGATTGCGGATCAGGGCACGGGCCAGCAGCGCCTGGTCGTGCGGTGTCGAGACTTGGGCCGAGTTGGGCAGGCCCGAGGCGTTCTGGTAGGTGGTCTCGCTCATGCCGATCTGGCGCGCCTTGGCGGTCATCATCTCGGCGAAACGGCCCTCGGTGCCGCCCAGCGCCTCGGCGACCACCACCGCCACGTCGTTGGCCGACTTGGTCACCAGCGCCAGCACCGCGTCCTCGACCCCGATGCGTTCGCCCGGCCGCAGGTTCAGCTTCGACGGAGACTGGGCGGCGGCGCGGGCCGAGACAGGCATGGTGCCGTTCAGGCGAATCTTGCCCTGTTCGAGCGCGTCGAACAGCAGATACAGCGTCATCACCTTGGTCAGCGAGGCCGGATAGGAGCGGCGCTCGGCATTGACGGAATAGAGCACCTTGCCGCTGTCGTAATCCATGACGACGGCGCCGTAGCGGCTGGGGGCCTTCTGCGCCCAGGCGGCCCCGCCGGAAGCCGCGAGGACCGGCATCGCGACGAGGCAAAAGCAGAGAAGACGCGAAACGAATCCGGGGAGGTTGCGGGTCGCGCTCAATTCCTCGACCTTCCGTGCTGCTGCCGATATCGACTAGAGTAGGCGGATACGATAAAGAAATTACGAATCCGTGTCCAGTTTCGGGCAACCTGAATCCAGTGATTTTTATGGATTAGACCGCAACGAAAGCTGGGGCCCGCCTCTTCAGCCCTAGGTCTTCTGGCCGGGCGGGGACCATTGGGGATAAGAACCATGAGCACACTCGTTAGGAGATTTTGCGCGGCCGCGCTTATGCTTTCGGCCATGACGGCGTGCAGCTATCGCGGCGGCGACATCGGCGACCCGCTGGTGCGCAAATCGCAATGGTTCTCGTTCGTGGACGGCGAGGACATCCGCGCATCCTGCGCCGCCGGCACGCCCGACCGCTTCCGCCTTGTCTACAACGCCGTCTACGACGAGCAACTGCGCATCTACGAGGTGGATTCGCTGCGCCGCCTGCTGGTGATCCGCATCGTCGGCCGGGGCGAGGCCGCCCGCCTGTCCTTCCAGGACCCGGCCGCCCCCTGGCGCGCCCATGAGGAAAAGGTGCAGCTCGACCAGACCACCTATGACCGCCTGGTGGCGTCCTTCGCCCAGGGCGGCATGTTCTCGCCCCCGCCGGTGGGGCTGGACCTGCCGTCGCGCTCTTATCATTGGGTCGCCGCCCTGTGCCGGAACGGCGCCTACGGCCTGACCGCGTGGAAATATCCCTCGCCCGCCTTCGACGCCATGGGGTTCGACAGGAACCTGTTCGCGCTCGACCCCAGCGGCGTGCCGGTGCGCGAAGCCGGCCCCGTTCCTTTCGACCCGCAATGGGAAGACAAGGCCAGACGTCTGGAAGTGCCGGCGTTCAGCTTCAAAGTGACGGAGCGGGGTTTGCTGCGCTGAGTGCCGCGTGACGGCACGGTTGCAGTGAATAATGGAATGTTGACTCGCAGTTACAGGCGGCACCATACTATTCATGTTGCGCCGCAGCATGGACAAGCGGGCTGTCCGCATGGCCGCCGCCGTCGCGCATTCGCCTTAATCGCCACCGGACGAAAATCCAAGGAGTTCGCGCGCCATGACTACCGCCAAAGCGAAGGCCCCCGCTGCCGCCGCCGTGAAACCCGCCACCCCGGCAGCCCCCGCCGCCAAGGTCGAACCGGCGGC
>AGTN01486645.1_pt1 | contig 11289 bp, 8 predicted proteins | sample 314218 | NCBI WGS metagenome assembly AGTN01 (sample SAMN02954264, study PRJNA73603) | bioreactor metagenome | biome: terrestrial; feature: non-aerated bioreactor; material: poplar woody material; isolation source: poplar biomass | place: USA | collected 2006-12 | reverse complement strand
CCCCTGGCAGAGCGAGTACGGCAACGTCGCCCGGCTCGTCTGCGATGTCTATCTGCCGAACGGCAAGCCGTTCCCGGGAGACCCGCGAGGCAACCTGAAGCGCATCATCAAGGAAGCAGAGGCTGCCGGATTCTCGATGAATGCGGGCCCGGAACCCGAGTTCTATCTGTTCGAGCGGGATGCGGAAGGCCTGCCTACGACCGCATCCAAGGACAAGGGCGGCTACTTCGACCTCTCGCCCGTAGATCTGGGAGACGAGGTTCGCCGCGCCATGGTAACTGCGCTGACCGACATGGGGTTCGAGATCGAGGCATCCCACCACGAGGTAGGCGAGGGCCAGCATGAGATCGACTTCAAGTACGCCGATGCGCTGGCGACGGCTGATAACATCGCGACTTTCAAGTTCGTGGTGCGCAAGGTGGCCGTCAACTACGGATTACACGCCGCCTTCATGCCCAAGCCGCTCTTCGGTAAGGCAGGCTCTGGCATGCACATCCACCAGTCGCTGTTCAAGAAAGGTGGCAAGGTCAACGCCTTCTACGACGAGAATGGCAAGTACCAGCTCAGCAAGACTGCGCTACACTACATCGGCGGACTGCTGGCGCACGCGAGGGGATACTGCGCGGTCACCAATCCGCTGGTCAACTCCTACAAGCGGCTCGTGCCCGGCTACGAGGCTCCTGTCTACATTGCGTGGTCAGAGAAGAACCGTTCTCCGCTGGTACGTATCCCAGCCCGCAGGGGAATAGGCACGAGAGCCGAACTGCGCTGTCCCGATCCGGCCTGCAACCCGTACCTCGCGCTGGCCGTGACGCTGAAAGCCGGCCTTGACGGCATCAAGCGGAAGCTGGACCCTGGCGACCCGGTGAACCTGAACATCTACCACCTGACTGAGGACGAGCGCAAGCACTACGGCATCAAGAGCCTGCCTGCAAGCCTGTCAGAGGCGCTGGACAACCTGGAGGCTGACGACGTGATCAAGAGCGCTCTCGGCGAGCACATCTACGACCGGTTCATGACCGCCAAGCGCATTGAGTGGGACGAGTACCGCCAGCAGGTCCACAAGTGGGAGCTGGACCAGTACCTGGGCGTATTCTGAATTAAAAAGCCAGGACTGCCATCATAGTCGTATCGGCTTGGCGCTCTCACGCGTCACGCCGGAGACATTTCGGCTACCGGCAAGCCCTGGTCCTGTTTATCCATCTGTTGCACGGCCTCGACAATTTGTCCTTCCATGCCAGGAGCTATCCGATATACCGGCTTCTCGCCCTGCAAAGCTTCTCTGTCGATGACACCCCTGGCTGTCAGCTCTTTCAGCAGTCGGCTGACATCGCTTTCGGGAAGTCCGCAGGCGGTCGCGAGCCCGATGTTAGACATACCCTGCGTGCCTGCAAGCGCCCGTAGCAGCTTCCTGACAGGTTCCCGCCGCAACAGCGAAATGAGCCTCATCTGCTCCGCTGTGAACGAGCCGGCATTGGTAAAGTAGCGGACGCGTTTCACGCTGTCACGATATGCGACCAGGCGGTGGTTGATCCCCAGAATCATCAGGTGGTATCGCACAGTTCCAAGGTTAAGGTTGAGGCCTCTTGCGATCTCGTACTGCGTGCATCCTGGGTTGGCGGCGACGAAACGCATGACTACATTGCGGTTGTCATTTCGGTCGATCCGACCCCTTGCCCTCGCAACGTATCCGAAGGCGATGAACTTCACGAAAAGATAGGCCGTGGCCAGGACGGCCACGCCGGAGGCGACGCCCAGCAGCGCCGTGGTCGCGGTGATCCTGCCATCACCAGTGCCGAAATAGACCGTGCCGTTGTTCACAGCCACCGACGTAATCACCGTGCCGAGCTGTTGCCCGGAGAGGACGCTGCCGTTGGCATCGATGACGAAGATGCCGCTGGTGTAAACGCATTCCGACTGGCCGAGGACGATTGGCTCCTGGTAGGTGGCGCTGTGGTACTCGATGTAGATCCGATCACCGACAGGGTATACGTGGACACTCGGCCAGATCGTGATAAAAGGCGGCGAGTCGGGCGGCGTAGTGATTTCACTAGACGGGTCGTCCAGCGGCGTGCTGGCGTATGGCCCGAAGATACCCTCGAGGTTGTCCTGCGTCAGCACGATGCGGTGCCTGTCGGCGGTCGGGAGCGTGTAGTTCCAGAGATAGACCCCGTTCCTGAGATCGTAGGCTGACACCACGAAGGTCGCGATGTCGTCGAGAGTATAGTTCGCAGTATTGCCATACAGGCCCGTGGTCAGGTAGACGATCCCGTCTTTCGCAGCATGGTGGTTGGCAAAGTCGTGGTTGGCGGTGTAGCTCCGCGGAGGCGAAACTTCGCTACCGTCAGGACTGATCACGTATATGAACGATTCCTGGCCGTTCGGGACACTGTCGTAGTTGCCACAGTTCACCACGTAGACGTTGCCGACGTTGTCGACCGGCATCAGCTCGAACAGCACGTAGAGGCCGTCGTCGAAGTGCCTGACCCATCGCTCGTTGCCGCCCACATCGAGCACCATGACTCCCCGCCTTAACGGGATGTAGAGGGAGCCATTCTGGTATAGTGGCAAGGTGTTGTACCTGAACCTCGCATCTTCGACCATGTACTGGCGCACGACGTTTTCATCGAGGGCCTTCCGCCAGCGAAGCGTGCCGTCAGGAGAGTATGACTCGATGACACTCCCGGGCTCGCGGTAATCGGCGCCGAACCATTCTCCTGCGGTCGCCGTAGTGACATAAACGTTACCATCCTCGTCGATGGCGCCCGGATCCGAGACGTCCGGTATCGTGGCTATCACCGATCCGTTCCTGTCGATCAGTGTCAGGTTGTACGAATGGAAGGCATAGACAATGCCGTTTTTAGCCTGCAGGCTCGTATCGTCGTACTTTTGCAGGGACGTTTTAAGCGGCACAGTCCAGGCGATTTTGCCGTCCGGAGTGATCGCTATGACGTCCCATCCGTCTCCTTCGCTTGAAAGATAATCCGTGTCACGCGAGAAATCTAAGATGTTGGTGCAGTCGGCCGGAGGCGCGTAGACATACAGCATCCCATCGTCGCCGCACATGATCGTCGTGCTGGCGTACCGGTACGTCATCGCCGACAGCATGATTTTGGTCTCGAAGCTGAGCTTCCACTGATCCGGTATCGTCACCTTCCATTGAAATTTCCCGTCAGGGCTGATACGGTAGAGGTCGTTGCCGTGGTATGCATAGATGGCATCGTCAGTGACCAGCCCTATGTATACTGGCGATCCGCCGATCTCCAGCGACCAGTTCTCTACCGGCGCGCTTTCACCGGGACGGATGGTGGGGACACCGCTATACGATGGCGTTGGCTGCGGCGGGCCGAATACGGATGGAAAACTCTGAGTGACGTTGACCGACAGGCTGGCGCGAGGCCCGAGCAACACTTGTAGCGGTACGGCTTCGCCGGTGATGTTTATCCTGCCGTTCATCAGGTAGTTCGTCGGATTGCCGTTGCCGAGCTCTCCTTCGACATTGCGGCCCCACGCCCATAGCGAGCCATCGCCTCGCAGGGCCATGCTGTGAGAATATGAGGAGGTTATCTGCTTTACGTTATCGAGGCCGATCACTCTGATCGGATTGATAATCATCGTGCCTGAGTAGACACCGCTGCCAATCTTACCCTCGTTGTCCTCTCCCCACGACCAGACAGTACCGTCACGCCTGAGGGCCACTGCGTGGGTACCGCCTGTCGCAATGGCGACGATATCCTGCAAATCCTCGACCATCACCGGGGTCGCCTGGTAATCAGAGCTAGTCCGGTTACCAAGCGAATACATCACGTTGAACCCCCATCCCCAGGCGGTACCGTCCCGCTTTACCGCCATCGTGCAGTCTCCTTCGCATGAGATGGCGACTACATCGGATATGGATGCCTTCACAGGATCGATCGAGTCGTCGAGCTGGCCGTTACCCATCGTCCCTCTCTCGCCTCTTCCCCAGGACCACACGGTGCCGTCGGCCTTCAGGGCGGCGACATGGTATGCGCCAGCGTCGATTGCAATAACGTCGGTGATGGGCACGGGAATTGTCTTGCTCTCGCCCGTGTAGAGCTTCACGACAGTGCCATCGGTCTTCAACACGACGATACATCTGTCATCTATGTCCAACGCGAGCGATTTGGCGCCTTCGACCCGGCCTATAGGTACAGGCTCGAAACTCTGGGGAAAACCATAAAATCTTGCGCTGCCGAGCGCATCATTGCCGCAGAACCATATCGTCCCGTCACCAGACAATGCCGCTAACATGCCAAAACCTAGCGAAAATGCTTTGATGCCAGATACGTTCATGCGAACTGGCGTGGCCGAGCCTGCGTGATCGTCCGTGTCGAAGAGCCCATTAAAGCTGTCGCCCCAGATCCACAGTGTGCCATCGTCCATGAGTGCGGCGCTAACGTATGTGTTGCTGTCGATGGCGACTATCTTCGGCGAATCTGCGGCTGCTGACGACGGAAAGATCAGCGTCAATATGCCCACCGCAAGCGCGACAAGCACGAGAAATTTCAGCCATGTTACGGACATTTTTCCCATCATACTGGCCATCATGTGATCTATGGTTCGACTCTGAGATATATGAAGCTTATATCATAGTGTGATAAGCCGAACGTGAGCAGGGGTTTATTCTGCATGCAGAAGCAAATACTTCCGGCCGAGAACGTCGCAAGCATACTCGACGATCAGATGATATCTGCCTGGTTTCAATATCATCGGGCCTCGGTCTGTCGCTCGGAATCTCGCCTCTTCGTCGACGATGAACGCCTTCTTCGTGCCACAGACCTTATAATAGATCGTCCCTTCATGGCCACCGCCAGAATCCGGGTCATAGCCGAACGATAGGTACTCCGTGCCTTCCGGAAGGTCGAACTCCACGTTACGCATGGCTCCTGCCGGCGAACCTGGATCGTCCAGCTGTCTGGCCGCCATCGACAGCAGGAAACAGCAGTCACTGGCAGCGGCTTTTACCTGCCTGTCCACCGAGGCCATCTCGACGGCGGGCGTGGCGTTCTTCAGCCCGAAGGCGGCCATGGCGACAATGATCGCTATCATGATTATCGTTCCTGCCAGCGCGACAGGCAGCGAATCGACCGCGGAATCGTCATCAATCAGCGCCATAGACCTCCGGCTCACCCCCGCCATGGGCGCTGACGCGGGGCCTGATCCGTATGACATGGTACGATTCTGTGGCATCGTCCAGCACGATGGCTGCCCCTTTCGCCGTACCCAGACGCGACATCGCGTCCCTGATCGGTTCCCTGACGTATACGGGCCTCGCCTTCTCCAGCGCCTCGATGTCGTCGCGCAACGTCAGCCGGTGAGAGATGAGTACGTCTGCCTGAGAGAGCACGTCATATCCCAGCGCCGACGGACGCTGGGTGGCCAGCACGAGCGACAGGCCAGGCTGACGTCCCTGCCGGAGCCACTCATCGACCAGCACCCGGCCCGCACTGCCTCTGGCGAACATGTGTGCCTCGTCGATCATCAGCCAGATGAGAGGCGATTCCCTCCCGTCCGTCTCCTTTCGCCGGGCGCGGACCCTGATGTCGTACAGCGCCCGTCCTAGCGACGCGACGGCGCATGACCGCACGGCGGGGTCGTGACCGTAGCCGCTCAGGTCAATGACGTTGACGCTGCCTGGCTTCAGAAGGGCGTCGTAGCTCGCGTTTTCCGAGAAGAGCTTCCATGAGGATACCATGGAGAGAAGGCCACATAGTGACGACCTGATTTCCTGCGACGTATCAGACTGTGCGATCTCAGCGGAGAGGGACTCGATGCTGAACTGACCGAGATGGGTGATGGCGCCGATCAGCGCAGCCCCATGGCCGCTAAGCGGATCGATTCCCAGCAGCTCACAGTAATCGTAGGGGGAGAGCGAAGCGGTCGGAATATGGAAAGGGCGAGTCCCTGTAGACGCTTCACTCACGAATGGCTCCGGGGCGAAAAGGCTGATGTCTATTCCTGAAGGCTTCATGCCCCATCCGGCAAGGCCCAAATCAGACGAATGCAGTGCCATCTGACTGAAAATGCCCATGGTATCGATGACTATGACCGAGAAATTTTCCCGCAGCCGGGACGGCAGCCGGGCGAACTCCTCGGCCAGCACGCCCATGGTGTGGGATTTGCCATAGCCCCTTTTGCCGCAGATGACCACTGCATGAGGCTTGAGCACGTCCAGATATACTCCCGCCCCGGTGGACCCGTCCAGCGCCATGTACCTGCCGACATATAGCCGTCCTTCCCGGCCGTCTTCCTGCCTGCCGAGCAGATATTGCTTTTCTCCCATACTTAATTACATGTAAATGAAACTTAATAAAGGTTAGCATGATCGTTATATGTGCGTAGATCGAATAATCGCATATGCAGCTCTGGCGCTTCTACGAACAGATCGTAGGCATGTGGACCATCGAGTCTAACCGCAGCCCGTTTCGATACCCGCTGAAGCCAGATGAAGATACGTCGGGGCCGAAGAGGGAATATTTCAACTACCTCACCCGTGCTATGGACGCCTCCGGCGACCTGTTCATGCTGCGGTACGTCGAGAACCCGCCGGGGAACGTCATCCTGAAGAGCTATGGACAGCTGCTGCCAGCGGAAATCCAGAGCGAACTGACGGCATCGTGGGATAAGAAAGCAAAAGAGTCCGGCATCTGGATGCCGACAGCCATATTCGGCGGTCTGTCCCGCATCCATGTGAAAGAGAATTCTATGGTGCTGCCGGTGGAAATCCCGGACGCCCTGCGGATTGCACTATCGGCTTCAGACGACCGCTACCTTCTCACGCTGGTCACCAATTGCGACCTGTGGCTGGATCGGTTCATCTCGGGAGAGGATAACGCCGAGGCAGGCTCGCTGAACGCGTCGGCCCTCGGCCGGACGATCGGGGCGCTGGAGGATGCCATGGACGGACGCGTCATCCACTTCGGATCGGAGCTGGGCGTCGCCGTCAGCGAGCGCGGTTTCAGCTGACCGGGCACGTGCCCAGCATCGCCAGGACTTCGCCATCGCTCAGGTCGGGGAACTCCTCGTAATAGCTGGCTACTGCGAACGACCCGTACTCCTGCACTTCCAGGCTGATGACCTCATCGGCCTCCTGCTCCAGCCGCTCGACTGAGGAACGGGGACTACACGGCACGGCAACGATCACCTTCCCTGCGCCTTTCTTTTTCACGTCCCTGACTGCCGCTATCATTGTGTAGCCGCTGGCAAGCCCGTCGTCGGTGATGATCACCGCCTTTCCCTTCTGGTCAATGGCCGGGCCAGGCCGATAGGCTTTGACGCGTCGCTGCACCTCGTCCAGCACCACCATTACGATGCTGTCGATCTCGGCCTTGCTCAGCCCCAGTTGTTTTACGAGCGGTTCGTTCAGCACCACCGTGCCGTCGGGCGTAACCGCCCCGAAGCCAGCCTCCGTGTTATAAGGAATGGGCAGCTTTCGCGGGATGATCAGGTCGAAAGGCGCATGCAGAGACTTCGATATCTCGCAGCCGACGGGCACGCCTCCCCGGGGGATAGCGAGAACCAGCGGGTTCTGGTCCCGGAAAACTCTCAGTCGTTCAGCGAGCCGCTTTCCTGCATCGCTCCGATCCCTGAAGATCATGTAGCCCGCACCATTTCGGCCGCCCTTTCGCTCTTTGCGGGTGACAGCGCACTGATGATCGCATCGCAGAAGAAACCGGCGTCTGTCGGCTGTCGCGAGAAGATGTACTGCTGGCTCCGTACCAGCGGCTTGTCGACGTATGTTGCGCCGGCGTTCTCAATGTCCACGTTGAGCGACTTCCACCCAGTCGCCTGCTTGCCTTTCAGCAGGCGGGCGGTAATGAGGATCTGCACTGCGTGACAGATGGCCGCTATCGGCTTGCCGGTTTTATCGAAGTCCTGGACAAACTTAATCACTTCGGGAAAAATCCGTATGTTGTCGGGGCTATGTCCTCCCGGTATAACCAGCGCGTCGAAGTCGTTCGCGTTCAGGTCTTTGATGGCAGCGTCGGTGACCACGGACATCCCATGCTCCCCCGTGAGATACTGGCCGCCGGCAATGCCTGCGATGGTCACGTCCGCGCAGGCTTCGTAACGCAGCCGGAACAGCGGGTACATCAGTTCCATGTCCTCGAAGCCTTTTCCTGCAATAATGACGATCTTCTTTCCTTTAAGCTCATTCATGACACATTCCCGATCAAACGTGGGAACGCAGCTATAAGAACGATTTCAGCAGATATCACATTTCTCGCGTCGTACGTCGACGCTTTACTTTTTATCGTCCCTTTCCTGCTCTCTCGAACAGCTTCAGGTATTCGCCATAGCCCTCCTTTTCCATATCCTCTCTTGGGATGAAACGCAGTGCGGCCGAGTTAATGCAGTATCGCAGCCCGTCTGGACCCGGGCCGTCGTTGAATACATGACCGAGGTGCGAGCCTGCCTCTTTGCTACGGACTTCAATCCGGATCATCCCGTGGCTGGCATCGGGCCTCTCGACGATCTCGTCCTTCCCGATCGGCCGGGTGAAGCTGGGCCAGCCGCAGCCGCAGTCGAACTTGTCTGTCGAGACGAACAGCGGCTCGCCGGAGACGACGTCCACGTAAATTCCCTCACGGTGCTCATCCCAGTACTCGTTGTCGAACGCGGGTTCCGTGCCCTGCTCCTGCGTCACGTGGTACTGCATCGGCGTCAGTTTCTTTTTCAGGACATCTTTCGAAGGCTTCGTGCTGGTTCCTCTTTCCATGCTCATCGGCTTCGCTCTCCTTCGAAGGAAATGACCCTCCGGTATTTAATTTTGCACGCGGAACATCGCGATGTGGCAGGCCTGGACGGACCGTAATTCTTTCAAGGCACGCTGTCCAAAGCTATATATCTCTTAACTGCATACTTATTTTCATATTGGTGTAAATATGTATGATTACCGATCCGTCCTTGACAGCATAGAGGAGATGTTTCGTAAGAGGCGGATGTCAGACGGTCAGAATCTGACGATCAGGCACGGGAATGCGGGCATCGAAGTTTCGATCGACTGCTCGTCCTGCGATGTCGGGAGTTCGAGCATGTCGGACCCTGCGTGCAGGTGCTGCGCCATGAGAGCACTCTCTATCCATGGCGATGCGGAAAGGCTGCTGTTCGAGCGGGACCTGGTCAGGGAGTACAGCGGCGATGTGCTTTCTGCAATGAAGGACGCGGCATCGTTCTGCTCCGAACTGGAGATGCGCGGGTCATCGCTGGCATCATTCGGCTGTGGCCGATGCGATTCAGGAAGGAGAAAGAAAATCGGCGAGATCGTAGAGATTTCCCGGAGCGACGCGGCAGCCGCAGCTAGCGCCGTCGACCGGCTGTACATAGAGAACTTCTGCGAAGGCAGTACATCTGCCTGCAACGCCTGTCGTCAGCGCTTCACTGCTATCCTCGGCGAAATGGCAATAGCTGCAGCGAAGATCCGGGACATCGACTATGCTACGCTGGTGCCCTGCATCATGCCTCGCTTCTCCCGGTCCCGTGTCCTGGAACAGCCGCCGCCCGGCTCAGTCTTTCTCCGGTCTTACGAGGTGGAACCGGCCGGAGCCGGCCCGCTTATGCAAGTCTCACTATACAGCCTCCCGGGAAGCCCGGAAAAGCTGTACTTCGCCATGCCGTGGGAGTACGCTATGGACCCGGACGACCTGGCGTTGATCGTGAGCGCCAGGGAGAGGCTGCTCAAACGTCGCCCTGGCGACGACGAGCTGCCGGATATCGGCGATGCACGGGCATTTTTTCTCCGTCATGCGAAGAATGCTTTACTAGGGGTAGCGCTGGCCGAAGGCCTGCATCTGAATAGAGGCCGGCTGGAACGGCTGGCGGCTACTTTCGTGAAATATACCTCAGGCCTGGGCATCATGGAGGACGTACTCGCCGACCCGCACATACAGGACGCCTACGTGAATGCTCCCGTCGGCGCCACGCCATTGCACGTCGTGGTGGACGGCGAAGAGTGCACCAGCAACCTGTTCCTGTCGGAAAGCGACGTGGAGTCGATGATCTCCAGGCTGCGCGCCATTTCTGGCAGGCCGTTCTCGGAAGCCAGCCCGGTGCTCGACATGGACCTCATGCAGTTCCACACCCGCGTCTCTGCCATCGGCAGCCCGCTGTCGAGAGGACTGGCCTATGCGTTCCGGCGCCACAAGAAGACGCCGTGGACGCTGCCGCAGCTGGTCAGCCGCCGGATGCTCTCGCCATATGCCGCTGGCTTGCTGTCGCTGCTGGTGGACGGGCACGCATCGATGCTGATTACCGGGACGAGAGGCGCGGGGAAGACGTCGCTGCTCAGCGCTCTGATGCTCGAAATACCACAGAGCTACCGGATACTTGCCATAGAGGATACTCCGGAGCTGCCGGTGGAGGAAATGCAGCGGCAGGGCTGGAAGGTACAGGGCATCGGGACAAGAGCGGCCGTATCGGGCTCAGAAGCAGAGTTCCAGGCCTCGGATGCGCTACGCGCTGCGCTGCGCCTGGGTGAGTCGGCCCTGGTGATCGGGGAAGTACGGGGAACAGAAGCCCGATCGCTCTACGAGGCGATGAGAGTCGGCGCCTCTGGCAACTCGGTCATGGGCACCATCCACGGCGCCTCCTGTCGAGACGTGCTGGAGAGAGTAGTCAACGACATCGGCGTTCCGCCTGCGTCCTTCAAGGCCACTGATGCCGTGGTGGTCTGCTCGACCGTTCGTCCGGGCGGGGCCAGCCTCCGGGAGCGACGCGTCACCGAGATCTCTGAGATCGCCAAGTCTGCCTGGGGAGATGACGGAGAGGGTGCCTTCGACGACCTCCTGCAGTACGATGCTTCCACCGACCTTCTGCTTGCCGGGGACCGGATCGACTCGGGACGCTCGGAAGCGCTGAAGAACATAGCCGGGCGCTGGGGAATATCCATACGGGACGTCTGTGCTGCGGCTGCCGCGAAAGGCAGGATGATCGGGACCATTGCAGAAGCAGAACGAAGCAATCCGGAGGCCTCGGAGGCCGGGCAGTACGCGAAGTATGCCAACATGTTCCGGGTGATATGCGACGACTGCAAGCGCCGTGGCAAACTGGATTTCGAGGGCGCAGAGCTTTCGTGGGAAGGCTGGTTTACCAGGGAGATGGCACATGAACCTTGAGGAGGCCTACGTCTTTGCCGGCCGCACGTCATTTGCAGCGCTTTCTTATACGGCCGGCCGCGACAGGCTGGCCGGCTATGCCGAAAGGCACTACGGCGAAGAGCTTGCCGACGCGCTGGGCTTCACCGGCATGGAGATGGATGCCGTCGAAGTG
>AGTN01404305.1_pt1 | contig 11294 bp, 11 predicted proteins | sample 314218 | NCBI WGS metagenome assembly AGTN01 (sample SAMN02954264, study PRJNA73603) | bioreactor metagenome | biome: terrestrial; feature: non-aerated bioreactor; material: poplar woody material; isolation source: poplar biomass | place: USA | collected 2006-12 | reverse complement strand
AGAGAAGCGCCTATTACCGCCGCAAAGATGGCGGCGGTCACGCCGGTCAGGGCGATGCCTGCCCAGTTATCGTATTTCGCCCCTGGCTCCGGCTGTGGGGGTGCGGGCACCCTGACGAGTGCCAGCAGCGTCATCGGCTGGCCTGCGGACTCAAGGTAGACTCGGGCGGTGAAGTTGCCATACGTCTCGTCGGGCACCCGGGATTTCACCGTAAATTCCAGCGCTTTGCCGGGGTCGATGTACACGCGCCCGCCAGGCACGCCTTCGATGTAGCTGTCCCAGTTGTCCCCGACCTCGGCGGTCGCCTGGAGGGAAACCGGGAAGTCCCAGCTATTGTAGACTCGCACCTGCAGGCTGAACGGCTGTCCCGGGGAGAGGTCGAGCAGCGGGTATCCTTCGGCAGAGCGGTTCTGCCCTCTGATAATGGCGTCGTAGACCGGCCGGCCCTCAACATGGACTTTCAGCACGAGCGGGTTAGAACGGAAGCCCTGACCTTCAAGCGTCATGTTGATCGTGTAGTTACCGGGAACTGTATCTCGTGGCACATAGACCCAGAGGTTCGAGCTGCCGGTCTTTCCGTCGGGGACGTACAGCTCCGTGCCATTGCCCGTGGACACGCTCCAGCCGTCGGGCTTGTCGACGTTCACCCGCAAGTCCTTGTCCTGCGCATACTTGTTCTCGGCGTTGATGACAAATGATACCGTATCCCCGGGCCTGGCCGATCTCTCCGGCGAGTAAGTCCAGAACCTGATCTCCTCGAAGGGCAGGTCTTTGACCACCACGATGACCGGAATTTCCGCGAAGTAGATCCCGCCGTTCACCAGCACCTTCAGAACTTGCGGGCCCAGCGCTGTGCCGACGTACTTCAGCTTGAAGATCATCGTGTTCGTATTCCCTGAGCGGACCATCATGGCTTCGCCGCTGGGAAACCAGGCCTGCATGTCGCTCCCCGTCGTCACGGTGAACGTGACCATCTGGTCGACGATCTGGAAGTTCTGGACGACGATCGTGCATTCTGTCTCCCGGCCAGGACTGGTTTCCAGTACCGGGTACAGCGCATACGGGACGAAGCCGTTGAATGGTATGGGTGTCAGGCTGAAATCGATGTTCTGCGTGTAGCCGATATCGTACTGTCCTATTATCGTCTGGAATCCGGAAAGGCTGACGACCACAGTGTACTCGCTCGACGCGGGCAGTGAAACCGCATAGAAGCCTACCGGGTTCGAGGTGGCATTAGCGACGACGGCATTGTTCAGTATGAAGTAGATCTGTGCGCCGGCCACCGGCATGCGGGCACCTGGTATGTCGCTGGTGCCGGTCGACTTGCTGACGTAGCCCTGGACGACGACGTTGCCCGATACCGAGTTTGAGCCTTGCGGCGTCTGGGCGCTGCCGGACGGGTTGCTTGTGTCGCCGTATAAGCTCGTCTGTGAACAAGCTAATCCGGATGAGATGGTGAGAAATGCGACGACGCACAATGCCAGCATCGGAAACAGACGAGATCTCATAGCGATAGCTCCAGACGCAGGATGCCGGGTTATAGCCAGGCCTATAACCGGCATCCAGAGTAGTCATAGCCTCACCAGTTATAAATATATTGCCACATTTATATTAATACAAAGCTTTGAAAGGGCACGGAGGACGCGGTATTTCGGATATATTAGCCATATAAATTGACATACGATCGGTTGTGATATTTGCGGTTCCTGTGCTTTCTGCATAGTTAATTATATTAGGCGGCGGTGCGCTTTTAATCGATAATGGAACTACCAACCCCGGAGAGCATCAAGCGGCGTCGGATAAAGCTCGGTCTCACCCAGAGCGCACTGGCAGAAAAGGCTAGCGTCAGCCAGCCGCTGATCGCCAGGATCGAGGCCGGCGACGTCGACCCCAGGCTGTCGACGCTGCGGAGCATCATCTCGGCACTCGACGAGATGGAGCGAAGCCGCGTCATGGCTAAGGACTTGATGACAGCGCCGGTGATATCGGTAGCATCATCCGACTCCGTCGACCATGCAGTAAAGCTGATGGAGAAGCACGGCTTCTCGCAGTTGCCTGTCATCGACTCGGGCGTGCCCGTCGGCAGCATCTCGGAGAACACCGTCGTCCAGGCCATGGGAAGCGAGGACCTCAGCAGCATCAGCCAGTCGAAGGTCCAGTCGCTGATGGACGATTCTTTCCCTGCTGTGTCTCCGAGCACCAGCATGGGCACAGTCTCGCATCTTCTGGAGTCCTACCATGCCGTGATGGTCATGGAACTGGGCAAAGCCATCGGAGTCATCACGAAGTACGATTTGATGCGGCTCCTCAACAAGTAGCTCTACGGTTACTCGTGTTGAAACGACACCTGCCGGGCCAGGCATTAGTTTCACTATACACACGGCGTCATGTTATATATCCGCATTCCCGATGTAGATCGGTGAGCAAGGCATGGCAGAGCATAGAGAATGCGATATCGAAAGCTGCCCTTACCGGGCGCCGTCTCGTATTCGCGGAAAACAGAGCGGCTGCTGCGGAATGGTGCGGCCGATGCTTGCGTTCTGCTGCCCGGTGCTACGGCCGGATGGCAGAGAGACTTAGCTTTTCATTTTAATCCCTTTTCAAATATTTAACTCAATAGCGGGCGTGAATCGCTGTTTAAACGAATTTCCGACGAGATTAGAAAATTTTATAATGTATAGGTTCTTACTAAACCTATACGATCGTGAGGTAATTTATATGACCGAGATATCTAAAGCACCGATCTCAAGGCTCTTAAGCGAGGCGGGCGGCGAGCGCATCTCTGCAGAGGCCGTCGACGAAATGGTGAAGTATACCGAAGACTACGTGCTCAAGGTAGGCCGCGAGGCAAGCAAGCTCTGTGCGCACGCGGGCCGTAAGACTATCAAAGCCGACGACATCAAGCTGGCTGTCGAGCGGCTCAACCTGTAAATTCATATCCGGACGACGTCCGGCGCATTCGGGGGAAAAACGTTAATAGATACCCTTTCTCTTTTCGGTTTGTATCCTTCGATAAGCTCCGGCCCTCTCAAACAACGCAGTCGTTTTTAGGACGCGAAGTTACACGAAGTGCATACTAAGGTACACAAAGGAGTTTTTAGAAGAGGGCCTCAGCGAGCCTGTTATTTTATCCAGCTTTGTGTACCTTAGTATGCGCTTCGTGAACCTTTGTGTCCTCTCTGCGGGGCATACTTCTCGTCGAAGGGTATGTTCCTCTTCGAGTGCATATCCCGCTATTGGTTATCGCAAAAAATATGATGTTGAAGCTTTTAATTGTATCAAACACCGTTAAACGGGATCGTTATGAGAGAAGTACTCGAGCTACTGGAGAAAGACGCGCGGCTTACGCCGCATGATATCGCTGAGCAGACAGGCCTGAACGAGGCGGAGATCGCCAACTTTGTCAAGGCCATGGAAGCTCGCGGCGTCATCAAGAGGTACAAGGCCATTGTCGACTGGGAAAAGTTCGGCGACGAGGCCGTGTATGCCATCATCGAGGTCTCTGTGTCGCTGGACCGGGGCGTCGGCTACGACTCCATCGCCGAGCGCATCTCGAAGTTCCCGGAGGTCGTGAGTTGCATGCTCGTGTCCGGAGGCCATGACCTGAACCTGCTCATCAAGGGCAAGACCATGAAGGAAGTCGCATTCTTCGTGGCCGAGAAGATCGCCCCGCTGCAGCAGGTGCAGCATACGGCTACTCACTTCATGCTCCGGGCATACAAGACCGAAGGCGAGATCATGTTCGACCGCGAAGAGGACACCCGCCTGGTCGTGCACCCATGAAGATCGCGAACAAAGTACGAGGGCTTCCGCCTTCGGGCATCCGCAAGTTTTTTGACCTGGCGTCCAGCATACCTGACGTCATTTCGCTTGGCGTGGGGGAACCCGACTTCGTCACGCCGTGGCGGGTGCGGGAGGCGTCCATTTACGCGCTGGAGCGGGGCTACACGACCTACACGTCCAACTGGGGATTGCTGGAACTGCGTGAGCTGATCTCGAAGTTCATGCTCGACGCCTCTGGCGTCGACTACAGCCCGAAGAACCAGGTGCTGGTCACCACGGGCGTCAGCGAGGCCATCGATCTGGCGATCCGGGCGATCTGCGATCCGGGCGACGAAGTCCTGGTGGTCGAGCCGAGCTATGTATCATACCGGCCGTGCGTGATCATGGCCGGCGGCAAGCCGGTCTCTGTTTCCACGTCAGTGGACAACGACTTCAAGGTCACGAGGGAAGACCTCGAGGCGAAGCTCACTGACCGGACCACGGCTATCATCATGAACTACCCGAACAACCCGACCGGAGCCATCATGCCGAGGAAAGACCTCGAAGAGATCGCCGACCTTGCCGTCGAGCGGGACCTGATGGTCATTTCGGACGAGGTCTACGAGAAGATGACCTACGAGGGCAAACACGCCTCTATCGCATCGTTCAATGGCATGCAGGACAACACGATCGCGCTCAACGGCTTCAGCAAGGCTTTCGCGATGACCGGCTGGCGGCTCGGCTTTGCCTGCGGCAACGCCGACGTGATCGAGGCCATGATGAAAGTCCACCAGTACACGATGCTCTGCGCGCCCATCACCGCACAGATGGCGGCCATCGAGGCGCTGAAGAACGGCCAGGGCGATATGCAGGAGATGGTCAAAGAGTACGATCGGCGCAGGCGTGTCATCGTAAAGGGCTTTAACGATCTCGGCCTGTCCTGCTTCGAGCCGAAAGGCGCTTTCTATGCGTTCCCATCGGTGAAGTCCACCGGACTGACGGACGAGCAGTTCTCGGAGCGGCTGTTGTACGAGAAGCACGTCATAGCCGTGCCGGGCAGCGTATTCGGCGAATCTGGTGTCGGTCATCTGAGATGCTCGTACGCGACGTCCATGGAGCAGATCAAGGAGGCGCTGGCCCGCGTCGCGGACCTGCTGGACACGATCAAGAAAGAGCAGACAGCACCGAGGATCAGGACCAAGTCCTGATCTTTGACTTTTCTTATATTTCAGTCCGTATCAGATTACACCAGTCCAGGTGACCAAAGATTTGTTATCCTGGAAATTTCCTTGGACTACGATGGTGGTGTTGAGTGGCACCTTGAAGTATTGGCGTGACCCGGCCTTCGAGCTGCAGATGTCGCCGCCAGTGTCCACATAGTTGGACACTTCACTATCGTTGGTCGAGACATTATAGCAGCCCCAGCCCGGAGCCGTGCTGTTGAGGAGCTCGCTGCCGAAATCGAATCCGACGATAGTCTCGACACAGATGAACGAGTCGTTGATCCGGCTGACATCGACGCGGAGATGCGGGTGCGCACTATTGTGTGCCTCGAACCAGCCGTAGAGAACATACGTTGTCGCAAACAGTAAGATACCGATGATAAAGCCGGTAATGATGATACCTAACAGGCTCATCTTGCCCGTTTTCAATGACTTATCCTTTGCCATGGGACTCCTCACATCCTCCTTTATACTCCAGCCTACGGTATAGGGGTCGGGTTCGGCTGCCAGGCCAGGAATACCTCGTAGCGCCCGACATCTTCGGGTGTATATCGTTTATCTGATTTGAATAGCAGTTGGAAACTACCTGAATCGCCGGCATCGAGGCCCATCCACGCAGCATCGAACTCTGGTCGGTTGCTCGAACGAAGGAGGGTTCCGATCTGGTTTCCATTTTTGTCATAAACGTGTGCATCAATAGCGATATAGAGCCGCAGATCGTAATCATTTCGTATAGTCCCGTTGATGCCGATGAATCGATCTCCACGGTCAGCATCTTTACTGCCCTTGCTTCCGTTACGCCAATCCCACGGATCAATATGGTCTGCGGCAAAGGTGCCGAACGTCGCATTGGAATCGACCAAGAATATCTGTGATGGGGTCCCGTTTCGGAAGTTGAGATAGACGTTCTCTGCCGAGAAGTTAAGTGGCGTTGTGTTTTTCTGATTCCCCTGGTATAGTATCGCAAAACCAGCGATGGCGACAGCGCCTAGTATTACGAGCCCGAGAACTGCTCTCTTATCCATCAATTGACTTTTTTCCGCAAATATCATAATGCTTATGGCATAATCCGTTAATCACGCGCGCGACCGCGACGACGATCGCTCTTGTTTATGATGGTCGCTCGTATTAACGGCCGTCTGCCGGGTGAATTGAATGTGCTATGTCCATAACAGCCTGACCGCTATCAACGCGACTACAAAAACAACCAGTGTCAGGTAAAGCTGGCGCAACCTTTTCCTGCCATCATGAGGGTTTTCACTTTTTAGCAGCAGGTATACGAGATACGCGACCAGCGCGTTGGTTATACTAACGAGAGCCAGATAAGCCGTCCCGAGCCAGCTGAGCACGTACGGCAGAAAGCTCACGACTATAAAAACGGCATAGAGCAGGCAGGAAACTCGCAAAGCAAACACTCTTCCTCGGGTCACGGCGAGCGTCCGGGCCGACCGTAGTTTATCGCCTTCCACATCCATGGCTCCTGCAGCGATCTCCTCGGCGAAGTCGAAGATGAACGCGAGGACGCCGAACAGCCAGACGACGCCGTTCGAAGTCTGGCCGACAGAGACCCCTCCGCTGACGAATGTCGCAGCCACTGACAGTGCCACGATCGTGTTACCTGGAAGCCCTGTTTCCTTGAGCTTCCAGTTGTACAGGATCCCGGAAACCCAGAGTGCTGCCGCAATAGCGAGCATCAGCGGGCCCAGCAACGTGGCGGCAGCCAGCCCGGCGATCGTGAATAAGACTGTCAGGATGACTAATTCGGGCACCGTTATCCGGTCCGACGGCAGCGGTCTGCCAGGGTGGTTGACCCTGTCCACCTCCAGATCGAAGTAGTCGTTGGTGATCATCAGCGCGCCGGAGATGAAAAAGCCCGTCAGGAAGCCGAGCAGTGCGTCGACTGGCGATGGCAGACTGCCCAGCGCAAGCAGCTGGCCTGCTACCACGCAAATGCCGGCGGCTAGAGGAAGCTCGGTCCTTATGAGGTCTGAAACATCCCTGACCTTCCGGGCGGTTTTTGTCATGGCTGTGATGCCAGACGTCACAGAAGCCATCGGCACCTGATTATCTTGCAACTATATAAAATACGATGACGGGAGCGTCTCGCGATTAATCGATTCTGAGATAACCTATATCAATGCCGCTGGCATTTTCACTCTCCATGGATCACGGGCTCATGACGCGGGCGCTGATCATCGGCTTCGTATGCTTCCTCCTGGCCATCGGTGGGTATTATTACCTGTCGTTAATGGATGATCAGGCCAGCCATGAATATCGGGAGATAACTGACACTGAATCTAATAACAGTGATGGCATCGGTGCCATCGGGCTGCTGATGCTGGTCACCATCGGATTCTTAGTGCTGATGATCGTCGCCGGCGCGATTACCGCGCTGGTCTCTGCACAGTACCGGGAACGATGGCAGGACATTTTCGCGGCATCTGCCCTTGCCGGAAGCACGCCGATCGTCCTGTTCTGGATCGTCTTCTGGTGCCTGACGATAGCAAACGTTATCTCTGGAGTCCTTGACCAAGAGACATTCGGTTTCGGCGACCTCGTGTTCCTGGGATATTTTGCAATGATCAGCGTGCTGACAATCGGCGTGGGCGGGCTTATAGCGGGACTTTCCGGGCATGTCATCCGTGCGATAGCCGTAATCTCCCTGCGGTCCGTTTAATTCACGGATGTGGAGATAAAGGGTAAATATAACCTTATCAAATGATTCATCTGCGGGCATTTTCATGGTCATTCTGTCAATTGGATTAATCGGGACGTTGGCATCCAGGTCCATGAGAAGGAGATAATAAATTATGGCCTTTGAAGTTAAACAACTGGCATATCCTGCGGTCATCGGCGTAATCGCACTGGCCCTGATATGCATTTTCTTCTACATGACTGGGTCTGTGGCCGCCAGAGAATCGACGATGTTCGACCGGTTGCACGAGCTTAAAGACTATTCGTTCGACCAGTACCTCGGCGGACGGGACATTTTCGTCCTGAACCTCTTTACGTCTGCCGTCATATTGTTCGCCAGCGGATTCATAGCTGTCGTCTTTTCCAGGCCTGTGATTTCTCTTGATAATTGGCCTAAAACATCCTTCGTGGTGGCCTGCATACCCGCCGTGGCTATAAACATTTATCTCCTGATCAACTGGTACAACCAGGTGCAGCTCTATAACCATGGCGGGACGATGAATGGCCGCCCGTTCGAGCCATTAGTCTTGCCGGCGCTGCTTTTTATTATGGTCATAGCAACGATGTTTTGCATTATTTTCTCGCTGGCCGGAGGACGACTGGCGAGGGAAGCGCTAAATCGAGATTTAAAAAGCAAGCAATAACCGGCTTGGATAACGTATATGATCTGCGCGATGGCGACCCTAACGTTATGCGCCGTACTTCTCCGGGATGGTCTCCCAGTACTCTTTTTCCAGCCATCCGTCGATCCACGAGTCCGTCTGCGCCTGCGTCCAGTCGTTGACTGAGCCGAGATAGGCGGCCTGGACTGTCAGCGCTCTCAGCTCGGACTCCCTGTCGGAGTACGGGTGGCCTACGAAGTAGATACTGTCATCGGCTACGTGCTGCGCTTCGTGGATGAGCACTCCGGCGAGCCAGTAGAATGATGCGTCAGCGTCGGCGCCATTGAGGAAGCAGACACCACTGGTGTTCACGCGGGTATAGGTATCGGTGGGCAGGATCTCGGCCAGCCAGAAGGTTACGTTGGCGTAGTCGGCCGGGTATTCGGTCTTGAGGTAGTCCAGCGCCTGCTGTACGTTGCCTCTGAAGCTGTCATCGCCGTATACGACGGCGCCCCTGTTCACGGGCGTGGCGGGGTTGGTCTGGGCAACGGCGTTCACCACGATGAGCGATAGCAGCGTGACCAGCGCCGCGATCATAGCAAATCGCTTGATGTTGATGGTGTGACCGCTCGTGAAGATGCCCCCGGCATGCTACTTACAAAATTGTAATAACAATTATGTAATTACACTTTATAACCTTTTGCAAAGAAAGCGCCGGAGAGATTTTTCAACTTAAATCTGGATAAACGCGGCCCTGAATTGCGGATCGGACGCCAGCCAGCGTATATACGCGGCTCGTCCGGCTGGCTTGTAATGGACGCCTTCGCGTCGTTACGCGTCGGTCGCGCGCGAGCGCGAGCGGGGCCTGATATGGAGCAGATTTGCTAACCTGTGTGCGTATGGCCTCGCACGCGAGCGCGAGCATGGGGCAAGGGCGGGGAACCTGCTATTGTACCTACATGTGTCAGGGGAACTTTTTAGGAAAAAATTCCCGTGTGCCCCCTCAAAAACTGAACTTATACGCTTTCAGCGGTGTTGTTACGTGTCGTGACCCAGGGGACCTTTTTGGAAAAGGCCCCCGGGAGCCCCGCGAAAACCAGCACCCGCGAAAACTTGTTTCCACGAAACCTTTAAATCCTTGACAACGTTTAGCATATGTCGTAGGTAGCGAGGTATACCTTTGAGCCGGGATGTAAAAGCCATTATCGATGCCGTCGAGGGAAACCAGGAGCTTTTTAAGAATTCCCTCCCAATGATCGCGAGCGAAAACGTGACGAGCCCTATGGTCAGGCAGGTCCTGTCGTCGGACCTGGGCCACAGATACGCGGAAGGCCAGGTCGGCCACCGCTTCTACCAGGGATGCAAGTACGTAGACGTCATCGAGGGCAAGGCGATCGAGCTGGCAAAGCAGGTGTTCGATGCGCCGCACGTGAACGTGCAGCCGATCTCCGGCGTCAACTGTAACCTCGCCGCCTTTTTCGCGCTTGCTGATCCGGGTGACAAGCTCATCGCGCTCGCAGTGCCGAGCGGCGGCCACATCAGCCACGCGCGGTTTTCGGCCGCCGGCATAAGAGGCCTTAAAATTTATACTCATCCCTTTGATAACAACGTAATGAACATCGACGTCGACCGCATGGTAAAGGACATCCGGAAGATCAAGCCTAAAGTGGTCATGTTCGGCGCCAGCCTGTTCCTGTTCCCGCACCCTGTGAAAGAGGCGCGAGAAGTCTGCGACGAAGTCGGCGCATCCATCGTCTACGACGGTGCGCACGTGCTCGGGCTGATCGCAGGCGGACAGTTCCAGGACCCGCTACGGGAAGGCGCGGACATCGTCACCGGCAGCACCCACAAGACCTTCCCCGGGCCGCAGGGCGGCATCATCCTGTGTCAGAAGAAGTACGCAGAGGTAGTAGACGAAGCGGTCTTCCCCGGCACAGTCAGCAACTTCCACCTGCACCACAAGGCGGCACTCGCCATCACGCTGGCCGAGATGAAGAAGTTCGGCAAAGCCTACGCCCGGCAGATCGTGAAGAACTCGAAGGCGCTGGGCGCCTACATGGACGAGATGGGCTTCAACGTGCTGTGCAAGGACCTGGGCTATACGGAATCTCATCAGATCGCCGTAGATGTCTCGAAGAACGGCGGCGGCAGCGTGCTGGCCGCGAAGCTTGAGAGAGCCAATATCATCACTAATAAGAACCTGTTCCCGTGGGACGATGTCCACACAACCGACAACCCCTCGGGGCTACGGCTCGGGACACAGGAGCTCACCCGCATCGGCATGAAAGAGCGGGACATGAAAGAGGTCGCGAAACTCTACAGGCGTGTCATCATTGACAGGGAGCAACCCGAAAAGGTTAAAAAGGATGTGATACACTTAAAGTCACAGTATCAGACAGTCCAGTACTGCTTTGATGGCGATGGTGCCTATGAGTTTTTACTCGGGCGAGGCAAGTGACGCCCGTTCCTGTGCGAAGCTAATCATTTTCGATATGGACTCGACGGTCATTGACTGCGAGGGCATAATCGAGTTGGCCCGCGCACGGGGCGTGGGCGACTATGTCGCCGAGGTCACGCAGCGCGCCATGAGCGGCGAGCTGGACTTCGAACGCGCATTGAAGTTGAGAGTCAGTCTCCTTGAAGGGCTGTCTGAGGCAGACGCGATCCGCGTCGCCGAAAACGTCCCCCTAATGCAGGGGGCCAAAACGCTGATGGGCGAGCTGAAAAAGTGCGGCATTCGCACCGCGCTCGTGTCCGGAGGCTTCATGATCATCGCAGGCCGCGTGGGCGCCGTGCTCGGCATGGACTACGTCTACGCGAACGAGCTTGTGATCCAGGACGGCAGGGTTACCGGAGAAGTCCGGGGGCCCCTGACGAAGCAAAACTCGAAGAAGGAGGTTCTTGAGGAAATTTGCAGACTGGAAAAAATCAGCCTCTGTGACTGCATAGCTGTGGGCGACGGCTCGAACGATCTTTGCTGGGCCGGCGTGGTGGGCACTTTTGTGCCTTCAAC
>AGTN01491128.1_pt1 | contig 11344 bp, 7 predicted proteins | sample 314218 | NCBI WGS metagenome assembly AGTN01 (sample SAMN02954264, study PRJNA73603) | bioreactor metagenome | biome: terrestrial; feature: non-aerated bioreactor; material: poplar woody material; isolation source: poplar biomass | place: USA | collected 2006-12 | reverse complement strand
GGATGCCGGGGCCGATTGCGTCTATGTCGGCTTCCGCGACGAGACCAACGCCCGCAACTTCCCCGGCCTGAATTTCAGCCGCAAGGAACTGGAGGAGGGCATCGCCTACGCCCACGACCACGGCGCCCAGGTGCTGGTGGCCATCAACACCTTCCCCCGCGCCGGCCAGCCGGAAATCTGGCACCAGGCGGTGGCCGACGCCGCCCGGCTGAAGGCCGACGCGGTGATCCTGGCCGATATCGGCCTGATCGCCCATGCGGCGGCCAGACATCCCGGACTGCGCCTGCACCTGTCGGTCCAGGCCGCCGCCTCCAACACCGAAGCCATCCGCTTCTACGCCGAACGCTTCGGCGTGCGCCGGGTGGTGCTGCCGCGCGTGCTGACGGTGCAGGAGATCGCCGCGCTGAATCCCCGGATCCGCCCGGTGGAGACCGAGGTCTTCGTGTTCGGCGGCCTGTGCGTCATGGCCGAGGGCCGCTGCGCCCTGTCGTCCTATGCCACCGGCCAGTCGCCCAACATGAACGGCGTGTGCTCGCCCGCCGCCCATGTCCGCTACGTCGACACCGCCGCGGGCACCAAGTCGCAACTGGCCGGCTTCACCATCAACCAGTTCGGCCGGGACGAGCCGGCGGGCTATCCCACCCTGTGCAAGGGCCGCTTCACCGCCAACGGCAGGACCAGCTACCTGTTCGAGGAACCCACCTCGCTGAACACCCTGGCCATGCTGCCGGACCTCGTCAAGGCCGGCGTCACCGCCTTCAAGATCGAGGGCCGCCAGCGCGGCCGCGCCTATGTGGCGGCGGTGGTGCAGGCGTTCCGCGCCGGGGTCGACGCGGTGCTGGCCGGCCGGCCGGTGCCCGACATGGACCTCGACCGCATCACCGAGGGCGGCCGGCAGACCACCGGCGCCTATGAGAGGGCCTGGCGTTGAACGGTTTCCCCTCTTCCCTGCCCCGGCTGACCCTGGGCCCCGTGCTGTTCAACTGGAAGCCGGAGAAACTGCGCGACTTCTATTTCCGCATGGCCGACGAGGCCGACGTGGACACCGTCTGCGTCGGCGAGGTGGTGTGCTCGAAGCGCAGCCCGTTCTTCGCCCCCCACCTGCCCGAGGTGATCGCCCGCCTTGCCGGAGCCGGCAAGGAGGTGGTGCTGTCCTCGCTGGCCCTCATCATGAGCGAGCGCGAATTGAACGAGGCCCGCGAGCTGACCGGCACCGAAGGCTGGCTGGTCGAGGCCAACGACGTCTCGGTGGCCTCGATGCTGGGGGGCAAGCCCTTCGCCGTGGGGCCGCTGGTCAACGTCTACAACGAAGGCACTCTGGCCTATCTGGAATCGCTCGGCGCCATCCGCACCTGCCTGCCCGCCGAACTGCCCGCCCCGGTCATCGCCATCCTGGCCAAGGCGGCCCGCTGCGAGATCGAGGTGCAGGCCTTCGGCCGCCTGCCGCTCGCCATCTCGGCGCGCTGCTATCACGCCCGCTCGCGCAACCTCGCCAAGGACGGCTGCCAGTACGTCTGCGCCGACGATCCCGACGGCATGGCGGTGGACACCCTGGACGACGAGGCTTTCCTGGCGGTCAACGGCACCCAGACCATGTCGTACCACTACCTGGACCTGCTGGGCGAACTGCACTCCCTGCGCGGCCTCGGCGTGCGCCGCTTCCGCCTGTGGCCGCAGAACGCCGACATGGCGGCGGTGGCCGCCCTGTTCCGCGCCGTGCTGGCCGGCACCATGGACAAGGCCGAGGCGGCGGCCGGGCTGGGCGCGCTGTGTCCCGGCGCCGAATTCGCCAACGGCTACATCCACGGCCGCGAAGGGCATCTGTTCGTCGAGGCCGACGCCTGACTCTTGTGACCAGGGGCTCTCCCCGGCATACTGTCGGCCGGGGACGGCCCAGGATTTGTTCGAGGGCGAGTGGGATGGCTGAAGAGGCGGGTGCCGACAGGAAAAGCGAAGCCGGTGACAACGTCATCCGGTTCGAGCACAAGTTCTTCGGTTCGTTCGAGGACATGTACTTCCGCCTGACCGACAACGGCGAGGCGGTGGCGGTCATCAAGATGGCCAACAACGAGGCCGTGCTGGGCTTCGACGGCATCAAGCGCGAATTCGCCCTGACCGACAAGACCGCCGACGGCCGGTTGCTCGACCGCGTCGCCGAGGGACTGCAATTCGTGCGCGGCCTGCGCGTGGGCGACAGCCTGCCGAAGGAAATCCTGACCCGCGAGGCGTCGTGGGAACCGCTGGACCGCCATCTGCGCATCGCCCGCCAGCGCCTGACCATGCAACTGGTCACCTGGCTGACCGGCAACGAGCACATCTTCACCTCGGGCGAGGAGCTGATGCAGATCGCCGAGGACCCCCAGGTCAAGAAGAACGTGCAACTGGCCTTCTCGGAAGCCGCCGAGGCCCTGGGGCTGGGCCGCGAGAACCGGGAAGAGGTGGTGCGCTTCATCGAGATCCTGGCCAAGGAACTGGCCTATATCGAGGCCGAGCGCGACGTCTATGCCGAGATCAGGAAGGTGGACGAGAAGATCCAGGGACTGCGCCGCCTCTACAGTTCCGACCGCGGCATGATCGAGACCACCGACCAGGTGGCGCGCCTGTCGCAGCGGGCGCTGAAGGTGTTCCAGGACTATTTCGACCAGGTGGACGCCCAGACCGGCGAAATCCTGGCCATGCTGAAGAACATCGACAACCAGATCGGCTATATCCGCCATGTCCGCGACGAACTGCACCGCCGCCTGATGCCGTGGGAGGACATCATCCCGGTGTGGAAGACGGTGTTCGTGGTCAAGTCGGAGGAGAACATCGTGCGCATCCGCGAGATCTACCAGTTCCTGGCGCCGCGCTTCATGCAGGTGAACGAATGGGTGCTGGTGACCAAGCGCGGCTTCGAGCAGGCCAAGAAGAAACCGATCGGCGGCGTCATGCGCTGGTAGAGACAGCGCACACTTTTTGGTGTATCCCCTACCCATCCGTGGCGCCTGAGCGCGCCGCCCCGACCAGACATCCGGCAGGCGACGTTCGGCCATACAGCCCAGCACCCTTGATCTGCTTTCCCATCTGCTTCCGACCGCGCAGCAGAGCCTTTCCCTGCTGGCCATCCTGGCGGCCGCGCTGGGCTTCGCCGCCATCGGCGGCGCCGTCGCGGGCAGGAACCGGCTGCCCGAGGCTGACCTGATCGTCGGCTGGGCGGTGGTGGCCGCCCTCTTCACCCTCGGCGGCCGGCTGACCCCGCTGCCCCTTTCGGTGCTGGCGGCGCTCGCCGCCCTGGGCGCGCTGGCGAGCGCCGCCGTGCTGTGGCGCCGGGGCGAACCCGTGGTCGATTGTGGCGGACTGTGGATGCTGGCGGCCCTGGTGCCGCTCTTCGTCGTCACCGCCTCGATGCAGCCGTCGCAATGGGACGAATTCTCCCAATGGCTGCCCAATGCCCGCTATCTGGTGCTGTTCGACGCCTTTCCCGCTGAGGGAAAGCCGCCGAGCGACAGCGTCTTTCCCGCCTATCCCCATGCCATTCCGCTGTTGCCCTATCTCGCCAGCATGGCGAGCGGGGGATTCGCCGAAGGCGTGGTGCCGTGGTTCAACCTGCTGCTGCTGGCCGGCTGCGGCCGGCTGGCGGTCCGCCTGTTCCGCGGCGACGACAGGATCGGGCCAGCCGGCGCGGCCTGGGGCCTGCTGGCGGTCACCGCACTCGCACCCACCTTCGTGCCCAAGCTGCTGCTGTCCGCCTATGCCGACACCGCCACCGCCGTCGCGCTGGCCTTCTCCGCGATCCTGGGCCTGCGGCTGGTGGAGCGGGAAAACAAGGCCGGCTGGGGGACGAAGATCCAGTTCGCCGCAGTCTTCAGCCTGCTGCCCATGACCAAGCAGGGCAATTTCGCCCTGATGGGCCTTCTGCTGCTGGCCCTGGGATTCGAGGCGTGGCGCCGCCGCGACGACAGCGCGCGCTGGGCCGCCGCATTCCTGCCCCTGCTGGTCCCGGCGGTGATCGTCACCCTGGCCTGGCGCGTCGGTATCGTCGATGGCGTGGGCGAGATGAGCATCCGCCCGCCATCGCGCTGGGAATGGGACCTGCTGCCCCAGATATTGGAAAGCATGGTCTCGGTCATCGCCGCCAAGGGCGGCTATTTCGGCCTCGGCCTGGTGCTGCTGGTGCTGGCCTGGCGCCGCACGCGCGACGCGCAATGGGCGCCGGTCCGGGCCTTCGCCGTGGTCTTCGCCGGTTACAACGCCTTCCTGCTGTTCGTCTATCTCGCCATTCTCGGCGGCTATGAGAGCGCCAACGCCGCTTCGTACTGGCGCTACAACACCCATGTGGGCCTGCTGGAGATCATGGCCGCCGCCCCGGTGGCCGGGTTCCTGTGGTGCCGGTACGGCTCGAACCGCGCCGTGGCGAAAGGGCTGGCGGTTTTCGCCGTCTGCGCCGTAGCGCTTGTTCCGTTCCTCACAATCAAGCATCTGCGTTTCGACCGCCAGCCGGTGAAGGTCCATGTGCGCGAGGTCGTGGCCGAGATGGCGCCCCTGCTGCCCCCCGACGCCCGGCTGACGGTGGTCGATCCGCGCGGCAGCGGTTTCTACGGCATCTACGTGGATTACCTGCTGGGATCCGGCCGCCAGGTCGAATGGACCTTCAGCGCCTTCCATTCCGGCGACATGGCGTCCCGGCTGGCGCCGGAGCCGGCGCGCTTCCTTTGGGTGCACACCCGGATTCCGGCCACGGAAGCCGCCATCGGCCAACCCTTGCCGGAGAACGCCTCGCACCTGCTCGCCGCCGATGGAACCGGCTGGCGCCTGATCCGCTCGTGGCCGTTCCCCGGCTACGACGATCCCGCGGCGGTAAAGGACTGACGCCGATGCCCGCCCCGTCGCCCTTGAGAGTCGCCGTCCTGGTGCCCTGCCACGATGAGGAACTGTCGGTCGGGCAGGTGGTCCGCGATTTCCGCGCCGCCCTTCCCGGGGCCGCCATCTACGTCTACGACAATTGCTCGCGCGACCGCACCGCCGAAGTGGCGCGGGAGGCCGGCGCCGTGGTCCGCCACGAATCCCTCCAGGGCAAGGGCCACGTGGTGCGGCGCATGTTCTCGGACGTCGAGGCCGACGTCTACGTCATGGTGGACGACGACGCCACCTACCATGCCGCCAGCGCGCCGGACATGGTCGCCGCCCTGGTCGAGGGCAATCTCGACATGGTGGTGGGGACGCGGCTGAGCACCGGCGAGGACGGCACCTTCCGTAGCGGCCATCATTTCGGCAACCGCATGCTCACCGGCTTCGTCGCGTGGCTGTTCGGCGACCGCTTCAAGGACATGCTGTCGGGCTACCGGGTGTTCTCGCGCCGCTTCGTCAAATCCTTCCCCGCCCTGTCCGAAGGCTTCGAGACGGAAACCGAACTAGCGGTGCACGCGCTCAGCCTGTCCATGCCGGTGGCGGAAGTGAGCACGCCCTATTATTCCCGGCCCGAGGGCTCGGAATCCAAACTGCGCACCTACCGCGATGGCTGGCGCATCCTGCTGACCATCGTCAAGCTGCTGAAGCGCGAGCGCCCGCTGTTCTTCTTCAGCACCATTTTCGCCGCCCTGAGCCTGCTGGCCCTGGGCCTGGGCACGCCGGTCGTGGTGGAATTCCTGGAGACCGGCCTGGTGCCGCGCGTCCCCACCGCCATCCTGGCCACCGGCGTCATGACCCTGGCGTTCCTCAGCCTGACCGCCGGCTTCATCCTCGATACCGTCACCCACGGCCGGCGCGAGACCAAACGGCTGCACTATCTGAGCTACCGCTCCCCGCGGGAGCGGTAGACGGCCGCGTCAGCCGCAGTATCTGGCGACCTCGTCCAGCAGCTTGCGGATGGACAGCGGCTTGGTGATGACCTGGTCGAAGCCCTCGCGCAGGAAGCCCGAGACGGAATCCGGATCGGCGAAGGCCGTCACCGCCACCACCGGCATCGCGCTGGTGCGGCCGTCGGCCTTCAATTGCTTGAGCAGGTCCACGCCCGAGCGCTTGGGCAACTGGATGTCCATCAGGATCAGGCCGGCGCCGCTGCCGGCGGCCAGTTCCACCAGATTCTCGCCGTCGGTGGACTGCACCGCCCGATAACCGGCGATGGTCAGCGCCTGTTCCAGGAGCTTCATGTTCATCGCGTTGTCCTCGACGATGACGACGGTCCCGCTCATGGCTCCACTCCCTGCTGCTGCTGGACGGTGCGCCCCGCAGCCCCCCCGCCCCGCCCGGATGCGTCATAGGTCCTGGCGAAGCGTTCGAATTCGGCGACCGGCAGGGGCCGCCCGATCATATAGCCCTGGATCTCGTCGCAGCCATGCCCGGCCAGCAGCGCCGCCTGCGCCTCGGTCTCGACGCCCTCGGCGATGGTCTTCATGGACAGCGAATGGGCCAGCGAGATGATGGCGTTGGCGATGGCGCGGCCGTCCTCGTCGTGGTCAAGGTCGCGCACGAAGGCGCGGTCGATCTTGACCGTGTTGACGGGAAAGCGCTTGAGGTAGGCCAGCGACGAATAGCCGGTGCCGAAATCGTCGATGGACAGCGTCACGCCCAGTTCCGCCAGCGAGCGCAGCAGGCGCAGCGTGCCCTCGCCGTCGGCCATCAGCATGCTTTCGGTCAGTTCCAGGTCGAGATGGCGGGCGTCGATGCCGGCCTCGGCGATGGCGCCGGCCACGGTGTCGGCCAGGTCGGCCTCGCGGAACTGGCGGCCCGAGATGTTGACGCCGATGCGCAAGGCGCCCAGTCCGGCCTCGCCCCATTTGCGCATCTGGCGGCAGGCGGTCTCCAGCACCCAGCGGCCCATGGGCACGATCAGCCCGGTTTCCTCGGCGACGGGGACGAACTTGTCGGGCGAGATCACCCCCAGTTCGGGATGGCGCCAGCGGATCAGCGCCTCGGCCCCGACCAGGGTGTAGTCGTCCAGCTTCACCTGGGGCTGGTAGAACAGCTCGAACTGGCCCAGCCGCAATGCGTCCTTCAGCGAGCGCTCCAGGGTCAGGCGCTCGGACACTGCGAAGGACATGGCCGCATCGAAGAAGCCCAGCCGCTCGTCCGGGCGGCGCTTGACCTGATGCAGCGCCATCTCGGCGTTGCGCAGCAGGTCCTGGGAATCGTCGCCGTCGCGCGGAAAGACCGAGACGCCGAAATCCGCCGGCAGGCTGAGGTCGGCGCCGTCCACCTGATAGGGGCGGAACAGGGTGTCGCGCACCTGCTCGACCAGGCGGCTGACCGCCGCCGCGTCCTTGAGCGCCGGCAGCACCAGGGCGAATTCGTCGCCGCCGAGGCGGGCCGCCGTGCCGCCCACCGGCGCCACCGTCAGCGACAGCCGCCGCGCCGTCTCGCGCAGCAGCACGTTGCCGACCTCGTGGCCCAGCGAATCGTTGATGGTGGTGAAGCCGTCCAGATCGATGGTGACCACGCCGACCAGAAGGCCGCTGCCGCGCGCCGCCGCCACCGCCTGGGCCAGGCGGTCGGTGAACAGGGCGCGGTTGGGCAGGTCGGTCAGCGAATCGTGGTTGGCCAGATAGGCCACGCGCTGCGCCAACTGCTTGTTCTCGGTCAGGTCGCGGATGGTGCCGGTGAACAGGCGGCGCTTGTCCAGGCGCAGTTCCGACACCGACAGGTGCACCGGAAAGACGGTGCCGTCCTTGCGCTTGGCCATCACCTCGCGGCCCATGCCGATCAGCGAGCCACCGCCTTCGGTCATCTGGCGCTGGATGTAGCCCTGGTGCCGGCTGGCGTCGGGCTCGGGCATCAGCATGGACACCCTGGCGCCGATCAGTTCCGACAGGGAATGGCCGAAGATGCGCTCCACCGACAGATTGGCCGAGACGATGATGCCGTCCTCGTCGATGGTGACGATGCCGTCCAGCACCGTGTCCATGATGGCGCGGATGCGGTGCTCGCGCGCCGCCACCGCCCGCATGGCCGCGGTGACCTCGGTGGTGTCGCGGCCCACCACCAGCGTGGCCGTGCCGCCGTCGCGCCGCAGCGGCACGGCGTTCAGTTCCACGTCGCGGGTACGGCCGACGAAGGTGACGATGCGCACCGGGATCGGATGGTCTTCCTCGTACAGCGCTTCCAGCCCGGTCTCGAAAATGGGCTTGAAATCGGCATGGACGAAATCGATGAAGGGCTTGCCCTCGCAGGCCAAGGCGCTGGCGGCGCGCAACATGCCCAGGCCGGCGGCGTTGATGCGCTCGATCACCCCGTCGACGCAGACGCAGATCAGGTCCGGCGACAGCTCGACCAGGTCGCGGTACGAGGCCTGGTCCTTGAGCAGGGCCGATTCCAGCATGGACACGTCGGTGATGCGGTCCAGGAGCTTGAGGATCTGCGAGCCGGAATTGAGGATGCTTTCGGCGTAGTCGCGGTAGCCTGCGGGCTGGAGCGGCCCCAGCATCTGGGTCGAGATCATCTCGGCGAAGCCGATGACGTCGTTGAGCGGCGTGCGGATGTCGCGGCTCATGCGCGCCATGAACTCGGTCTTGGAGCGGTTGGCCAGTTCGGCGTCTTCCTTGGCCTCGGCCAGCTTGTCGGCGGCGGCGCGTTCCGAGGTGATGTCGCGGCAATAGACGGCGCAGCGGCGTTCGTCCGCCTCGCCCACCGCCAGGATGCGGTTGGCGAACCAGCGCAGGCCGTCGGAATCCTCGAATTCCACCGTGCGGCCGCTGTCCAGCGCCCGCTGGAAATGCTCGCGGCGATGGGACAGCGCCTCGGGCATCAGGCTGAAGACCTCCTGCCCTTCCAGTTCGTCGGCGCGCTTGCCGAAATGTTCGGCCGCCTGGACGTTGAGCGTGATGATGCGCCCCTCGGCGTCCAGCAGCAGCGCCACGTCGTGGCTGGCGTCCAGCAGGGCCTGGGTGGTGTGGTGCGACAGTTCCAGCGCCACCTGGGCCTGCTGGCGCTCGATGGCGTGGCGGATGACGCGGGGCAGCAGTTCCAGGCCGGCCAGAGACTTGACCACGTAGTCCTGGGCGCCGGCGCGGATGGCGTCCTGCGCCACCCGTTCGTCGTCCAGGCTGGTCAGCACCACCAGCGCCGTGGACGGCGCCCGCGCCTTCATCTTGACCACCGCTTCGATGCCCGAGGCGTCGGGCAGCCCGAGATCGACCAGGATGCATTCGATCCCCGGCGAATCGACCAGATCCAGCCCCTCGGCCAGGGTGCCGCGCAACTCGGCCGTCCACGGCATCATCGCCTCGGCGAGCTTGATCTCGATAAGGCGCTGATCGCCCGGATTGTCCTCGATCACAAGCAATCGTCTGGAGGATGGGCCGGCAGTCATGTCAGCGAAGATGCAGGATTGTGGAAGGGTTGTAAATGAATGACGCACAGGCGCCGGGGATGCATTTCGCATCCTTTTGAAACACCCGCCGCGACGTCAGCGCTGCTTGGCCAGCCACTCGTTGACGGTGGGCACCATGGCCTTGCAGGTCAGGGCGAACGACACCAGGAGCTTGTCCTTTTCCTGCGTCATGTGCAGCAGGTTGTCGACCACCTTGCGCAGGATGTCCTTGGCGAAGTTGGGATGCCCCAGGACCGCGGGCAGCCGCCCGCCGAAGGCCGAGCGCAGCGAGGTGACCAGCACCTCGCTCTTGTCGATGTTGAGGCGCTGGATCTCCACCAGGCTCTCGGCCGAGATGAAACTGAGCACGTCGCCGTAGACGCGGGCCACCGGCTTGTCCAGCGCGGCCACCACGTTGAAGAACTCCTTCTCGCGCGCGAAGAAGGTCCAGGCGGCGTCGCCCAGCAGCTTGCGGTAGAAATCGTACATGTCGTGGTTCCACACCGCCACCCCGGCGATGGCCTGGGGCTGGTGCAGCAGGATGTCGACGAAATCCTCGCCGGCCGCCTGCTTGACCTTGCGCAGCGTCATGGGGTCGAACTTGCCCACGGTCGCCACCGCCTCCGGCGTGCGCAGGGCCAGGATGTCCTCGCCCAGTTCCATTACCTGCTGGTAATGCAGGCAATCGCGATAGGCGGGCAGCAGCTTCAATTGCCAGTCGAAGGCCAGGTAGCGCAACAGTTCGCGCAGCTTGCGCTCCTCGATCGGGTCGGCCTCGACGCGGGTGACCTCGACCTGCCGGGTCTTCTTGATCAGGCCGAACAGGGCTTTTTCCGTCACCGTCTCGGTCACCGTGCGCGGGGCCTTGTTGGCCTCGAACAACTTCTTGGCGCAGGTGCGGATCAGCAATTGCTGAATCTGCACCAGCGAGACGCGGCAGCGCAATTCCTGCCCGTTGTCGCGCACCGGCTGGCCGTCGCGGGTCTGGACGATGTCGTCGCACATGGCGCGGTTGGCCAGGAAGATCTGGATGAACTGCTCAAGGACGTCGGGATGGGAGATCAGGTCCTGATAGCTCAGCGCGCCATCGACCAGCCCGTTTTCCTGAAAACGGGCGAGCACCTTTTTCAGGCCGTCGATGACGGCCTTCCTGGTGTCGTTGTCGATGTCTACCGGCGGCGGAAGCATGAGCACGGCCGAATCCCCCAGGCCTCTGAAATGAGTCCAGAACCCTTATGATTTACCCGTTCGTCCGCGGCGTGGCAACAATGCACAGCGCGTTTTCCGCCCATCCCTACCCCGCGCGGCCGGAGTCCAGCAGCACCCAGGTCAGCTCGTGCTTGTTGTGGAACAGATGGAACAGGCGCGAACCGGGAATGGCGGCGAAGGCTGCGGCGGTCTCGCGGTCGGTCTCGCCCTGGAACTTGAGCGTGCAGACGAAATTGCGCACCAGGCCGGTCTCGCGCCAGCGGTCGACCAGCCCCAGCAGGCGCCGAGGGTAGCAGATGATGTCCGAGAAGAACCAGTCCACTTTGCCCACGCTCAGCGGGTCGAGGCCGAAGGCGCTTTCCCGCCGCGTGGTGATCAGGGGCATGGCGGCGATGCGGGGGTCCAGCGGCGCCTTGTCGACGCTGACGACCCTGGCGCCCAGGCTGGCGATCACCCAGCTCCAGCCGCCGGGACAGGCCCCCATGTCCAGGCACAGATCGCCGGGGCCGGGGCCGGCCCCCAGACGGGTGAAGGCGTCCCACAGCTTGAGATAGGCGCGGTTGGGCGGCGCCGCCTTGTCCTCGACGAAACGGCATTCGCCGTTGGGGAACGGGCTGTCGCACCGGGGCGCCGCCAGCAGGGTGAACTCGTCGAGCAGGGTGAACGAGCCCAAGGGCGCGGCAGGCGCCGGCGTGCCGAACACCAGCGGCCGGGCCGATACCTTGGGCAGCTTGTCCGCCATCAGCGCGGTGCGGCGGTGCAGGCCCGGCGCATAGGGCCACCAGTTGCGCTGGATCGCCTTCAAGGCCTTGGCGCCCCCGCCGATGGAGGCGACGGGAATGCGCACCACGT
>AGTN01607898.1_pt1 | contig 11362 bp, 10 predicted proteins | sample 314218 | NCBI WGS metagenome assembly AGTN01 (sample SAMN02954264, study PRJNA73603) | bioreactor metagenome | biome: terrestrial; feature: non-aerated bioreactor; material: poplar woody material; isolation source: poplar biomass | place: USA | collected 2006-12 | reverse complement strand
GGGTGGGGCCCTTGGGTTTGTGCCGGGCCGTGCCCATGCGGACCAGGCTGATGGCGAACCGGCCGGCGGCCACCGCGACGGCCGCCCACAGCACCCAGTCCAGCCTGGGCCCCAGCGACAGCCCTTGCGACGAATCCAGCAGCCGGAAGCCCAGCATGGGCAGGGCCAGGGCGGCGGCCACCAGCCCGCCCAGCAGGGCGTCGATGGCGGCGCCGCGCAAGCTCGGGACGCTCATGTCAGATCTTCTCCACTTCCGGCCGGCCCAGCAGGCCGGTGGGGCGGAACAGCAGCACCAGCACCAGGATGGAGAAGGCGGCGACGTCCTTGTACTCGATGGAGAAATAGCCCGACCAGAACGCCTCGATCAGGCCGATCAGCAACCCGCCCAGCATGGCGCCGGGCAGCGAGCCGATGCCGCCCAGCACGGCGGCGGTGAAGGCTTTGATGCCGGCCAGGAAGCCGATGTAGAAATCGATGACGCCGTAATAGAGGGTCACCATGAAGCCGGCCACGGCGGCCAGCATGGCGCCCATGACGAAGGTGGCCGAGACGATGCGGTCCACGTCCACGCCGAGAAGCGCGGCCATCTTCATGTCCTGCTCGGTGGCGCGCTGGGCGCGGCCGAGCGGCGTGCGGGTGATGATCCAGGTGAAGCCGCCCATCAGCGCCAGCGTCAGCGCCACGATGACGATCTGCAGCACCGACAGGTGGACCGAGAAATGCTCGCCCTCGATCAGGGTGAAGCCGCCCTGGATCACCGGCGGCAGCGGCTTGACCCGCGCGCCTTGGGTGATCTGGGTGAAGTTCTGCAGCACGATGGACATGCCGATGGCGGAAATCAGCGGCGCCAGCCTGGGCGCGCCGCGCAGGGGCCGGTAGGCGATGCGCTCGACCGCCCAGCCCCACAGTGCGGTGAAGGCCATGGTGGCGGCCAGCGCGATCAGCAATCCCATGGCGACCGAACCGCCGCCGATGGTCGTGGCGGCGAGATAAGCGATCAGTGTGATGAAGGCGCCCAGCATATAGATTTCGCCATGGGCGAAATTAATCATGCCGATGATTCCGTACACCATCGTATAGCCGATGGCGATCAAGCCATATATGGCGCCAAGCGTGATGCCGTTGATTAACTGCTGGAGGAAGTACTCCATCCACCCACCCTTGCTGTCCCGTTTCATTCATGCGGGCATGGGAAAACCTACTCTCCGGGCCGGGCGTGTCAACACTCATCACCGGCGCGGCGACGAAAGACGATGCCCGGCAGGGTGGAGTCTGGTAGGATTGACGCCATAGGCGAGTTTTGGGGCGGCCGATGGGCCGAGGGGATGATGCCTGCGGAAAGGTCCTTGGACGACGGGTCGCTGGATGACGTGGTCCGCATCAGGATAGACACGTCCCTGGCGGTGCGGGACTTCCTGGCGCTGCTGGCCGAGCAGGCCGGCGAGGGCGAGACCCGCGCGCCGGCCAAGCCGGCCAACCGCGCGCTGTTCCGCGAGCTGGCGCCGTTCCGGCTGGTGGAATATTCCTATGTCGATCCCGGGATCGGGGGAATCGACGGCGCCTATCTCGGTTTCGCCGACGGTTCCATCTACGCGGTGGGCGACGAAATCCCGGAAGAGGTGGTGGACGGCGCGGTGGCGGGCGATCCCGGCCAGCTTGCCCCGGTCTATCTGTACCTGCTGCTGGAAAAGCCCCGGGCACCCGAGGCCGTGGACCGCTTCATGCGGGCCCTGTCGGCGCATATGGGCAAGGGGCTGGTGGCGGTGATGCGCGACGGGGCCGGCGCCATGGGCGCCCGCGCCTACGAGCATGCCGACGCCCCCCGTGGCGCGGCCCTGCACGACGCGGTGGTGAAAAGCGCGCTGGAAGCCGACAGGCACCTGTCGCGGTCGCGCGTGCTGGGGCGCTACGGCGCCCGCTCGGAAAGCGCCGACGGGCGCGCCTGGGCGCAGATCACCTACAACTTCACCCGCCACGTGGCGGAATTCCCGTCCGCCGCCGAGCGCAACGACTTCATCGAATGGTCGCGCATCCTGTGCGAATGGATTTACGCCCGCTGGCGCCGGTGGGAGGATCTGGGGTTCCCCGAAGTCCTGCGCCCGGCGGAACCGGCCCCGGCGCCCACCGGCGAGATCGTGCCGGTGCGTCTGGCCTCGCCCTCCAAGGCGTTGGACGGGCGGCCGTGGCAGGCTTTCGGCGGCACCGACGCGGCCACGGCGCAACGCTTCACCGAATCCGACGCGGCGCTGAGCCAGGAGGCGCTGGACCGCTCGCTGGCGTTGGCGCGGGAATACTGGGCCTATTGCACGGAAACCATCGACGCCGCCGAGGCCAAGGCGCGCCAGAAGGCCGAATCGCTGGCGAAACGGCAACTGACGCCTTGAGGGGCGGCGCTACAGCGCCGCGTTCACAGCCGCCAGCAGGGAATCCACCTCGAACGGCTTCTCCAGCACCGCCACCGCGCCCAGGCGCCGTGCGGTTTCCAGCCCTTGCGCCTTTTCCAGCCGGGCGCTGCCGCCGGAGATGGCGATGATCCTGGCGTCCGGCTGCATGGTCTGGATTTCCAGGATGGCCTGGATGCCGTCCATCTCGGGCATGATGATGTCGGTGATGATGAGGTCGAAGCTCTTGCCCTCGGCGATCAGTTCCACCGCCTGGACGCCGTCATCGGCGGTGGTGACGTCGTGGCCGCTGGCGGTGAGCACGTCCACCAACGAATCGCGCATCAATCGGGTGTCCTCGACGATCAAAATCCGGCTCATGGCTGGTTCTTCCCCGGCAATTCGTTGGCATGTTTGATACCGTCATTCCCCTGGTCGCACAAGCTGCGTTCAAGCATTCGAGCCATCCACCAGCGGCAGGACTATGCGGAAGACGGCGCCCAGGCCCGGCGCGCTTTCCACCGAGACGGCGCCGCCCATGGCCTTGATGATGCCCTGCACCACCGACAGGCCCAGGCCGGTGCCCTGGTCCACCGGCTTGGTGGTGAAGAAGGGGTCGAAGATCTTGGCGGCGGTCTGCGCGGTCATGCCGCAGCCGGTATCGGCGATGCGGATGTCGACGAAGGACAGGGTGTGATCCAGCTTGGCGAAGGGGGCGGGCAGCAGTTCGGCGCGGCCACCCGACGCCTGCGGCCGGCACGGCCGCACGGCGTTCAGCCCGTCGCCGGGAACCACGTCCAGCGACAGTCCCAGCGTGCCCTGGCCTTCCATGGCGTCGCGGGCGTTGTTGACCAGGTTCAGCAGGATCTGGGTGATCTGGCCGGCATCGCCGACGGTGACGGCCGCATCGGGGCCGATATGGGCTTCCACCTTGACCGTGGGGGGCAGGATCGACGCCGCCAGGGCGCAGAACTGGGTGAAGACCGGCACGATGTCGACGGGCGCCAGCGTCTTCTGTTCCTTGCGGCAATAGGCCAGCACGTTGCGCACGATGTCGCGGCCGTGGCGCGCGGCCTCGATGATGCGGCCGATGCGCTCGGCGTTCTTGTCGTCCAACCGGGCGGTGCGCGTCACCATCTCGGCGCCCATCAGGATGGGGCCCAGCATGTTGTTCAACTCGTGCGCCACGCCGCCGGCCAGCCGCCCCAGCGCCTCCAGCTTCTGCCCCTCGGTCAGGGCCAGTTCCAGTTGGCGGCGCTCCTCGGCCGATTGCATGCGTTCGGTGATGTCCTCGATGCTCAGCAGCAACGATTGCGACGCCTCGGCGCCCTGCGCCGTGGCGAAGGAGGTGCCGATCACCCGCCAGTGGCGCAGGCGTCCATCGGCCAGGTGGGACTGGTATTCGAAGCCGAACGAATCGCCGGGAGCGGGCGGGCGTTCGGCGCTGGGCAGCAGGTCGGAGTCGATGAAGTCGCGGATGTTCTTGCCGATCAGGTTCTCGCCGGTATGCGAACAGATGACCTGGAAGGCGGGATTGAACTGCTGGATCCGGCCGTCCAGCGAGGCGATGACGATGCCCTGCAGCGACGAGGCGAAGGCCAGACGGAAGCGCTCCTCGCTTTCGCGCACCGCCTGTTCGGCCTTGTTGCGCTCCTCGACCTCGTCGGTGACGTCGAGGATCAGGCCGTCCCAGACGATGGTGTCGCCGCGCCGCCTGGGCCGCGACTGGCCGGCCAGCCAGCGGGTGCGGCCATCGGCGCCGGTGACGCGCACGTCCTCGTCCACCGGCTCCAGCGTGTCGGCCGACAGCAGCAACTGGTCCAGCAGGCGGGCGCGGTCCGACGCCTCCATGGCGTCGAACAGGATCGAGGAATCGAACACGATGTCGGCGGCCTCGCAGCCGAGGATTTCCTCGATGCCTTCCGAGACGTAGGAATAGGCGAACACGCCGTCCGGCCCCAGCTCGCGCTGGAACACCACGCCGGGCAGGTTCGACGCGATGGAGCGCAGGCGCCGCTCGGTCTCCTCCAGCATCAGTTCGGTGGCCTTGCGCCGGGTGATGTCGCGGCCGATGACGATCAGCGACAGCCGCCCGTCGGACCGCACCTCGGACACGGTCAGTTCGAACGGGAAGGTGGTGCCGTCCTTGCGCCGGCCGGTGATCTCCTGGGTGCCGCGCGGGAAGTTCTGGATGATCTCGGCCATGCCGCATTCCTGCGGCAGGGCGGCGCCGAGATCGGCCATGAGGTGGGCGAGGTTGCGCCCCGTCAGCTCGCTCAAGGTCCAGCCGAACAGCCGCTCGGCCGCCGCGTTGGCCCAGTCGATGCCGCTGTTGGCGTCCAGCGTCAGGATGGCGTCCTCGGCGTGGTCCATGACGGTCTGGAACTGATGCTCGGCGCGCATCCAGGCGCTGATGTCCAGCCAGGCGCCGTCCCAGACGACGCGGCCGTCCTCCAGCTTCACCGGCACCGACGATCCGCGGAACCAGCGGGTCTCGCCCTTGGCGGTGACGGCACGGAACGATTCCTGGCAGCGGGTCATGGCGAAGCCCGAGCGCAGGATGGCCGCCACATGGGCGTCGCGGTCGGCCCAGTGGATGGCGTTCAGCGCGCCCTTGCTGGTGACCGTCATCTCGCCGGCCTCGAAGCCGAAGATGTCGCGCACGTTGGACGACAGGAAAGGATAGCGGATGTCGCCGCCGGGCAGCAATTCGCGTCGGAACAGCACGCAGGACAGATCCGCCATCACCTCGGTCAGGTGGGGCGGGAAGGGCAGTTCCTGCGCGGGGGCAGGGGACGGATATGCCCGGGGATGCGGCATGTCGTTGTGGTGCTCGCGCGATGGGGGAATGGTACGACGTCGAAGATAGTGTAGCATGCCGGCAAACCGACGGGGAGCAGGCATGTCCGGGCACGGCGCCCATATCATCGTCATCGGCAACGAAAAGGGCGGATCGGGCAAGACCACCGTGGCCATGCATCTGGCCATCGGTCTGCTGCGCCTGGGATTCAAGGTCGGCTGCCTCGACCTCGATCACCGCCAGCAGTCCCTGGCGCGCTATTTCGCCAACCGCCAGGCCTGGATCGAGCGCACGCGGGTGCCGCTGCCCATGCCGTCGCTGGGCGTGCTGGGCCCGTCGGCGGCCGAACTGAAAAGCCAGGCCGTGGCCGAGGAGCGGGCCGCCTTCGACGAGCAGTTGCGAACCATGAGCGTCCGATGCGACTTCGTGGTGATCGACTGCCCCGGCTCCGACGTGCCCCTGGCCCGCCACGCCCATACCCATGCCGACACCCTGATCACCCCCATCAACGACAGCCTGCTCGACCTCGATCTGCTGGGGCAATTGGACCCGGTGACGTGGGAGCTGAAGCGGGCGGGCGTCTATGCCGGGCTGGTGTGGGAGTTGCGCCAGGAACGCCGCCGCGCCCACAAATCGGGCATCGACTGGCTGGTGACGCGCTCGCGCCTGTCGGCGCTGGCCGACCGCAACAAGCGCAAGATGGCCGAGGTGCTGCCCAAGATGCAGAAGGTGCTGGGCTTCCGTCTGGCCGAGGGCTTCGGGGAACGGGTGATCTACCGCTATCTGTTCCTGTGGGGGCTGACGGTGCTGGACCTCAGCCAGTCGGGCATCGACCTGGAACTGACCAAGTCCCATCGGGCGGCGCGCGAGGAAGTCACCTCGCTTCTGGCCAGTCTGTGGCTGCCGCGCGTCACCGAGCGTCTCGACCGGCTGTAGGTGATCGCTTGTGGGGGTATATCCCGCTGATGATTCACTCTCAGGTTTTGTCGCGTCTATCGTCCGCCGCTGAGAGGGAAAGCCAATTCCTGGCTTCCTCCTTCCCATAGGAGGTGACGATGGCGACAGAAGGCGACGATACGATCTTTGGCACCTCAGCCGGCGAGAGCCTGGGCGGAGGCGGCGGCAACGACACCATATTCGCCCGGGGCGGCAACGATTATCTCGACGGCGGCAGCGGCAACGACGTGCTGTTCGGCGAGGGCGGCGACGACACCTTCGATCCCGGCCTGGGCAACGACCAGATTTTCGGCGGACTGGGCACCGACACGGTCTCCTATTCCCCCCAATCGGGGGCGGTGACCGTGGACCTGAGCCGGGGCGTGGCGACGAAGAGCTATGACGGCGGCACCGACCAGCTCTTTTCCATCGAAAACATCCAGGGGTCGCATTACGCCGACATCCTGATCGGCGACGGCCACGACAACACCATCAACGGGGGCTTCGGGGCCGACACCATCACCCTGGGCGGCGGGCGCGACACCTACTATCTGAGCGACCATAGCGAGATCGCCGACACCATCACCGATTTCGTCAGTGGCGAGGATATCCTGCAGTTCCATACCAACGAGGTTTTCCGCGACGGCGACCACCGTCCGCCCAAGGGCGTTTTGGGAGAGGAGTATTTCGTCGAAGGGAGCAGCGCCCAGACCGCGACCCAGTACCTGATCTACAACTCCGCCGACCACACCATCTATTATGATCCGGATGCCAACGGCACCACGTATCAGCCCCACGCCCTCATCCACCTGTCCGAGGGGGCGACGGTGGCGGCCAGCGATTTCCTGATGGTGTGAAGGATCAGAACAGTTCGTCCTCGTCGCCGCCCGCGGCGGCGGGGACGGGCTCGCGGCCGTGCAGGGCGTCGATCAGGCGTCGGCGCCAGTCGGCCAGCGAGACGTTGCCGGACAGGGAATCGACCCAGCCGTTCAGCATGGATTCGGTGTCGGGCACATGGGCGGTTTCCTGGGTCTTCAGCACCAGTTCGGCATGCAGTTTCTTGAGCGTGGTCAGCACCGAGGCCACCTGTTCCAGCCCCTGGCGCGAGCGGTCGGCGGCCTGGAGCTTCTGCACCACCTGGAAGGTCTCGCTTTGCAGGTCGCCGGCGACCTGGCCGATGCGGACCAGCACGCTGGCGGCGCCGTCGGTGGAATTCTCGAATTCCTGCCCCGTCGCCACCGCCTCGCTGGCCAGGAATTCGAAGGCGCGTTGCTGCAATTCGGAAAAGGCCTGCCAGCGCGCCAGCAACTCAAGCAGCCGGGAACAGTTACTGTCGCTCATCTCATGTCCTCGTGACGTCGGCGCGGCATAGCCTAAGGATTTCCTCCGCGATGCGCGAGAGGGGAAGTTCATGTTCCACCGCGCCGAGTTCCTTCGCCGCCTTGGGCATGCCGTACACCACGCAGGAGTTCTCGTCCTCGCCGATGGTCGCGGCGCCGGCCTTGCGCATGGCCAGCAGGCCGTCGGCGCCGTCGCGGCCCATGCCGGTCAGGATCACCCCCACCGCCTTGGCGCCGCAAGCCTCGGCGACGGAATGGAACAGCACGTCGGCGCTGGGCTTGTGGCCGGTGACCAGCGGGCCGTCATAGGCATGGCAGATCAGGGCGGCGCCCGAGCGGCGCACCGCCAGATGCTTGTCGCCCGGCGCGATGAAGACGTGGCCGGCATAGATGCGGTCGCCCTCGGCGGCCTCCTTCACCCGCACGGCGGCCAGGCCGTTCAGGCGCTCGGCGAAGCTGGCCGAGAATTTGGGCGGGATGTGCTGGGTGATGACGACGGGTGGGGCATCGGCGGGCAGGGCCAGGATGATGTCGCGCAGCGCCTCGACCCCGCCGGTGGACGAGCCGATGGCGACCAGCCGGTCGGTGGATTTGTAGATGGTGGTGACCGACAGGTGCGACGGCGCCACGGGGCGGTCGCGCAAAGGCCGCACGCGGGCGTTGGCGGCGGCGCGCACCTTGTCGATCAGCTCGCGGGCGTGGGCCTGCAGGCCGCCCGAGCTCAGGTCCGCCGGCTTGCAGAACACGTCCACGGCACCCAGTTCCATGGCCTTCATGGTGACCTCGGCGCCGCGCTCGGTCAGCGACGACACCATGACCACCGGCATGGGGCGCAGCGTCATCAGCTTTTCCAGGAAGGCCAGCCCGTCCATGCGCGGCATTTCCACGTCCAGCGTCAGCACGTCGGGGTTCAGCGCCTTGATCTTTTCGCGCGCCACCAGCGGGTCGGGGGCGGTGCCGACCACCTCGATGCCGGAATCGGACGACAGGATGGCCGACAGCATCTGGCGCATGAGCGCCGAATCGTCGACGACGAGAACGCGGATGGGGGCGCCGGGCATGTTCGCGCCTTCCTATTCGAACAATTCGACGTCGCCTTCGACCTCGACGGTCTGCAGGCGCGAACGGTAGGACAGTTCGCGGTTGACCACCGCGCGCTCCACGTCCTTCTTCAGGAACAGCCGGATCACCTTGCCCAGGCGCGGGAAGAAGTGGATGCGCCGGGGATGGGTGCCGCCCAGATCCTCGGCGGCGATACGGTAGCCTTCTTCCGACAGATACTGTTTGACGAACGCCGCGTTGCGGTCGCCCACCGAGGTGGTGGAGGCGGCGATGCCGGGCAGCACGTTTCCGGCGCCGAACACCTTGATCTCCAGCGTGTCGCGGCGTCCGCCCCGGCGCAGCACGTCGTTGATGAGTTCTTCCATGGCGAAGTTGCCGAAACGCATGGCCTTGTCCACGGGCACGTCCGAGCCGGAATCGGGCAGCATGAAATGGTTCATGCCGCCGATCTTGAGCCGGGTGTCCCACACGCAGGCGGCGACGCACGAGCCCAGCACGGTGACGATCATCTCCTGGCCGGCGGTCGAGACGTAGTGCTCGCCCGGCAGCACCTTCACCGCCATGATCTTGAAGGTGGGGTCGAACCAGCGCCGTCGTTCGGCTTCGTCGGCTTGGGCGCCCCAGGCCCCGTTCCCGCTCATTTGATCCGCCTGTAAACCGTCTTGTCCGCGACCTCGAAGCGGTCGGTGACGCCGATCAGGGATTCGGCGTGACCAAGATACAGCATGCCGCCGATGTTCAACTGGTCCGCATAGCGGTTGAACAGCGTCTTCTGCGTCGGCTTGTCGAAATAGATGGCGACGTTGCGGCAGAAGATCACGTCGAACTTGCCCTTCATCGGCCATTTGTCGTGCAGATTGAGCCGGCGGAAGCGGATCAGCCGGCGCAGTTCGTCGGCCATCTGGATCTTGTCGTGGTCGCCGGCCACGCGGCGGACGAAACGCTTGCGGTAGGTCTCGGGGATGTGTTTCAGCGCCTCGGCGGGATAAAGCCCGGCCTCGGCCCGGCGCAGCATGTTGGTGTCGATGTCGGTGGCCAGGATCAGCGCGTCCCAGCCCTCGGGCGATTTCAGCGCGTCGGCCATGGTCATGGCGATGGAATAGGGCTCCTCGCCCGACGAGCAGCCGGCCGACCAGATGCGGATGCGCTGCCGGCGCGGCCGTTCGTTCAGGCGCGGCGCTAGCACCGAATTCTTCAGGAAGTCGAAATGGTGCGGCTCGCGGAAAAAGTTGGTGATGTTGGTGGTGATGGCGTTGACCAGGTTTTCCACCTCGGCCGTCGCGCCCGGCCCCTGCAGCAGCTCGATGTATTCCGCGAAGGAGCGCATGCCCAGGCTGCGCAGCCGCTTCACCAGCCGCCCGCACACCATCTGGCGCTTGTGTGCCGACAGCATGATGCCGGTCTCGCGGGACATGAACGAGGCCAGGAAGCGAAATTCGTCGTCGCCAAGCTCGAACTCACGCTGACGGCCGGCTTCGGCCAAATTCTCGCTGGCGCGCTGCTGCACCTTACCCCCGGTGAAAGGCCCCGGCGGGGTTCTCCCGCAGGACTTCCATTATCATTATGCGTAACTTTTATAAAGATTTCAAACTTCTCGGCGGGCCTATTCCGCCGCTTCGGCTCGGCTCAAGGCCTCCCCCATCACCCTGAGCGCGTTGACGTCCAGGATCAGCGCCACCCGGCCGTCGCCCAGGATGGTGGCGGCCGAAATGCCCTTCACCTGCCGGAAGTTGGAATCCAGCGACTTGATGACCACCTGCTGCTGGCCCAGCAATTCGTCCACCAAGAGGCCGATGCGGTCGCCGCCCTCGGTCTCGACCACCACCACCAGCCCGCGGGTGGGATCGGTGATGGCGTTGCCGATGCCGAACAGCTGGTGCAACGGGATCAGGCGGATGTATTCGCCGCGCAAGGTCAGCACGTCGCCCACGTCCACCAGGGTGCGGGCCTGGTGCGGGGCGGGGCGCAGCGATTCGACGATGTTGGTCAGCGGCAGCACGTAGCGGTGGCCGCCGATGGCGACCAGCATGCCGTCCATGACCGCCAGGGTCAGCGGCAGCGACAGCACGAAGCGCGAGCCGGCGCCGGGGGTGGACTGCACCACCACGCGGCCACCCACGTCCTGGATGTTCTTGCGCACCACGTCCATGCCGACGCCGCGTCCCGACACGTCAGAGACCTCGGCGGCGGTGGAGAAGCCCGGCGCGAAGATCAGCATGTCGATCTGTTCGTCGGTCAACTGGGCGCCCTTTTCCACCAGGCCCTTTTCCTGGGCCTTGGCCAGCACGCGCTCGCGGTCGATCCCGCGCCCGTCGTCGCAGATCTCGATGAAGATGCGGCCCGAACGGTGCTCGGCGGCCAGATGGATGGTGCCTTCCGCCGGCTTGCCCACGGCCATGCGCTCTTCCGGGCTTTCCAGGCCGTGGTCGAGCGCGTTGCGGATCAGGTGGGTCAGGGGATCGGACAATTGCTCGATCACCGTCTTGTCCACCTCGGTGTTCTCGCCGCTCATCACCAGCCGGGCCTGCTTGCCCAGCTTGGACGACAGGTCGCGCACCAGGCGCGGCGCCTTGGAGAACAGCGCCTTCACCGGCTGGGCGCGGATCGCCATGACGCTTTCCTGAAGCTCGCGGGTGTGGTGCGACAGTTCCTGCAGTCCCTGGATCAGCTCGGGGTGGGAATCCACCGAGAAGCCGCTGGCCTGTTGGCCCAGCATGGCCTGGGTGATGACCAGTTCGCCGACCATGTTGACCAGCCGGTCCACCTTGTCGAGATCGACGCGGATCGAGGCCGTATGCACCGGCCCGCCGGTGCCGGCGGCGGCCTGGGCCGGAGCGGCTGCC
>AGTN01173759.1_pt1 | contig 11387 bp, 12 predicted proteins | sample 314218 | NCBI WGS metagenome assembly AGTN01 (sample SAMN02954264, study PRJNA73603) | bioreactor metagenome | biome: terrestrial; feature: non-aerated bioreactor; material: poplar woody material; isolation source: poplar biomass | place: USA | collected 2006-12 | reverse complement strand
GTTCTCGCGGATGGGCATGGCGAAGCCGCCGCACACCACGTCGCCCAGCACGTCGTAGGACACGTAGTCCACGTCTTCGTAGGCGCCGTTCTCTTCCAGGAAGTTGATGGCGGTGATGACGCCGCGGCCGGCGCAGCCGACACCCGGCTCGGGGCCGCCGGCCTCGGTGCACTTGATGCCCTTGTAGCCGATCTTCATCACGTCTTCGAGTTCCAGGTCCTCGACCGAGCCCGCCTTGGCGGCCAGGTGCAGCACCGTGTCCTGCAGCTTGGTGTTGAGGATCAGGCGGGTCGAATCCGCCTTCGGGTCGCAACCCACGATCAGGATCTTCTGATCCATCTCCACCAGGGCCGCAAGCGTGTTCTGCGAGGTGGTGGACTTGCCGATACCGCCCTTGCCGTAGAAAGCGATCTGACGAGGCATGAATTTCAGTCCTTTATGAAAAGAGGAAGGAGATGGACCTTGTGACAGCAAGCGCTGTGCCAAAGGGTCATTTCGCCATTTGCACCAGTTCGATGCGGTGGCCGTCGGGGTCCTCGACGAAGGCGACGATGTTCTCGCCGTGGCGCTGGCTGCGCGGCGGGCGGGGCAGGGGCACGCCCTCGGCCGCCAGGCGGTCGCACAGGGCGGTGATGCCGGTGACCTGGATGGCGATGTGGCCGAAGGAATTCCCCGGAACGTAAGGCTCTTCGTTGGTCCAGTTGAACACCAGTTCCAGGGCCATGCCGTCCCAGCCGGCGCCATAGCCGAGATAGGCCTGGGTGAACTGGTTCTTCTTGTGCTCGCGCATCTCCAGCACGGTCATGCCGAGCAGGCGGGTGTAGAAATCGAGCGCCCGCTCCATGTCGGAAACCCTGAGCATGGCGTGCATCAGCCGGAAGGAACTGGAATCGACATTTCCGTGCGTTTGGGCCGCCTGGGCCTTCGCCGCGAACATTTCCGTCAAGGTGGGGAGGATGTCCTTGCCGGCATGCATGTCGGTGGCCTCGATGCCCACGCCGGCCAGCTTTTCCTGCGGCACCGGGCCGATCTTGGCGACCAGCAGCACGCGGCAATCGGCCAGCATGCGGCAGATGGTGTCGCGCCGATCCTCGTCGCCCTGGGCGTGGGCGGTGACGCTGCGGCTTTCCAGCAGGTGCGGGCCGTCCGGTCCCTGGACGTAGACCAGGAAATCCTCGGCCTGGCCGAAATGCTTGTCGATGCGGCCGCCCGGCGTGCCGGCCACGGCGATCTTCAAGGCGGGCTGGGTGTCGTCGTACATGGTCGCTCCTTGGTCTGACCCCTGGCCTTATACCAAGGCAACCGCCGTGCCAGCGCCGAATGGGCCGCAGGACGGCCTTTTTCCTGTCCGGGCGCACGCCGCGGAACTCTCATTCCGTCATTCGTACAGCCATGAACTTTTGCCGGGGCGTTGCCTTTGCCCTCGGCTCCGGCCGCCAAACCGGCCGAAAGCGCCAGGAAATGCGCCTTGATGCAGGCTTTCGTGAAGTTGGCACGCTTCATGCGTTTATGGGCCCATCAGCTTCCGTGTAAAGCAAACAGCCCGATTGCGACGGCTACACGCAGATAGGGCTTAAGGAGAGACTGCCATGCCTATGGTATTGCTGGAATGCGACAAGGATATCCCCGAGCGCGAAAAGCATATTTATTTGAAGGTTGACGGCGAGGATACGCGCGACTTCCTTCCCGTCTCGAACGCTCAGACCCTTCCGGGCACCCTGTCCGAGCGCGGATGCGCCTTCTGTGGGGCCAAGCTGGTGATCGGCGGTGTGCTGAAGGACACCATCCAGATGATCCACGGCCCCATCGGCTGCGCCTACGACACCTGGCACACCAAGCGCTATCCCACCGACAACGGCCACTTCAACATGAAGTACGTGTGGTCGACGGACATGAAGGAAAGCCACATCGTCTTCGGCGGCGAGAAGCGGCTGGAAAAGTCCATGCACGAAGCCTTCGACGAGATGCCCGAGATCAAGCGCATGTTCGTCTACACCACCTGCCCGACCGCGCTGATCGGCGACGACATCAAGGCGGTGGCCAAGAAGGTGATGGCCGACCGTCCCGACGTGGACATCTTCACCGTCGAATGCCCCGGTTTCGCCGGCGTGTCCCAGTCCAAGGGCCACCACGTGCTGAACATCGGCTGGATCAACGAGAAGGTCGGCACGCTGGACGCCGAGATCACCAGCAAGTACACCATGAACTTCATCGGCGACTTCAACATCGGCGGCGACACCCAGCTGCTGCAGAAGTACTGGGACAAGCTGGGCATCCAGGTGATCGCCCACTTCACCGGCAACGGCACCTACGACGACCTGCGCCGCATGCACAAGGCCCAGCTCAACGTCGTCAACTGCGCCCGTTCGTCGGGCTACATCGCCAACGAGCTGAAGAAGCAGTACGGCATTCCCCGCCTGGACATCGATTCCTGGGGCTTCAACTACATGGCCGAAGGCATCCGCAAGATCTGCGCCTTCTTCGGCATCGAAGAGAAGGGCGAGGCCCTGATCGCCGAGGAAGAGGCCAAGTGGAAGCCGCAACTCGACTGGTATAAGGAACGCCTGAAGGGCACCAAGATGGCCATCTGGACCGGCGGCCCGCGCCTGTGGCACTGGACCAAGTCGGTGGAGGACGATCTGGGCGTGCAGGTGGTCGCCATGTCGTCCAAGTTCGGCCACCAGGAGGACTTCGAGAAAGTCATCGCCCGCGGTCAGGCCGGCACCTACTACATCGACGACGGCAACGAGCTGGAATTCTTCGAGATCATCGATCTGGTCAAGCCGGACGTCATCTTCACCGGCCCGCGCGTGGGCGAACTGGTGAAGAAGCTGCACATCCCCTACGTCAACGGCCACGGCTACCACAACGGCCCGTACATGGGCTTCGAGGGCTTCGTCAACCTGGCCCGCGACATGTACAACGCCGTGCACAATCCGCTCCTGAAGCTGGCCGCCACCGACATCCGCGGCCCTGTCGCCACCCCGGTCAAGGAGGCCGCGGAATGAACGCCGAAAAGCTCGACCAGTTGTACGGCTACGTGCAGGAACGCTGCCTGTGGCAGTTCTTCTCGCGCACCTGGGACCGCCAGGAGAACATCGACAACATCCTGAAGACGGCCACCGACCTGTTGACCGGCAAGCCGCCGGCGCTGGAAACCCCCATGGACCGGCTGTACTACGCCGACGCCAAGATCATGGTCGCCGACTTCAAGACCCGCTTTCCGTGGATCAACGAAGCCGGTGCCGCCCAGATCCGTGAACTCATGGACGGGCTGAAGGAGAAGCTGGTGGATATCACCATCACCAACTCCAAGAACCACGAACTGAACCACACGCTCTATTAGGAACCGCCCGGGCGGGCGGCCTTTCGGGGCCGCCCCCGGATCACACGAGAGGTAAGCCATGGGTTGCGAAGTTTCGACCAAGGTGCGGGCGGGCGTCATCAATCCGATGTACGACTGCCAGCCCGCCGGTGCCCAGTATGCCGGCATCGGCGTCAAGGACTGCATTCCGCTGGTGCACGGCGGCCAGGGGTGCACCATGTTCGTGCGCCTGCTGTTCGCCCAGCATTTCAAGGAGAATTTCGACATCGCCTCGACCTCGCTGCACGAGGATTCGGCGGTGTTCGGCGGTCACCAGCGCATTCAGGACGGCGTCATGACGCTGGCCAAGCGCTATCCCGACCTGCGGGTCATCCCGCTGATCACCACCTGCTCGACCGAAGTCATCGGCGACGACATCGAAGGCAACATCGCCGCCTGCAACAAGGCGCTGAAGGCGGAGTTCCCCGGCCGCAAGATCCACGTGATCCCGGTGCACACCCCCAGCTTCAAGAGCAGCCAGGTCGGCGGCTATTCCGAGTGCATGCTGTCCATCATCAAGACCATCGCCACCCACAAGGCGGCGCCCAGCGGCAAGCTCAACCTGTTCCCGGGCTGGGTCAATCCGGGCGACGTGGTGCTGCTGAAGCGCTATCTCGCCGAGATGGGCGTCGAGGGCACCGTGTTCATGGACACCGAGGATTTCGACTCGCCCATGCTGCCGGACAAGTCCATCCATACCCACGGCCGCACCACGGTCGAGGACATCCAGGGCGCGCCCAACGCCGCCGCCTCGCTGGCTCTGGCCCGCTACGAGGGCGCCTCGGCCGCGCAGTACCTGCAAAGCGAGTTCGAAGTGCCGTGCTCGCTGGTCAACACGCCCTACGGCATCGGCAACACCGACGCCATGCTGCAGGAGATCAGCCGCATCACCGGCAAGCCGATCCCGGAATCCCTGGTCAAGGAACGCGGCGTCGCGCTCGACGCGCTGCAGGATCTGGCGCACATGTTCTTCGCCGACAAGAAGGTGGCCCTGTTCGGCCATCCCGACCTGGTCATCGGCCTGGCCCAGTTCTGCATGGAGGTGGAACTGAAGCCGGTGCTGCTGCTGCTCGGCGACGACAACAGCAGGTACAAGAAGGACCCGCGCATCCTGGACCTCAAGGCCAAGGTGGACTGGGACATGGAGGTGGTGTGCAACGCCGATCTGTGGGAACTGGAGAGGCGCGTCACCGATCCCAACTACAAGATCGACCTCATCATGGGCCATTCCAAGGGCCGCTACGTCGGCATCTACAACAACGTCCCCATGGTTCGCGTCGGCTTCCCCACCTTCGACCGGGCCGGCTTGTACCGCAAGCCGACCATGGGCTACCAGGGCGCCATGGAGTTGGGCGAGACCATCGCCAACACCATCTTCGCGCACATGGAATACAACAAGGACCGCGAGTGGCTCCTGAACACCTGGTAGGGCGAAAAGCCCGGGGGCCGGCATCCGCCGGTCCCCAACCAGTTGCCGGAGCATGCGGTCCATGAAGTTGCTGAACGATCTCCTTGCCGGTCTGGGCACCGTCGCGGGCGCCCGCCTGCGCTTGCCCGAATACCGCCAGATCGAACTGTACACCAAGAAGAAGAATCTGGCTTTCGCCGCCCAGGAGCCCGCGCCGTCGCCGGCCCTGGCGCCCACGGCCGGGGCCTGCTGGGCGGCCCTGCTGCTCGACGCCGCGCTCGATGCGCATCATCCCGGCGCCGAAGGCAAGACCGGCTGGCAGAAATACCTGGCGCTGCCGCGCAAGAACGGCATCGACAAGGTGGTGGCGGAGTTGTTCCGCATGCTGCGCATCGTGCGCGCCGTGGCGGTGCATCCCCACGGCCACATCGAGTTCCAGGACGGCATCGTCAAGCTCAACGGCGCCATCCACCATGTGGCGCTGTCGCTGGAGATCACTCCCGCCGGCCTGGGTCTGCTGGAATCGGCGGTGACCTATTTCCTGGCCTCGGCCGGCCAGCCCTATCCCGATGCCTATGTCGAGGCCATGCTGTACCAGTACCTCGCCGACATCGTGGGCGAGGTCAGGCGCTTCGCCGACGAGGACCGCATCCTCTATCAATATCGCCAGCCGTTCTTCTTCAATCGTCACTTCCGCTACGATTGCGACAATCCGAAAATAACGGTGGGCAATGGCCGCGCGACCTTCGAGGTGGGAGCCATCCACCGTGATCCGGTGCGCACGCCCATCGACTTCTTCGTCATCCACGACGACATCCTGCACATCATTCCGGTCGAGGCGTTGACCGATCTGTCGCTGCCGCTGGAGGAGATTTCCCGCTGGCGGGCGCGCACGCCTGATGGCGTCACCCTGCCGGCGGCGTTCCGCCAGCGATTCGGGCGCGAGGTCAACATCCCCGGCATCCCCATGACCTGAAGGCACGCACCATGAACGAAACCCACGTCCGCATCGCCATCACCACCAACAACCTGCTCCAGGTGGACGCCAATTTCGTCGCCGCCCGGCAGATGGTGTTCTACAACGTCTCGCAGACCGCTTCCGAGTTCGTTGACGTGGTCCATTTCTCCCGCTCGGGGAAAGCCGCCAAGAAAGGACCCGGCGGCGGCAAGGGCTGCGTCATGGACGACATGGAGAACGACGACGGCACCGGCTTCGACCCGCTGGTCGAGCGGGTCAACTCGGTGGAGAGCTGTTCGGTGCTGTTCACCTGTGGCCTGTCCGATCTGGCCGCCGTGCGCATGCATGCCCGCTCCATCTTCCCGGTCAAGAGCGAGAAGGTGCGGCCCATCGACGACGTCATCGCCAATGTCCAGCGCATGATGCAGGGCACGCCGCCCCTGTGGCTGCGCCGGCTGCTGCGCGACAAGGACGGCAATTCCATGCGTCCGCCGCTTTTCGAGGAGCAGTCGGAATGACCGGGCTGGTGCGATGGCTGCGCCGCCTGCTGCGCCGGCCGCCGGTCTCGGCCGATCCCAGTCCCTGGCGGCAACTGGCCGAACGCATTTTCCCCTGAACGGGGGCAGCCGGGCATTCCTCACGATCCCGGAATGAACAGGGCCGAGGCATCGGGGCCGTCCGGCATGGCCTGGGCCAGGTCGGCGGCGATGTCGTCGGGATGTTCCAGGCCGATGGACAGGACGATCCGGCGGTTCCGGGCGGCGACCACCGTGCTGCGGACCTCGCCGAACGTGCCCGAGCGGTGGAACAGCTTCAGGTCCCTGGCGAAGCGCGCGGTGGTGCCGGGCAGGTCGAAGGCCAGCAGGGCGCCCTGGCCGGCGGCCACGGCGGATACCCAAGGATGGGCGTTCAGGAAGGCGGCGACGCGCATGGCGTTGGCGTTGTGCCGCCGCACCCGCAGCGGCAGCGTTTCCACGCCCTGGATCAGATGGAAGACGTTGAGCGGGCTGATGGTCCCGCCGAAATCGCGCAGGTGGCGGGCACGGGTCCGCGCCACGAAGGGCGAGGCGCCCCATTGCTTGACCACCTGCACCCAGACCGTGCCGTGGTAGCTGGGATCGGGCTGGTGCAGCGAGGGAAGGCGCTCGGCGTGCTCCTCCCACGGGAAGGTGCCGGAATCGACGATGACGCCGCCGTCGGTGGTGCCGTGGCCGCCCAGGAATCCGGCGCCGGAATAGATCGCCACCGCCGCGCCCTCCTCGAACGGACGGCAGGTGAGGGGCAGCGCCGAATTGTCCACCAGCAGCGGCACGCCGGCCGCGCGGCCCGCCCCGGCCACCGCGGCGATGGGAAACCGCCGCAGGGAGGGGATGGCGAGGCTTTCGGCGTAATAGGCCCGCGTCCCGGCATCGGTCGCCCGGCGGAACGCCTCGGCGGTGGGGGCGGCGAGGCGGATGCCGATTCCCAGCCGGCCCAGGGCGGTCAGGAGCCCGGCGTTGGGGCCTTCGGCGACCTCCGCCGCGACCACCAGATTGTCGCCCGCGACGGCAAGGTTGAGCAGGGCGCAGACCGACGCGTTGGCGCCGTCGGACAGGGCCAGGGCGGCGGCACCGCCTTCCAGGGCCGCCACCCGCCGCTCCAGCACCTCGCGTCCCGGATTGCTGGTGCGGGTGTAGGTGTAGCCGAGTTCCTCCAGGGCGAACAGGCGGCGGGCGTGTTCGGCGTCGCGGAACTGGTAGGAGGTGGTGAGGTAGATGGGCGGCGCCACGGCTCCGGTGGCGGGGTCGGCGCGGAAGGCGCCGCCGTGCAGGGCCAGGGTTTCCGGCCGTCGGGCGTTCGTCGGGCGTTGCGCCGTCATGCCTACTCCGCCGCGGCCGGTTCGGCCCAGACCGAGGGCGACACCACGTCGCCGGTCCAGGAATAGACGGCCAGCAGCGGTTCCTGCTCCGTGCGCATGGCGTGGACCTGATCGCGGGCGTGCAGGATGAACGCCCCCGGCGGCTGGAACCGGGCGACCGCGTCCGCCGTCCATTCCGCGCGGCCCGCCAGCACGTGGTACAATTCCACCGCCGGATGGCGGTGCGGCAGGTAGTGGGTGTGCGGGCCGATCAGCGTCAGGCCGAAGCAGACGGCATCGCTGCGGATTGGGGCCTTGGGCCCGACCAGTTCCGCCCAGCCCATGGCGCTTTCAAGGCCGGGCGCGTCGGGGCGGGCGTCATAGCCGTAACGCCAGGGCAGCAGGCCGGCGATGGGGCGCAGGATGCCCGCCGCCTGGGGCGCGGATTGGTCGGCGAGGTCCAGGGCCCGGAACAGGTGGGCCAGCAGCGGATGGCCCGTGGGCGCGGCGGGATGGAACGCCTTGTCCGCCGCGTCCAGTCGTTCCAGGACGCGGCGGATCTCGTCGCCCACCTTGTCCTGCCGCCCGGTGCCGAGGGCGAAGCGCTGGCGCAGGGCGGTGACCAGGGAAAGGGCGGCGGCGGGGGACAGGGATGCCATGGCGCCTACCGCAGGTCGGATTGCAGCACCGCCACGGTGTGGCCGATGCGGACGCCACGCTGGAAGGCGTTCCATGCGGTGATGGCGTCCAGGCGCTTGGACGCCAGGTCGCGTTCGATGGCGAAGGCGTCCCGGCCGGCCTGTTCCGGGTCGAGGCTGGAGAAGACCTCCTGAAGCAGGTCGGCGGGATAGAAATGGAACGGCCCCAGGCCATAGCGTTGCCACTGGGCATAGGATCCGATCACGTCGGCGGCGTCGGCCTGTTCCTTCCACCAATAGGTCAGGAAGCTGGGGTGCAGCCCGGCGGAATCGGCCATGTCGGTCAGCACCTTCAGGGACACGCGCCCGCCCAGGGTGGAAATGACCGTGCCGCCGGGCTCCAGGGCGTCCTTGGCCTGGACCAGCGCCAGGTAATGCAGCACCAGCAGCCAGTCCTTGACGAAGGTCGGCACCCATTCCTCGCGCGGCGCCATGAAGGCGGCGCTGGTACGGTCGATTTCCAGCCGGCCGGCATCGGCCAGCGGCAGGTTGGGCAGGTTCTCGTAGATGACGTCGAAGCGCACGCCGTAGGGTTTCAGCGGGGTCAGTAGGTCGCCCGCGCCCGCGAAAAGCTCCAGTGGATGGCCGGGCAGGACGTTGCGCCGCACGTTGCCGGCGGCGGTCGCCACCACCTCCTCGAACAGGTCGGTGATGCCGACGCGGGTGGCGCCCAGAAATTCGATTCCGGCCAGGGCGTCCACGCCAGAACCGGTACCCACGGCGGCGAAGGAACGGCAGGCCGCGTCGCCGCGCCGGGCGTGCAGGATCCGGAATGCCGGCGCGGCCACGCTGGCCACCCAGTCGCGTTGCAGGTCGTCCACCTGCGGCACGTAGGCGCGGTCGGCGATGGCGATGTCGAGGCGGGGCCTGACGTGCCGGGGAGCGGCCACTCCCAGGAACGGGCCGGCATCCACGGTCAGCACCGGCGGGGAGGGGAGGACGGTCATGGGCTTGCTCCGGCAGTGGGATGTCCACGCTATCATTATATCTATCTAGTAGATAATATGTTTTAGCATGATAGCCTTGCGCGGATGCGCGAAATGCGTGTTGACGCTCTTTATAATCTAATATCTACTAGATTTACGTCTATATCCGAGGTACCCATGATCCGCACGCTGCTCTCCCGCTCCATCCTTGTCCTGGGGCTGACCGCCGCCGCCGCACCGTCCTGGGCGGAGGCCATCACGGTGGGCGTCACCGGCGGCCCCCATGCCGCCATCCTGGAGCAGGTGGCGAAGCTGGCCGCCAAGGAGGACCTGCGGATCAAGGTGGTCGAGTTCGACGACTACCAGATTCCCAACGCGGCCCTCGCCCAGGGCGACCTGGACGCCAATTCGTTCCAGCACCAGCCGTTCCTGGACAACCAGGTCAAGGATCGCGGCTATCCCATCGTCTCGATCGCCAGGACCGTGGTGTTTCCCATCGGCCTGTATTCCAAGAAACTCAGGTCCCTGGACGGCCTGAAGGCGGGCGATACGGTCGCCATTCCCAACGACCCCACCAATGGCGGGCGGGTCCTGCTGCTGCTCCAGAGCGCCGGCCTCATCGAGCTGCGTCCCGAGGCGGGCATCAAGGCGACCGTCTTCGACGTCACCGGCAATCCCCGCAAGCTGAAATTCATCGAGCTGCCGGCGGCCCAACTGCCCCGCTCGCTGGACGACGTGACCGTCGCCGCCATCAATTCCAACTACGCCATCGATGTCGGGCTGGTGCCGCACCGCGACGCCCTGACTCTGGAAAGCGCCGATTCCCCCTACGTCAACGTGATCGCCGTGCGCACGGACGGCAGGGACAAGCCGGTCTTCGCCAAGCTGGTGCGCCTCTATCATTCGCCGGAAATCCGCGCCTTCATCCAGGAAAAATACGGCGCCTCCGTCGTGCCGGCGTTCTGACCGGGGGCGGGCGTGGCGAACGCGGTTTTCCGGTCCTGCGGCACCTCGGTTTTCGAGGAGATGTCGCGCCTTGCCGCCGAGCACGGCGCCATCAACCTGGGCCAGGGCTTCCCGGTCGGGCTGGAGCCGCGCGAGGTGCTGGACGCCGCCGCCCGCGCCTTCGCCGAAGGATCGCATCAATATCCGCCCATGCTGGGCCTGCCCGCCCTGCGCCAGGCCGTGGCCGCCGGCGGCCGCCGCTTCTGGGGGCTGAACGCCGACTGGCGGACCGAGGTGCTGGTGACCTCGGGCGCCACCGAGGCCCTGGCGGATTGCTTCCTCGGCCTGCTGAACCCGGACGACGAGGTGATCGTCTTCCAGCCGGCCTACGACAGCTACGGCGTGGCCATCCGCCGGGCCGGCGGCGTGCCGGTCCCGGTGCGCCTGCAGCCGCCCCATTGGGAGCTGCCCCGCGACCAGGTGCTGCAGGCGATCACGCCGCGCACCCGGCTGATCGTGGTCAACACGCCGATGAATCCCATCGGCAAGATTTTCGACGACGGTGAACTGGCCTTCCTGGCCGGGCTGCTGGAACGCTTCGACCTGACCGCGGTGTGCGACGAGGTCTACGAGCACCTGACCTTCGACGGCCGCCGCCACGTGCCGCTGATGGCCCATCCCCAGGCGCGGCGGCGCTGCCTGCGCATCGGTTCGGCGGGCAAGACCTTCTCGGTGACCGGCTGGAAGGTGGGCTACGTCACCGCCGATGCCGACCTGCTGGCCCCGGTGACGCGCGCCCACCAGTACCAGACCTTCGCCACGCCGCCTTTCCTGCAAAGCGCCGTGGCCTTCGGGCTGGAATTGCCCGACGGCTATTTCGACGGGTTGAGGGCCGCCTTGCAGCAGCGCCGCGACCTGCTGGGCGGCGGATTGCGGGCGCTGGGCGCCGACGTGCCCGACTGCGCCGGAACCTATTTCCTGTGCGCCGCCGCCGACAGCCTGGGCGGAGGCGACGACCTGGATTTGTGCCGGCAACTGACCGTCGAGGCGGGAGTCACGCCTGTGCCGGTCAGCAGTTTCTATGCCGACCGCGACGTGCGCACGCATGTCCGCTTCTGCTTCGCCAAGCAGCCCGACGACCTGAACGAGGCGTTGAACCGCCTGGACGGCTGGCTGTCGCGCCGCCGGCGGGCGGGCAGACGGGGCATCGGCGCATGAGCGCCAACACCGCCAGCCTTTCCGCCGCCATCG
>AGTN01116858.1_pt1 | contig 11423 bp, 13 predicted proteins | sample 314218 | NCBI WGS metagenome assembly AGTN01 (sample SAMN02954264, study PRJNA73603) | bioreactor metagenome | biome: terrestrial; feature: non-aerated bioreactor; material: poplar woody material; isolation source: poplar biomass | place: USA | collected 2006-12 | reverse complement strand
TCCTCACTATGTCTTATATTCTGGTGGTAAACCCAAATATCCTGAGTGCGTCGGGGATGGACAGATCGGCGCTTTTTACCGCGACAGCTCTCGCCAGCCTGTTGGGAACCCTTTTTATGGCATTTATTCCCAATATGCCCATTGCTCAGGCTCCCGGGATGGGGTTGAACTCTTTTTTCGCCTTCACGGTAGTACTTGGAATGGGGTATTCCTGGCAAATGGCGCTTACGGCCGTGTTTATCGAAGGAATTATTTTTATTATCCTCACCTTTTTTAATGTGCGCGAGCTGATTGTGAAAAGTATTCCAAACACCATCAAGAACGCTATTCCGGTGGGAATCGGGCTTTTCATCACCTTTCTCGGCCTTCAAAATGCAGGCCTGATTGTGAGGGATGAGAATACGATGATCACTTTGGGAGCGATGAACAATCCGCATGTATGGGTGGCTTCCCTCGGACTCATCCTTACCGGAGTGCTGTATTACAGAAAGGTGCACGGGGCGTTCCTTATCGGCATCGTTACATCCACCATCTTCGCGATTACATTGGGTTTGGTGCGGCTTCCCGAAGGAAGCATCGTAACGCTTCCACCCGATATCTCGCCCATCTTTATGAAGTTTGAATGGGATTATATCTTTACACTCGATATGTTGATAGTGGTTTTCACATTCCTGTTTGTGAACCTGTTCGATACCATCGGCACACTGCTCGGTGTCGCCTCTAAAATAGGCGTAACGGACAAGGACGGCAGCTTCCCGCAAATTAAAAAAGCCCTTTTCGCCGATGCGCTCGGAACAACTTTTGGCGCCGTGCTGGGGACAAGCACCGTAACCTCATACGTGGAAAGTGCATCGGGAGTGGCTGTAGGAGGGCGTACCGGCTTAACCGCTTTTTCCACGGCAACCATGTTTGGCCTGTCGCTGTTTCTTGCTCCGTTGTTTTTGCTGGTGCCCGGGTCGGCTACAGCCCCCGCCCTGATTCTGGTGGGTTTGTTTATGATTACCTCGGTGGTGAAGATCAATTTCGATGATATGACAGAAGCACTGCCCGCTTTCCTGACCATTGTGATGATGCCGTTTGCATTCAGTATCGCGCAGGGTATCGTATTCGGGATGTTGTCGTTTGTATTCCTGAAAGCATTAAGCGGAAAGTTCAACCATATTTCGGTTACGATGTGGGTGATTTTCGCGCTCTTCATTGCCAAAATGGTATTGGATGCGTCGGGTGCAGCGTAATGATGCATAATCATTTGCATTTTACGAATGAAATAACTACTTTCGCACTCTCAAACAATATACAATAGGAACAAAAACAACTATTTCGGTCAGCAATGAGCAGAGGATAAGCTTGCTTATAGTATAACTATTTCGTTAAGTGATGGTAGAAACCAAACTTGTTGGTACTATGCCGTCCCGAGAAAATGTCTGAAGAATTTCAATTCTTGAAATAGTCTGAAAGGAATAGTCTAATTTTAATGAATAATTTATGGCAACAACAGCTGATTTCAGGAACGGAATGTGCATTGATTTGGATGGACAATATTACTTTATTGTGGAGTTTCTTCATGTGAAACCCGGTAAAGGAGCAGCTTTCGTTCGTACCAAACTTAAAAATGTAACCACAGGGCGCGTACTCGATAAAACATTCAACTCGGGAGTTAAAGTGGACGAGGTCCGCATCGAACGCCGTTCGTTTCAATATCTTTATCGGGACGATATGGGATATAATTTTATGAACACCGAGACATTCGAGCAAATCCCTATCCCTGAAGAACAGATTGAAGGGGTGCAGTTTCTGAAAGAGGGCGATGTGGTGGAAGTGCAGATACATGCCGAAAGCGGTACGATCCTTACTGCCGAGATGCCGACCCATGTTGTTTTGGAAGTTACCTACACCGAACCGGGAATTAAAGGAGATACGGCAACCAACACATTGAAACCCGCTACTGTGGAGACAGGTGCGGAAGTGCGTGTGCCGTTGTTCATCGAAACAGGAGAAAAAATTAAAGTGGATACGCGTGACGGCTCGTACGTAGAGCGTGCGAAATAGTAGCGGATACCCATTGTTATTATAGAGAACAGAGAGGGCGGACATCGTATAAAATGTTCGCTCTTTCTATTTTCGTAAGGATGCGTTCATTAAAGTTAGACTTTTTGAAGTTTATTCTACTATTTCTGCGCTCGGCAAAACAAATACATCTGTTCTTCGCTCGCTTAACGAAATAGTTCTCGCGATCACATAATACGAATAAATTCGTTTTCTGTATATCACTTATCGAAAAAGTGCTGCGCTCGATATAGTCAAAACAAGTTTTGCCTCTATACTCGCTTAACGAAATAGTTCACTAAAGTTAGACTATTTCTCGCAACGGCATAATCCAAGTGAACTTGTCTTCTGCTCATTGCTTAACGAAATAGTTCTTTTGTTGTGATTTTTCTTTGTATATTTGTTTCGTTTTACTCCGGTGATGAACCATTATGAGCAAGTTAAGCATCAAACAATGGGCGGAGGAAGATCGCCCTCGTGAAAAATTATTGCTGAAAGGCGTTTCGGCACTTTCCGACTCTGAGTTGTTGGCCATTCTCATCGGTTCCGGCAACGATGAGGAGAGTGCGGTGGAACTCAGCAAGCGCATTTTGTTGAAAGCCGATAACGATCTGAACAAATTAGCAAGGATAAGCGTCGCCGATTTGGTGCGGAATTTTAAAGGGATCGGCCCTGCAAAAGCGGTAACTTTATGTAGCGCACTGGAGTTAGGAAGACGAAGAAAAACCGCAGAGACAACCGATCGGCGAAAAATCACCTCCTCGCGTGTAGCATACGAGCTCTTTTTTCCCCTTCTTTCCGATCTCAACCATGAAGAAACATGGGCGTTACTTACGGACAGGTCCAATAAAGTGCTCAGCACTATGCAGGTGAGTCGCGGAGGCATTTCGGGAACAGTCGTGGACATTCGTTTAATTCTTCGGGAAGCGCTCAATCATTATGCCTCGGGTATTATTTTAGGACACAACCACCCTTCGGGAAACTGCAGCCCCAGTCCGCAGGACACACACATTACAAAAAAACTGATGGAGGCCGCCCGATGGATGGATATTTCTCTGCTCGACCATATTATCGTGTGCGGAGATACCTATTACAGCTATGCAGATGAAGGAATCATCTGACAGAAATAAACAATATGCCGGAAAATCGGTTTAATAGAAAAGAGATTTCCGAGATACAAAACGGAGGAAACAACGTTATCTGACAGAAGGCATTCAGCAAACCGCTAAATTTGTTAAAGATTATGAACGAAGAATTACAAGCATTACAAGATAAAATAGTGGTCATGCTCCGTACGGTGTACGACCCGGAGATTCCCGTAAATATTTACGATTTGGGAATGATTTATGATGTGGATATCGACAAAGAGAACAACGTGACCATCGAGATGACCTTCACCTCGCCCAGCTGTCCCGCTGCCGATTTTATTTTGATGGATGTGCAACTCAAGGTTGAGTCCATACAGGAAATCAACAAAGTGGAAATCGATCTCACATTCGATCCGCCCTGGGATCGCTCGATGATGAGTGAAGAGGCCTTGCTGGAGCTGGGGATGATGTAATAAGAATGTAAAGGGTTACGTTGAAAACAACAATAGTGAGTAAGAAGATCTATTTTCTTTCCGATGTACATTTGGGCTCGATAGCGCATACCGATTCCGTCGAAACAGAACGAAAGTTGTGTCGATGGCTTGATTGGGTAAGGCAAGATGCAGGAGCGATCTATCTGCTGGGCGATATCTTCGATTATTGGTATGAGTACAAATATGTGGTTCCCAAAGGGTTCACGCGTGTTTTGGGCAAACTGGCCGAGGTAGCCGATTCAGGGGTGGAGGTACATTTCTTTGCAGGGAATCACGACCTCTGGCTTACCGACTACCTCCCTAAGGAGTGTGGAATGATTTTGCATTCTGGCCCTCTTCTTACCGAAATCTACGGAAAGAAATTCTTTCTGGCTCACGGCGACGGGCTGGGGGATGACTCCAAATCGTTTCATCTTCTGCGAAGAATGTTTCACAGTAAATTTCTGCGAAAATGTTTTTCGGCCGTTCATCCGCGGTGGACCATACCGTTGGCGCATGCATGGTCTCATAACAGCCGCGAGACCGGCGGTGTGACACCCTATCTGGGCGAGGAGAAGGAACACCTCATCCGATTCGCGAAGGAGAAGCTGAAAGAGGTACCCGATATAAACTATTTTATTTTTGGGCACAGACATGTGCTGCTCGATCTGTCCATAGCGGAGCAGTCGCGTGTGATGATGCTGGGAGATTGGCTTACACTATTCTCCTATGCGGTGTTCGATGGGGAGAGCCTTAAGTTGGAGAAGTGGGAGAAATGCGGCTAACTTGCCGTTACTTTTTTAATGTCTGTAAATAACTTTCGGGGTTCATTACAGGAATCAATGCGGTTTTAAAATCTTTTTCGTTTCGGGTGATAATCAGGTCACAACTGTTTTCAACGGCACTGAAATATTGCAACGCATCTTCAAAATCATCAAATTGAGCATTGAGCGCTTTTTCGAATACTTCGTTATTCATGGAAGAAATTTCGCACAAAACTTTAAATTTTCTGACTTTTTCCAAAGCTGCTTTTTTGTTTTCGTATTTCGCTAAAACGTAATAGGTGGTTGCCATTGAAACCACAGAAACATACATTTTAATTTTCTTCCTGTCGGCTAACGTTATAATCTTAGCGGCCGCATCGTAAAAGTCTTTCCGTTCTCCCAGAAAGTCGATGATTATATTCGTGTCCAATAATATTTTTTGCATGTCATCGATATTTCTTCTCTATATATGCGGTATAATCTGTTTTGTAATCAATATCCGCCGGAATACTTTTTCCTGTGGATATGCTTTTGACAAACGGCGAAATTTCAAAGTCGTCAACCTCTTGATCGGTAATTGAATCAAGATAATTTTCAATCAATCCCGATAAACTTACTTTCTTGCTTGAAGCGTATTTCTTGGCTCTTTTTATTACGTTTGTATCTAATTTCAACGTTAATTTTGAATCCATATCACCATAATTTATACGTACAAAAGTAAACAAATAATACGGATATAAAAAGTGTTTAAGATTTTTTTAGAATGATGGCCGGTGTACGCTTCTCTATATTAACCCTGTAAAAAAATCCCATATCACAATTCCGGCCGTAACCGACACATTGAGGGAGTGTTTGGTGCCGTACTGCGGAATCTCGATGGTCCCGTCCGACGCGTCGATAACCGATTGGTGTACCCCGTGCACCTCATGCCCGAAAATGACGGCATATTTTTTGTCTTTCTCCAATTTTACCGATTCCAACGGGATACTGTTCTCGGTTTGTTCGATAGAGAAAATGGTGTAGCCGTTTGCTTTCAGTTCGTATACAGCCGCGAGGGCGCTTTCGAAATAACGCCATTTCACCGAATCTTCGGCGCCGAGGGCGGTTTTATGAATCTCTGCATTGGGCGGCGTAGCGGTGATGCCGCAAAGCAGAACCGCCTCCACACGAAAAGCGTCTCCGGTGCGGAAAACCGATCCTATATTGTGTTGACTGCGTATGTTATCGAGCACTACCACCAACGGAATTTTCGCCGCTTCCCGGAACTCCTTCAGACTGATGCGCCCCAGTTCCTCTACTTTTAGTTTTCGTCTCTTTGTCATATCTGTTTCTCCTCCTCAATCTCAAGACCGCACCACCCTCAATCTTGCGCACTCACACACTCTCTTTCTCAAGCGCGCTCACTCTCCCGTACAGACGCACGCTCCCTTCCTGTTACGATGGTTTGAAAGTTGCCCTTACCACAAACCAGATATGGTGCAGAAAGGTAGAAATATGCCCGTAATGTTTTACCATGATGCGATACCGTTCTTTCAGAGATTCCTTTCGGTTGGATGTGGTCATCCCCTCATTCAGGTAGTTGATAAGTGTGAGCCGGGTGTTTAGGATAAATCGTGCTTTTCGCAACATGAGGATGCACCAGTCGAAATCGGACGAGAAACGGTAGGAGAGGTCGTACGGTTCCGCCAGCTCCCGTTTCACGATAAATGCCTGATGGCACACCACCATTCCTTGTCTAAAGCTTTTCCATGTGAGCCTCCCAGGCGCTTTCAAACGGCGCATGTGAAGGAAACGGCCGTTATCATCCACAATAGCCGTTTCACCGTAGAGAATATCGGGTGCCTGGCCGTCTATAAAAGAATACATTATTTTCTCTACGCTATCCGAAGCGAAAAAGGTATCGCCGGCATTCAGAAAACAGAGATAATCGCCCGACGCCATCATGATGGCTTTGTTCATCGCGTCGTACAAACCCTTGTCCGGTTCGCTGATCCAGGTCATTCTGTCGTTTTCATATTTCCGGATCAGGTTTACTGTTCCGTCTTCCGATCTTCCATCCACGATTACATGTTCGATGTGCGGATAGGATTGTTCCCGGACACTTTTCAGGGTTCGCTCCAACGTATGTTCGGCGTTGTAGGTAATGGTGATAGCGGATAAAGTGTTCATTTCCGTGCGTATATTACTATGAACGGCGAAAGGGTCCGTCCCTTCACCGGAATTAATTTTATGGCATAGCTGAGGGCTTTCACCCATTTTATTTTATTCCGGTTCTCCGGCTTCGGTTCCATCCACACCATCGGCTTTCCGGTGTATTCCACCGTAACATCGTGCAGGTCGAATGAACGCATCGTCTCTTTCAGGTAGGGAATCTCCATTGATTTCAGGTTATGTGCCTCCAGGTTGGCCCTGTCGAATCGTCGTTGAATTTTCCCGTTCAATCCCAAGAAATTGGGAATAAGAATAAGCAGTTGCCCGTTCTCCGACAGCAGGTTTACATGACGCTGAATCACATCCCGGGTATCCTGGAAATGTTCGATAAATCCCGATGAAAACACCACATCGTACTTTTTTTGGGATGAAAAAGCGAAAAAATCGGTATGGATACAGCGGATGCTGTTCTCCGGCAGGCCGTTGATCTTCTCGAATTCGCGGACAATATCGCTGTTCATGTGAAAATCCAGAACGGTTACATCGCGAACGCCGTGCTTATAAAACCAGGCGGCGAACACCCCCGGAAATCCGCCGATCTCGATGAAATTTTCCCCCCGGCTGAGTTGCGGCATAAATTTTTCAAAAACCACTTTGTTGGGGATCTTATCGTACCGGTAATGTGCCCAGTAGGCGTCCCAGTATGCCTGATCGGTGATGTTGTTATTGGCTTGCATACATCTTTTTATATTGTTTTACAATCACTTCCTGCCGATAATCCGACCACACTTTGTTGCGCGCGTTGGACGACAGTGCTTCGGAGTCGGCTTCGCACAACGACCAAAGCAGGCCCTCTGCCAGATCGGCGGCATCCTTGTATCGCGCCACGTAGCCGTTCTTTTCGTGCGTTATCATTTCGGGAATCCCTCCAACATCGAACCCTACGCAAGGCGTCCCGCACGCCATCGCCTCCATGATGGTGTTAGGGAGGTTTTCCTGCAATGAGGGGGTAACAAACAGGTCGGCGGCGTTATAGATCTCCGGCATCTGTCGGGGAGAAATATAGCCCATACTCCTTGCCGGCAGTGAAAGCCTTTTTTCTATCTCCTCGCCATGGTACCCGGCAATAAGAAAGAGGATGTCGCCGGAATGCCGTGCCATCAACCGGCTTGCTTCTACAAGATACTCCATCCCTTTTCGTGGGTCGGAGGCTTTTACCGCCGCGAACAGCACGATCTTTTTGTCGTCCGGTAGATGCAGTTTACCGCGTACCGCACTCTTCTCTTTCGGAAAATACACACTGGTGTTGATAGGGTTGGGGATGGAGGTCACGGTGTGTCCTTCTGTGAGCGGGCTTTTTTCAGCCAGTTCTTTCAGCCAATTGCTGCACGCCGTGAAGGTTATTTTTCCTTTTGCGTAGGCGGCTTGTTTTCTCAGAAAGATTTTGTGCGACAGGTCGTTCCGGGAAGGAGAAACCAGGTAAGGACACATCCCGCATGATGTTTCGTAGTTGGAACAAGCGCCCGCATGATGGCAAATTCCGGTAAAGGGCCACATATCGTGCATGGTCCAGACCACTTTTTTGCCGGAGGCAAGAATGCGTTCGATCTCTTTTACAGACAGCATCCCCTGATTGATCCAATGAAGGTGAACCACATCCGCTTCTTTGAATTCGGGTGTATGTGTAATGGAGGCGCCGGTGTTGGCTATCGAGACATCGAACAGGTTGTTACGCGATAGTTTGTTATGCAGAAAGATGGTTCCGCGCTCCCGATAGAAATTCCATTTGTTGTTCTGTTTATTGCCGATGGGAATCACATCGGGATGGTCGGAACATTTGTCAATGACGAGCATCGTTACGTTTTCCCCTTCGGAGCGCAACGCGTTCTTCAGACGGAAGGCCGCTATGGCCGCACCGCCGTGAATATCGGATGTGCTGACGATAAGTATTTTCATTGATGCTCGTTTCATTTCAGATTGTTCCCGCAAAAATGCAAATGTAACGAATTTGGTTGACAAAACAGACACTGTTTTCCTTTATCTGCTCGTTGCTCTTTTCCATGGTTGCACGACGATATTCCCAACGAAATGCCAATAGCAGAAACCATCATCACTGTATTTTCTATTTTTGGATAGTATCGTTCATGGTCTTGTTTTTAAATTTCTGAATGCGTTTTGGCTCCTTCCCAACCAATGATGGCGGTTTTTCGGGTTGATCCCCACATATAACCACCAACAGTTCCTGATGATTGGATAACCCGGTGACAGGGAATGAGAAAAGCAACCGGATTGCTTCCAATAGCTGACCCTACAGCTCTCGATGCGTTTGGATTTCCCATTTGCTCGGCTATCTTTCCATAGGTTGAGAGCTTACCCATCGGGATTTTCAGCAAACTTTCCCAAACTTTCAGTTGAAAGTCGGTCCCTTTCAGATGCAGTTTGATTTCGTTCAGCTTACTCCAATCGTTCTGGAAAATGAATAACGCGTTTTGTTGCAATAAGTCTAATTTTCTTTGAAATACTGCGTTGGGAAATTTTGTTTTAAGGTCGCTAAATGCCTTTTCTTCATCTTCTTCAAAAGCCATATAACAAATACCTTTTGGAGTAGAAGCAACAATGAGTGAACCAAACGGACTTTCTGCAAAACTATAATTGATGTGCAGATTTTTACCACCATTTTTATATTCTGCAGGTGTCATGCCCTCAATATTGACAAACAGATCGTGCAAGCGGCTTGTGCTCGAAAGCCCTGTTTCGAAAGCGGTGTCGAACAAAGTTGCCTGTTCTTCCTTAAGGATTTTTTTAGCGTGTTCTACACTTATGTATTGCAGAAATCTTTTCGGGCTTGTACCTGCCCATTCTGTAAACAGTCGTTGAAAGTGGGATGGACTTAGATGTATCTTCTCCGCAATTTCATCAAGATTGGGTTGCAATTTAAAATTTTCCATTATATAATCAATCGCTTTTGCAATTCGATTATAGTTGATACTTGCTTGGGTAATCATAACAATCAATTTTATACTGCAAATATCCAAAATTATTTTCAGGCATAAAATCCGAAATCTGCTATGTTTGACAAGTTGCTTTAAGTTGTTGCGCTTTTTATAAAATCAGAATTGACTACGTAATACTTATAGTAACTTTGTCTGGTTGTTTCATCCAACACAGACCGTAGAACTGAAAAAGGAGAACCTGAAACCGGTAAATTCATTTCTATCGTTCGAAAAATTGGATGGCGAAGAAGTGGTTAGAGTCGTTAAAGATCCGATCATAAAAGAGTTGGATGAACCAACGTTTCTACGCATCAATAATTTAGATTTTACAGATGGAACGATTAATCTTCGTTTTTCCCCGTCAATGGACTTTCATTATCCCGACAGTAAGATGTAAGCAACGCCCCTTCCTCAATCGGGGCATTGTAATTCCCGGAAGTGCCGGTACGATTTACCAATTGCTCACTCCGTAAATTATCTATCTCAGATTTCAATTCTTTGATAGATTGAATCAGAATAGGGATTAAGCCCGTGTAGTCAATTGTCAGGTAACCGTCTTGTTCTTCATATACCAAGTCGGGGTATATTTCTTTCAATTCCTGGGCTATGAGTCCGAAATGTTTCTTTTGGAATTGTTGTGACTTTTCGTCATACAGTTTTTTTTGAACCCGCGCCGTATCACCTGCCGATTCAACATAGACCTGTTTCAGGTTATATTCCACGGGATTCAAGGACATAACCGAATTTATGAATTTTGTGTCTTTCTTCGACAATGATAAAACATTATCTTTAAGTCGGCTATCGGAATTTGTCAAACTTTGAGCGGTAACCGTACCGGTTACCCGGACATTTCCCAAGAAATATCCGGCATACATGCCTGGGACATAGACACCATATTCTCCGCCTGTTGTACCGACAATACCTGCGCCGTTATTTGACCCACCTACCGTACCAAATACACCGTAATTGTACCCGGAGGTTGAATTACCAGCATATCCTAAGACTCCAAAAGCACGGCCAAATGAATTAGGTGTGGGGGAATTTACACCAACCCATGCACCTACATGAAAAAAAGAACCCTTTGAAGTCGTATTTCCTGAAAATGCATAATTCCAATTGGTAGAATATTGGCCGGCTATTTTTGAGTTAATATCATATCCGCTTGTGGTTCTATAGGCTGTTACCGTGACATTCTGTTCTCCTGTATCTCCTACACTTAGAGGTGATAGCGGCGTGGCAGTGGAGTTGGGTTTAATTGTTACATTTCCATTGGTGGCTACTTTTAGCTGTCCAAAAACAGAGGTTATGCCAAGCAGCATAAGAACGAATAAGAAAGTAAATATTTTTTTCATAATGATTTTTGTTTTTATGTTTATACTTAATAATGAAATCTATTGCTTTTCAATAAAGAGATAGATCCAGTGACGAATTGCTGGTTACTTCCACTCCGGATTCCAATAATATGTATTCCTGTGCTTTCACAACAATATTTGCACCATTGGTAATGGTTACATTTCTCATAATGACCGGACACGCATTAGTAAAAGTTTGGCTGGTTGTAAGTGTTTGGTTTTCGATGTATAAAATACAATCACTTCCGGCGTCTTGCCAAACATCTTCGTCTTCCAGATTTATGGTTACTTTTTCGGGGTAACCAAACCGTGGAGGTACGCCATTCTGTTCATCTATGAGATCTTCCTGTTGAAGCTTGTCTAAGTCCAGATGGGAAACGACAACCTGGGGTATGTCGGGTGTTTGCCTTTGTAGCGAAACATCCCGCGACGACCAGGATACTAGGCGCCTCATTCGTACTGAGTTGCGAATAACAGAGAACGGGCAAAAGAATGAGTAATAAAATTAGTTTTGGTTTCATTCTAAGGTTTTTGTTTATCAAAGATATTCAGTCAT
>AGTN01187218.1_pt1 | contig 11438 bp, 10 predicted proteins | sample 314218 | NCBI WGS metagenome assembly AGTN01 (sample SAMN02954264, study PRJNA73603) | bioreactor metagenome | biome: terrestrial; feature: non-aerated bioreactor; material: poplar woody material; isolation source: poplar biomass | place: USA | collected 2006-12 | reverse complement strand
TTCGGGCGGTCACATTTCCGACCTTCCCGAGAAGTCTCTCGGCATAGACATAGAGAACGATTTCAAGCCCGAGTACGTCGTCACGCCCTCCAAGAAGGATCTCCTCAAAAAATTGAAGGACGAGGCCTCGGGCAAGGAAGTGCTTCTCGCGACCGACCCGGACAGGGAAGGGGAGGCGATAAGCTGGCACCTCGCGACAAACCTCGGCTTGAACGACCTCGAAAACAGGATAGAATTCAACGAGATAAGCCTGAAGGCCGTACAGCAGGCCCTGAAAAGCCCCCGCAAAATAAATATGAATTTAGTCGACGCGCAGCAGGCGCGGCGCGTCCTCGACCGCCTTGTCGGCTACAAAGTCAGCCCTATTCTTTCAAAAAAGATAAAATCGGGGCTTTCGGGCGGCAGAGTGCAATCGGCGGCTCTCAAAATGATAGTCGACCGCGAGCGGGAGATTTTAAAATTCGTTCCGGAAGAATACTGGAATATTTACGCCGTTCTTACCGAAGTCGGCAAAAAATCGCCTCTTATCAAAGCGCTTCTTGCCGAAAGAAACGGCAAAAAATTGAAAATAGGCAACGCGGAAGAGGCGCAAAAGGCGCTCTACGCGCTCGACGGCTCCGACTGGTCGGTAGAATCGGTCAAGCGCGGAACTTCCAAGTCTCATCCCGCGCCGCCGTTTATGACCTCGACGCTCCAGCAGGACGGCGCGCAAAAGCTCGGCGTCTCCGCCCCCGAGATAATGAAGCTCGCCCAGCAGCTGTACGAGGGCGTAGAGATAGAGGGCGAAGGGCACACGGCGTTCGTAACGTATATCAGGACGGATTCGGTCCGCGTCTCGCCCGATATGCAAAAAGAGACGCTTGCCTTCATCAAGGAAAAATACGGCCCCGAATACGCCCCCGCAAAGCCAAACTATTATTCGACCAAATCCCAGAACACTCAGGACGCGCACGAGGCGATACGCCCGATCTCCCTCGAAAGAACTCCGGAGAGCGTCAAAGAGATCCTCTCGAAGAACCTCTATCGCCTTTACAAGCTGGTTTACGACCGCTTCGTCGCGAGTCAGATGACGGAAGCGGTATACGACACTCTAACCGTCAAAATCGCGGCTTCCAAGGCTCAAGAACGCTATTCATTCAAATTGAGCGGCCGAACCGTCACGTTCAAGGGCTTTACGGTAGTCTACGAGAGCGCGGAGAAAACCGAGAGCGAGGAAGAGGATCCGGGAACGCTTCCAAATTTGAAAGAGGGGGAGCCTCTCTCTCTTCAGGACATAAAGACCGAGCAGAAATTCACCAAGCCCGCGCCGCGCTTTACCGACTCGACGCTGGTCAAGGCTATGGAGGAGAACGGCATAGGCCGCCCCTCGACCTACGCGACGGTCATTTCCACTCTCGAAAAGCGGGAATACACGGTCAAGGAGCAGAAGGCGATCAAGCCTACGACGCTCGGGATAACCGTGACGGAATTTATGGAGAGTTTTTTCAAAAATATCGTCGACGTAAATTTCACCGCCGATATGGAAGAAAAGCTCGACAAGATAGAGCGGGGGCAGAAATGGCAGAAGATAATAGCCGACTTCTATCCGGCGTTTAAATTAGAGCTCGACAAGGCCTACAAGGACGATAAAAAATCACCGCTCAAGGAAGTGCCGACCGACGTAGTATGCGAGAAATGCGGCGCCAAGATGGTCATAAAAGAGGGCCGCTACGGCAAATTTCTCGCCTGCCCGAATTATCCACGATGCAAAAACGTGAAAAGCATAATCGAGCCGGTCGCCAAATGCCCGCTGTGCGGCGCGGACGTCGCGGCTCGCAGGACGAAGGCCGGCAAGACCTTCTACGGCTGCACAAACTATCCCGACTGCAAATTTATGTCGTGGGATATCCCCCGCGCCTATCCTCTGTCCGAAGTGCAACTCGACGATGAAGAAAGCCGAAAGGAAGGAGAAAAGGTCTATATTTGCACAAAATGCAAGAACGTAGTTAAAGAGAATGAAAATTAGGATAATCGGCGGCGGCCTCGCCGGATGCGAGGCGGCGGCGGTATTAGCAAGAGCCGGCCGCGAAGTCGAGCTTTACGAGATGAGGCCTAATAAATTTACTCCGGCTCACAAGACGGCAAACCTCGCCGAGCTCGTCTGCTCGAACAGCCTGAAGAGCGAGGAATTGACGGCGGCCGGAGGACTGCTCAAGGCCGAGATGCGGATTTTAAACTCGGCGATCCTCGAAGCCGCCGAAGGCGCGAGAGTGCCCGCGGGCTCGGCCCTCGCGGTAGACAGGCGAATATTTTCGGAAAACGTGGAAAAGATAATCTCGTCTTTTCCGAATATTAAGATAACACGCGAAGAATGCGTCTCGCTCGAACCTCCGGTCATAGTCGCCGCGGGGCCGCTCGCGTCGGATAGGCTTACTTCGGAGATATTAAAGCAAACGGGCGGAAAATATTTAGGATTTTACGACGCGGTCGCCCCGATCGTGACGAGGGAGTCGGTAGACACAGGCTCCGCCTATTATAAAAGCAGGTACGGGAAGGGCGGCGACGAGGACTATCTCAATTGCCCTTTGACCAAAGAGGAGTACGCCGCCTTTCATCGGGAACTCGTGGGCGCCGAGACCGTCATATTAAAGGACTTCGAGAAGGGCGAGGTCTTCGAGGGCTGTATGCCGGTCGAAGTGCTCGCGAAAAGGGGGGAGGACGCGCTCCGTTTCGGCCCGATGCGTCCGGTCGGGCTGAAAAAAGATAACGGCGAGCGCCCCTACGCCGTCGTCCAGCTTCGGCGGGAAGATAAATTCGGAAATCTTTTTAACCTCGTCGGCTTTCAGACCAACCTCAAATTCGGCGAGCAGAAAAGGGTGTTCGGCCTGATCCCCGCCCTAAAAAACGCCGAATTCGCGCGCTACGGCGTTATGCACAGGAACACCTATCTCGACTCTCCCCGAGTCCTTCAAAAGGGTCTGTATCTCCGTTCCGGCGTCTTTTTCGCGGGACAGATAACGGGCGTCGAGGGATACATAGAATCGGCTTCGAGCGGTATCATTTCCGGAATAAATATGTTAAGATATATAGAAGGAAAGGAGCCTCTTCTTCCTCCGGAAACTACCGCGACGGGAAGCCTGTACGCATATATATCGAGGGCCGGCAAGAGCTTCGCTCCTATGCACGCCTCTTTCGACCTCCTTCCCCCTCTCGCGGAGCATATAAGGAACAAAGAGGAGAGGAAGAAAGCGTATGCCGAAAGAGCATTGACCGATATCCGAGAATTCGCTTCTGACCTCTGACCTCTTTAAGGAGTACTAATTATATTATGGAATTACACGGAACGACAATTTGCGCTGTTAGGCGCAATGGAATAACCGCCGTCGCGGGAGACGGTCAGGTGACTATCGGCGAAAACGTCATACTTAAAGGCAACGCCGTCAAGGTCAAGAGGATTTACGACGGCAAAGTGGTAGTCGGCTTCGCCGGCTCGGTCAGCGACGCATTCTCGCTCTCGGAAAGGTTCGAGGAGATGCTCCAAAAATATTCGGGAAATCTGATGAGGAGCGCGGTCGAGCTCGCCGAGGAATGGAGAAAGGGCAATATGATGCGAAACCTCGAGGCGATGCTGATAATCGCCGACAAGGAAAATCTTCTGATAGTCGGCGGCAACGGCAACGTCGTAGACCCCGAAGAGGGAGTCTGCGCTATCGGGAGCGGCGGGAATTACGCTTTAGCCGCGGCCCGCGCCCTGCTTGAAAACAGCGAGCTTTCCGCCGAGGAAATCGTCAGGCGCGCTATGAAAATCGCCGCCGACCTGTGCGTATTCACAAATCACTTTATAACCGTTGAGACCGTATAGGAGGCCGCCGATTTTCAATCGGTCGGAAGAAAACAATGGACTACACTCCCAAACAAATAGTCGCCGAGCTTGACCGGTATATAATAGGGCAGGCGGGCGCGAAAAAGGCCGTCGCCGTCGCCCTCAGGAACCGCTACCGCCGTATGAGGCTCCCGCAGGAAATCCGCGACGAGGTCACGCCGAAGAACATCATTATGCGCGGCCCCACCGGAGTCGGAAAGACCGAGATAGCAAGGCGGCTTGCCAAACTCGTCAAGGCGCCCTTCGTCAAGGTCGAGGCTACGAAATACACCGAAGTGGGCTACGTCGGCAGAGACGTTGAGTCTATGGTCAGAGACCTTGTCGAGGTGTCTATCAGGCTCGTCCGCGAAGAGATGATAGCCGAAGTCGAGCCCAGAGCCAAAGAGGCGGCGGAGAGGAAGATAGTAGAGTCTCTCTTCCCTATCCGTAAAAAGGCTTCCGTCGATATTCCCGACCCCGAGATACGCGAAAAATTATACGACGACCTTCGCTCGGGAAAGCTCGACAAAATTCAGATAGAGATCGAAGTCGAAGAGGAGCAGAAGCCGCTTCAGCTGGGCGCAATGGGCGGCGGGAACGACAACAACGTCTCCGACTTTTTCGGAAGCATTTTACCTAAGAGAAGGAAAAAGAAGAAGACAACCGTAGGCGAGGCCTTCAAATTCATTGTGAGCGAAGAGGCCGGAAAGCTTATCGACAAAGACACGATCAACACCGAGGGCCTCAGGAGAGCCGAGCAGGAGGGGATAATTTTCATAGACGAGATCGATAAGATCGCCTCTAAAGGAAAGACGTCCGGCCCGGACGTATCGCGCGAGGGAGTACAAAGGGACATACTTCCTATCGTCGAAGGCTCGACGGTCGCGACAAAATACGGCAACATCAAGACCGATTTCATCCTGTTTATAGCCGCCGGAGCCTTCCACATCACAAAGGTTTCCGACCTTATCCCGGAGCTTCAGGGCCGCTTCCCCGTCATCGTCGACCTTCTCAGCCTGACCGAGGAGGACTTCAGGAAAATTCTGAAGGAGCCGGATAACGCCATAATAACGCAGTACTCGGCCCTTATGAAAGTGGACAACGTAAATTTGATTTTCACCGACGAGGCTATCGGAGAAATGGCGAAGATCGCCTATCTCGAAAACGAAAACAACGAGAATATCGGCGCGAGAAGGCTTCACTCCGTAATAGAAGCGCTTCTCGAGGACGTAAGCTACAACGCCGGCGGCGACTATCCGGAATTCGACCTTACGATAGATAAAAAATACGTCGAGGAGCACCTCGATAAGGCGCTGAAGTCGATGAATTTGAAGAAGTATATTATATAGCTTACAGCTGACAGCTGACAGCTTTTTTAAGGATATAATATATAGTAGTATTATGATAAACGTTCCAAAAGGCACAAAGGACGCTTTACCCTCCGAAAGCGGCAAGTGGCGTTTCATAGAAAATAAGATCCGCGGCGTCGCCCGCGCTTTCGGGCTGAAAGAGATCCGAACTCCGACCTTCGAGCACACCGAGCTTTTTCTGCGCGGCGTAGGAGAGACGACCGATATCGTCAACAAAGAGATGTACACCTTCCCCGATAAGAGCGGCAGGAGTATAACCTTGAAGCCGGAGGGCACCGCCGGAGCGGTCAGGGCCTACATAGAAAACAGTCTTGGCGAGGGCGCTCTTCCCGTCAAGATGTATTATATAACCTCGGTCTTCCGCTACGAGCGGCCGCAGGCGGGAAGGCTACGCGAGCACCACCAGTTCGGCGTCGAGCTTTTCGGGAGCGACTCCCCCTACGCCGACGCAGAGGCGATACTGATCGCGAAAGCGCTATTCGACTCAATCGGAATAAAAGACCTTACGCTCAATATCAACAGCATAGGCTGCCGGAATTGCCGCGGAGCTTACAACGCGGCGCTCCGCGAATTCTATACCGACAAAATCGAGCGGATGTGCCCTACCTGTAAAGAGCGCCTCGAAAAGAATCCGCTCCGCATCCTCGACTGCAAAGAGGAAAACTGCGTCAAAATAAACGAGGGCGCGCCCTCCGTGCTCGAACACCTTTGTCCCGACTGCAAGGCCCGCCACGAGAAGCTTCAGGAGATTTTGAAGAGCCTCGGGATCGATTTCAAAGTCAATCCGAGAATCGTGCGCGGCCTCGACTACTACACCGGCACCGTCTTCGAGTTCGTCTCAAACGCGATAGGGGCGCAAGGCACTGTCTCGGGCGGCGGCCGTTACGACGATCTCGTCGAGGAGATCGGCGGCAGAAAAACTCCGGCGGTCGGTTTCGGAATGGGTATCGAGCGCCTTATCGCCGTATCCGAGAACTTAGGGATCAAGCTCGGCGGGGAGGAAGCTCCCGACGTCTATATCGCTCCCTTATCGGACGCGGAGAGGCCGGCGGCCTTCAAGCTCGCGTCCGGCCTCCGAAAAGAGGGGATAGCCGCCGAAACCGACCTTATGAACCGTAGCTTCAAGGCCCAGATGAAGTACGCCGATAAGACAGGCGCGAAATTCTTGATAGTTCTCGGCGGAGACGAAATATCTTCGGGAAGAGTTAAAATAAAAAATATGAGAGACGGGACGGAAAGCGCGAGTAAAATTGAAGACGTAATAATATGGATGAAACAGGAATAATTCGTAAAATCTCCGGCGGTTTCGCAATCGTCCGTTTTGATAGAAAGGCCGCCTGCGAGCACTGCAAAATGTGCATACCGAAAGAGGGCGGATACGTCGAAGTAAAGGTGAGAAACGCGTTCGGCGCTAAGGTCGGCGACAAAGTCAAAGTATCTATGGGCGAGCGCGCCGCTCTTACGGCCTCGGTAATCGTCTACGTCGTCCCGCTCGCTATAACCGCCGCCGCCCTCGCCGCCTGTTACAAATTCGTCGAGGCGTGGCTCGCGCTCGTCATTTCCGTCGCCGCCCTCGCCGTAAGCTTCGTCGCCGTCTCGCTTATCGACAGGAAATTGAGGGCGAAAAAAGGGTATTTTCCCGAAATGGTAGAAATAATAACTAAACCGGAGGAATAAGCAATGAACGAAAACGTAAAGATACTGACCGAAGAGAACTTCGACAAGGTGATCGGCGAGGATAAGGTTTCCCTCGTCGACTTTTCGGCTACGTGGTGCGGGCCGTGCAAGATGTTCGCGCCGACGATAGACGACCTCGCGACGTCGGAAAGCGGCAAAACTAACGTCTGCAAGCTCGACGTAGACGTCTCCCCCGAAATCGCCGAGCGCTACGGGATAATGAGCGTGCCCACCGTCCTCTTTTTCAAAAAGGGCGAGCTGAAGGGCAAGTCGGTGGGAGTACGGCAAAAAACATATCTTGAGGACTTGATTAAGAAATACGAAGAGTAGAAAATATGGTTATCGATCTTAAAGCTATTCAACAAATCGACCCCGAAATCTACGCCGCGGTCCTTATGGAGCTCGGGCGGCAGAGGGGAAATTTAGAGCTCATAGCGAGCGAAAACTTCGTTTCGCCCGCGGTGCTCGCGGCGGCGGGCTCTCCGCTTACAAACAAGTACGCCGAGGGCTATCCGGGCAAGAGATACTACGGCGGATGCGTCAACGTAGATATCGTCGAGACTCTCGCTATCGAGAGGGCGAAGGCTATTTTCAACGCCGAGTACGCCAACGTCCAGCCGCATTCCGGCTCGTCGGCGAATTTCGAGGTCTATTTCGCTCTGTTAAATCCCGGCGATAAGGTGCTCGGGATGAACCTCTCGCACGGCGGCCATCTGACGCACGGGAGCAAGGTCAACATCAGCGGCAAATACTTCGACTTCATCTCTTACGGCGTGGACGAGACGGGCTACATAGATTTCAAAGAGCTGGAAAGAATAGCGGTAGAAAATAAGCCCAAACTTATCGTAGCCGGAGCCTCGGCCTACCCCCGCGCGCTCGACTTCAAAAAATTCCGCGAGATAGCCGACGAGACAGGCGCGTATTTAATGGTCGATATGGCGCACATAGCCGGCCTCGTCGCCGCGGGAGTGCACGAGAATCCCTTCCCCTACGCGGACGTCGTCACTACGACTACGCACAAGACGCTCCGCGGCCCGAGAGGGGGAATGATACTCGCCAAAGAAAAATACGGGAAGCTGATCGATAAATCGGTCTTCCCCGGCAATCAGGGCGGGCCGCTGATGCACATAATCGCGGCGAAGGCCGTCTGTCTGAAAGAGGCGATGGCTCCGGAGTTCAAGGAGTATCAGATACAGATAGTCCGTAACGCCAAAGCTTTGGCCGCCTCTCTCGTCTCACTCGGGATAAAGCTCTTTTCCGGCGGCACGGATAACCACCTGATGCTCGCCGACCTCAGGGGGACGGGCGTCACCGGCAGAGAGCTGGAAAAGCTTCTCGACGAAGTGCGCATCACGACCAACAAGAACAGCATCCCGTTCGACACGGCGGGCCCGACCGACCCGAGCGGCATACGCCTCGGCACTCCGAGCGTCACCACCCGCGGGATGAAGGAGAAGGAAATGTCGGAAATCGCCGGCCTGATAGTAAGAATAATCAAAGAAAAGCAAGCCGCCTTCGAGGACGTCAAGGCGAAAGTTAAACGGTTGACGGAGGAATTCCCGCTGTACAAGGAAGTTTTTTAAGCTGAAAGCTGGCAGCCGGAAGCTGAAAGCTGTAAGCTATAAGAGGCATAATATGAAAATTTATCTCGACAATTCGGCTACGACGTCCCTCGACGAGAGGGCGCTCGAAGCGATGTTACCATATTTCGGCAAGGTTTACGGCAATCCGTCGTCCCTTCACTCGTTTGGCAGGGAAGCGCTGAGGGCCGTAGACCGCTCCCGCGACTCGATCGCAAAAATTCTCGGCGCGAAGCCCTCGGAAATCTATTTCACTTCCGGCGGCACCGAGTCGGACAACTGGGCTCTCCGCGGCGTCGTCGGAAAGTCGAAAAACAAAACGAAACACATAATCACGTCTTCGATCGAGCATCTTGCAGTCCTCGACACCTGTAAAGCGCTCGAAAAAGAGGGCGTATCGGTAACCTACCTTCCGGTCGACAGGGACGGGCTCGTCTCCGTCGAGGACGTAAAAAAGGCCGTCCGCGAGGACACGGCGCTCGTCTCGGTAATGTTTGCCAACAACGAGATAGGTTCTATTCAGCCGATAGGCGAGATAGGGGCCTTCTGCCGCGAAGAGGGGATATATTTCCATACCGACGCGGTTCAGGCGATAGACAGCCAGAATATAGACGTAGAAAAATTAAATATCGACCTTATGTCCCTCTCGGCCCACAAATTTCACGGCCCGAAGGGGATAGGAATATTATATATACGCTCCGGCGTGAAAATCGCCCCGATAATCACGGGCGGGCACCAGGAGAGGGGGATGCGCTCCGGCACGACCGATACGCCCCTCATAGTGGGCGCGGCGAAGGCTCTTGAGATCACGGCGGAAAACCGCGAAAAGACTAATAAAAAATTGACCGAACTCCGGGATTATTTCATCGACCGCGCGCTGAACGAGATCCCCTACGCCTATCTGAACGGCGGAAGGAAGTCGAGGCTTCCCAACAACATAAATATGAGCTTCGGCTTTATCGAGGGCGAGTCGATACTGATGCTCCTCGACCTCGCGGGGATAGCCGTCTCGTCCGGCTCGGCCTGCTCCTCGGGCTCGCTGGAAGCGTCGCACGTCATTCTCTCTCTCGGCGTCGCCGAGGAGCTCGCCCACAGCTCGGTGCGTTTCAGTATGGGCCGGGACACGACCAAGGAAGAACTCGATTACACTTTAGAAACACTCAAGGAAGCCGTCGACAGGCTGAGGGGTATGTCGCCCCTCTTCAACGTCGAAAAAGGAACGGGAAGCTATGTATAACGACAGAGTTTTAGAAGAATTCGCCCATCCGAAAAACGTAGGCGAGATAAAGGACGCGGACGGTATCGGAACCGTCGGCAACGCGAGCTGCGGCGATATTATGCAGATTTATCTGAAGATAGAGGACGACAAGATCGTAGACGCTAAGTTTAAGACGTTCGGTTGCGCCGCGGCTATATCCTCGTCCTCCGTCGCGACCGAGATGATAAAAGGAATGACGCTCGACGAGGCCTTGAAAGTCACCAACGCGCAGGTCGTCGAGGAGCTCGAAGGCCTTCCGCCGCAAAAAATCCATTGCTCCGTCCTCGCCGAGGAAGCGATCGCGAAGGCGATCGAAGACTATAAAAATAAAAATAAAAAATAGAATTATAGGAGTCGGTTATGAAAGCATTAGTCGTCGTTCTGTTCACGCTGTTGACCGTCGCGTCATTCGCGTGTGCGATCCTCTTTCTGATAAAGAACAGGCGGAAAAGCGGCAAGAGCATGGTCTACATATTCGCCGCGGCCTGCCTTCTCTTTCTTGTTCTCGACGTATTCATCGGCGGCGGCATAAACCAGATCGACGCCGGCGAGATAGGCGTTCTGAAAGTCTACGGGCAGGCGAGGGAAGTCAAACAGCCCGGGCTCGCTTTCGTAAATATCGCGACGACGAAGATCGACATCTATGACACTAAAGTACGCGAAATTAACTCCGACATCGAAGCTTATAGCTTTGACGCGCAGAGTATGACCGCGAACGTAAAGACTCAATACAGCATTCAAACCGATAAGGCGCTCGATATCGCGAGGAATTACGGCGGCGTCGAGCCCCTCGAATCCCGCATTTCCGCAATAATCATAGAACGCACGAAGACCGTGCTCTCTTCCAAATCGGGAATGTCGCTTATCGAATCGCGCTCCACTCTTTCTTCGAACGTCGAAGGCCTCGTCCGAACGGCGCTCGCGAATTATCCGGTCACTGTAAGCGTCGTCGCGATAACCGATATCACATTCAACGAGGCGTTTGAATCGGCCGTCGAACAGAAGATGATAGCCGAGCAGCAGAAGCTCAAGGCGGAATACGACAAGGAGACCGCGATAATCAAGGCCGAGCAGGACAGGGAGACGGCGACGATAAAGGCCGAAGCAGACCTCGCCGTGGCGGTATTGAACGCCCGGATGGCCCTGACAAGGGCGCAGGGCGAGGCGGACGCGGCCGTCGCCGCGGCCAAAGGACAGGCGCAGGCCCTCAAGGCGCAGACGATAGAAGTAGCGAGGATGCTCGGCTTTACGATTATCGACATAACTCAAGAAATAGACGGAGAGCAGGTGGTCGTCGGCGCGGAAATCGACACGACGGGCAAGACCGGCGAGGAAATTCAGCTCATAGCTGAATATATCAAATATATTAAATATCTTGAAACCTGGGACGGTCAGCTCCCCGACGTCGTCGCGGGGGACGATTTTCAGATATTATTCCCGTATAATCCGCAAAATTAGGTTTACCATTCAAACTACTTGACAAATATTTACATATGTTATATATTGTTTCTTGCTTGCAACAAATCCGGCCAAAGGGAGGTGATAAATAATGTCTACGGTGTATGTGAAAGATAACGAATCATTAGACAGCGCCATACGCAGATGGAAAAAGAAATGCGCCAACGACGGCATTATCGGCGACCTTCGGCGTAAGGAGCACTATGAGAAACCGAGCGTGCGTCGCAAAAAGAAATCGAAGCCGCCAGAAAAAG
>AGTN01395320.1_pt1 | contig 11442 bp, 12 predicted proteins | sample 314218 | NCBI WGS metagenome assembly AGTN01 (sample SAMN02954264, study PRJNA73603) | bioreactor metagenome | biome: terrestrial; feature: non-aerated bioreactor; material: poplar woody material; isolation source: poplar biomass | place: USA | collected 2006-12 | reverse complement strand
GAAGTCTATTGTGGAGTCCAGGTTATCGAAAAGGACAAACTCGCTGATGTGGCGATAACGCTCCTTCTGGTCGGAAGTCGGGCTCAAGAAGCAGCGTACCGCCCAGTTCCCCGTGCCAGTCATAACTTTGTAGACGCTGGCAAAGGCTCCGGTTCTGGAGCGAGGCAGACCTATCGCGTTCATCTCCACCTCTCCATGCTTGAGGTCGAGGTCTGAAAAGCAGGCGCGCGGCATCTGCAATGCCTCGTTGTAATCCTGCGGGGTAGGCCAGAACATGGAGGTGATAGTTCCTTCCAAGAATCAATATCTAATAAATACCCGCTGGATTTCGTAGTCATACGATTGTCGGGGGCTCAGCGGTGACATACGATTCAGTCAGTCACCCCTATACCCACCCTATTGCGCGACATGGCTCAATATGATCAGACCTGTCAGGCACCCGCCGACCGGTTCAAAGTTCCAACACTACTTCCTGCTACCGACGGCAATTCGTGCGACCGAACGGATTACACCGATGCCAGCAAACTCAACGTGCAAACCTCTGAAATCCTGCTCAAAGAGACTGAGCGGCTGCTGAGGGAACGTAAGCTCGATAACCTCGCGACCTTGTCGCCTCAACAAATGAAAGAGCGCGGCGATGTCGAGACGCTTGTTAAACAGGCTTATGATTGGAGGAACTATCAAGTCGCCTCTCCGAGCGTCGTCCGCGTCGATACGCAGAGTGGAACGGACAACAAGGAACTAGGAAGCGGCTTTACGGTCGGCGCGCAGGGCAATCAGTGCTGGCTAGTCACGGATTATCACGTTGTCCAAGCTGCTGCAGGCAGCGCTCTAACTGTTCAATTCAAAGATGGAAAGAGAGTCTCAGCAGCTGAGCTGATCCACAACGAAAAGACCGACCTGGCGATAATGTCGATTCCCACAAACGAAATTGGCTCGTGCCCAGCCTTGCCAATGGCGGCACGTTCATCCAGCCTCCTTCCAAATCTCACGAGAACGACCTCCATAGGGCACCCCGCAGGTTCCATCAGGCAGTTTATAAGTGGCGGCGAGTTACTCCGTCAGGATCGCATAGCCCGTCAAATCGATCAGAATTGGGAAAATGGAGGCGTGACGGTATCGGTGGATACCTTACCCTATGCCGATCTCAAGTTGGGTGAGGTCAAAGCGCAAGTGATCGGAGGAAATTCGGGCGGACCCACAATGGCTGATGGCAAAGCAATTGGAGTAGTTCAGTCGAAGAAGGGAAAAGACCAGACTCATTTCACGCCAATCGAAAATGTCCACACGTTGATCGCTCAGCTGAAGGAAAAGCAGAAACCGATCAATTCCACACCAAAGACCTGCGACATGGAAGAGGCGCTCGACGACATCAAGAAAAGAATTGCCGCTCGACAATTAGATTCTGCCGAATTCAACGGACTACCTGACGGGTTACAGAAAATTCACCGGTTCAAGGACGGCGTGCAGTACACGATTCACGATAAGCGCAAAACCTGCGAAGTAGTGCGCAAGGCGCCATAACTTTTGAAAAATTTTTGAAGGGAACGCTGAGCCGGTAACGCAGTTCATCTTTATCTTGTAGTGGAGAACTGGACTTGGGGTACATCCTTACTAGGACCAACCTGAACCTGGGACAAAAATATGGTGTTTTGGCAAGGCAAAAAGGAACTCGTACGCGTTCCCAATGGCAAAAAGGTGAAATTGACCTGCAAGAACTGCGGTAAGGAATCCCATTGGCATGAATGCAGAATCGAGGACAGCGTAAAAGTGTATGCTGTAGTCGAGCTATGGAAGAACTCTAAGCGTGTCATGCAGTGCGGCGAATGCCTTGCCACCTGCGAACTATGAGATGTTCCCAGGCGAGAAGGAAGCGGAAGAAAAACAAGCTGCTGAGCAAAAGCAAAAGCAACTTCAGCACGAGCAAGAGTTAGAAGCAAAGAAAAAAGCGGAAGAAGAAGCTGAGCGTAAGCGCAAGGAAGAGATCGCGGCTAATAAAAAACGAGAAAAAGAGAAAAAGGCAAAAGATGCTGCAATCGAAGATGAATTGGAAGCGCTGAAGAAAAGTATGGGAATGGATTAGCAGACGGCAACTACTGATAGTTAATTGAAGCCCGGATGGCAGCTCTAGCTAAAAGCCTCGTCGAGTCCAGTGTCGGAAGCGGTGAATCTTCCGGTGATACCAGAAGTGGTATTTCGGTGCATCCGAGCACGACGGCATCGCAGCCTTTCGATCTGAGCTCCTCTATTACACTGACGAAATATGCCAGCGACTCTTTACTGAACTTTGCGCTCACGAGCTCATCGAAAATGATCTGATTGATGCGTTCCCTCTGCTGAGCACTCGGGGTAAGATGGGCGATACCAGCCGGTTCCAGCCTCGATGGATAGACGGGACCCTCCATGAGGTACTTGGTACCCAACACGCCAATTTTCTTGAAGGCTTTCGACTTCGCCTCATCCGTGACGACCTGAGCGATGTGAAGCCAAACAGGTTTCACGCGCGCAGCGACTTTGTCATAAGCCTCGTGAATCGTATTGTCCGGACAAACGATTATGTCCACGCCTGTGGCCTCTAGCTTCTGGCATGACGAATACATAATTTCAGCAACGGCACTCCAGTTGTTGCCGTTCTCCTGGGCTGATACCATATACGCACCAAGCGGATAAGTGTGCATTGTCACTTCCGGATGCATGTAAGGACCAAGCAACTGAGGCGCTTCATTGCAGATCGTTCTATAACAAAGCGCGGCACCCTCTGCGCTGCACGCAAGAATACCGACGTGTTTGGTTGGCAGATTCACGACCATTGGAACAACCTCGAGCTCGAAACGAGGCAATTGTACACCGTTGCTAGAGCCCGCGAAAGATGGCGTCGTTGTAGTGAAACTCACTGCCGGGGCGAGCTCAACTCCTGCAAGTGTGCTGAATTCGTTCCGGCACCTTACTGTGACAGCTCGTTTAGACTCTTGTTCTCAACAGCTTTTTCGGCACACGGTGCCTGCTCCACTGTATAAGAGACCAGCTTGGCATGCTTGGAACGTAAATTCGTGATGCGCTCCTTGAGTTCTTTTCCAGTGAATCCGAGGCTGTGTCCTTCAGGCAACCCTTCAGTCCAATCCGTGTCGCGAAGGATTTCGTTTCTCAATTCCTTTCGAAGCAGCGAGACCGTAATCAACTTGCCTTGCTTGCAATCGACCATCAGTCGGTGGCTGTTCACTTCTTTGACTTCCAAAAGTTGTTTCCGCGGAACAAAGTTATCTTGATACCGCGTCGGGAACAGCGAGATAACCTTGTCCTGGTCATTGACGTAAAAAACGTAGACATAGGAATTTTTATTTGGAGAAACTTTGATGGAGAACAAATCACCCGCTGCATAGTTATGCATCGGTTTGTTCCAACTCGTCTGAATAAACGCACTCTTACCAGGTCCAAGAGCCCAAGCGGCTGTCCAGAGAAGAAAGTTGATAGCCAGGGTGGCTATTACAACCTTATGGCTGAGCAAAGACCTCACAGTTGAAGAATGGGTCACGTTCTCGCAGCCTTCATGCTTGGGAGTCGGCTGCCAGCGCGGCTCAGCCAACGCCTTTCCTTCTAGCGCTCGGTTGATATCTAGTTTGACCTCAGCTGCACAAGCGTATCGACGATCGCGATTTGGCTCCATGCAGTGTTTGGAAATCTGCTCCAGAGCCTGCCGAAGCTCAGGATGGCTGTTTTTCTTTTCACGAAACAGCGTAGGACTCGGCTTTCTGCCCTTCGCGTTTGCCGGCATCGGGGGAGCGCCAGTCAACGCGCAATGAATCATAACTCCGATTGCAAAAATGTCGGAGCTGGCAGTCGCCGATTTTCCTTTCAGCTGTTCGGGACAAAGGTAACGTTCTTTTGAAAACAAATTCTGGTCGAATGATCCGCTGTCAGCTTGACGGTTGTTTCGGTCCTTGGCGGGGATTCTAACGGTGCGGAGATTGCGATTCCAGTAACTCAGCGTGACATTGTCGGGATTGAGGCAACCAATTACCTGGCCCATCTCGTGGAACTGCTCGACGCGGTCGCACAGTGCAAGAAATATATGGGCGGTTTCCTCGGGATCAAGCGAAACATGTTGCCATAGAGCCAGAGAGAGCGTGGTGATTTCAAGACCCGGCGGGTGCTGGATTCCCAGGGTATTCGGTTCGGAAAAGGTGGTCATGGTCTTCCCCCGTGAAGGACCAAAAAATAGAAATTGGTACGTTTCTAACGACCGTTTCGCACGGTTTAGGAGGACCTAAAGATTAAATCAGGCTCAGCCGTAAGGTCGGCCTAACCAAGCCGAGCCATTCGGGTTTTCTAGAAAAACTGGCACGAAGATTTACGCAGTCCTTATATGCCGTTGCGCCTCTTTGGAACGCCATTCACTGTGCGCGAATGCCCCTCACCATTTCTTTTACGTATGTCAAAAACTTCTTCAGTAGAGCCTGCCGCTTTCTCAATCAGACTGACTACCTTGGAACCGACGATTACGCCGTCAGCACCAAGAGCAATCATTTTATTGGCGTGAGACAGCTCCGAAATTCCGAAACCAACGCATATCGGCAGCTCCGAGGCACTCTTCAGTTGTGCGACCGTAGCGGACAAGGTTTCCTCGAAACGATCTTCGAGCCCAGTGATTCCGACTCGCGAGATCATATAAATGTATCCGCGCGCGTACCCTAAGATGCTGGTCAAACGTTCCTTGGTCGTCAGAGGCGACACAAGCATAATCGGAGCGATACCATATCTAATTGTCGCTGAATAAACATCACTCCCCTCTTCGACAGGGAGGTCAACGATCGTAAGACCGTCCACGCCTGCCTTTTGAAGATCGCTGAGGAACTTGTCGACTCCACGAGCAAGTACCGGATTGTAGTATGTCATCACCGTTATTGGAACGTCGGAGTTTTTCTCCCGAATCCTTTCAATAATCGCAAGCGCATCAGATACGGTGCAGCCCTTCTCCAATGTTTGTCTGGCTGCTTCCTCGATGATCGGTCCATCCGCCATCGGATCAGAGAATGCAAGCCCCAGCTCAAGCGCGTCTGCGCCGCCGTCAATCATCGCCTGAATGATGTCGATGCTCTTATCTATACTGGGATAGCCGAGCACTGTGAAAGGAACAAAAGCTCGCTGCTGAGCCCTTGCCAACACACCAAAACGCTCCGCAATTCTATCCTTCTTAGTCGTCACTTGAGATACTCTCACACTCGTCGACTCCATTTTATTAGCTAAGCCCCTAAACCTTTAACTCAACGTATCCAAGCACCGTCGCCAAATCCTTGTCACCTCGTCCGGACAAGTTGACTAATACTTTCTTGCCATTGAGGGAACCGCTGGCCTCACGCTTGACGTAAGCAAGAGCGTGAGAACTCTCAAGAGCAGGGATGATCCCCTCTGCCCGCGATAGTTCAAAAAACGCTTGAATCGCCTCGTCATCACCAGCCGAGTCGTACGTCACTCGACCGGAGTCGCGAAGCGCGGCATGTTCCGGTCCAACCGATGGGTAGTCCAAGCCGGCTGCGACACTGTGTGTCTCCTTGATCTGTCCATCTCCATCTTGCAGAAGGACACTGATCATTCCGTGCAGACAACCGGACGTTCCCTTAGCCAGGACCGCTCCGTGCTTTTCAGTATTGATGCCTTCACCTGCAGGCTCCACACCAACAAGAGCGACTTGTGGTTCATCCAGGAATCTGGTGAACATGCCGATGGCGTTCGATCCGCCGCCGATGCATGCAACCACGACGTCAGGTAATTCGCCCGTTAGTTCCTGGAACTGAGCGTGCGCTTCCTCGCCTATCACCTTTTGAAAGTACTTAACGATAGTCGGGAATGGATGCGGGCCAGCAGCCGTTCCAATCAAATAGTGTGTTGTCTTGAGATTGTTGACCCAATGTCGCAAAGCTTCATTGATAGCGTCTTTGAGAGTTCGGCTACCAGTTTCAACGGGATGAACTGTTGCACCCAGAAGTTTCATTCGCAAAACATTTTGATGTTGACGCTCAACATCGACAGAGCCCATGAAGACGTCGACAGGCATGCCGAGCATTGCTCCTGCCATCGCCGTAGCTACGCCATGTTGTCCCGCGCCCGTCTCTGCAATCAGTCTCGTTTTGCCCATGCGGCGCGCCAGCAGCGCCTGCCCGACGGCATTGTTCGTTTTGTGAGCACCACCGTGGAGCAAGTCTTCTCTCTTGAGGTAAACTTCTACACCCCAGCGCTCAGAAATGTTTTTGGCGTAATAAAGCGGAGTCGGCCGCCCGGCAAATCTCGTTAAGTGATACTCAAGCTCCTCAAGGAACGTTGATTCCTGGCTGTTTTTGACGAAGGCATCTTCCAACTCCTCGAGAGCCGGTATCAATGTCTCCGGCACGAAGGTACCACCATAGGCACCATATCTGGTAGCCAGTTTCATTTTCCTACTCCTATGTTTGCGGTCGGTTTGACTGATGAGATGAATCTTTCCATGAGCTCCCTCGATTTGAATCCCGGCGACTGCTCAACGCCTGAAGCTACATCAACGGCAAATGGCTCCGTCAGCTCCAGAGCATCTTGAACAATTCGATCGGTAAGTGCACCAGCTATGAAGACAGGCGGCAAAGAACGTTCCGTCCTCAACCGCTCGGCGAGTAGCTTAAGGGGAATCAGCGGATCGTCGACCTCTATGCCTTTCGGCTTATCGAACAGAAAATAGCTTGCCCCTGCATATGGCAGGAAGGAACTTATCACCTTCGATCCATTGCGAACGACCAGACTTTCAACACCAATTTCGAAGGTAAATACTTTGATGACGGGAAGTTCCACTTGCCTTATGTAGTCAGGTTCCTCATTGCCATGGAGCTGTACCAGATCGAGCTTGCAATCCCTGGCAATGTCATTGACTAGTTCAATCGGTTGGTCTTTGAATACACCGACCAGTTTCGTTGACGACGCAAGTTCCCCCCTGATTGCTCTCGCCTGGTCGAGGGAAACCTGACGTGGTGACGGACAGAAAATCAGTCCAACGAACTCAGCGCCAAGAGATGCAGCCTCAGCCGCATCAGCGGCATTGGTAATTCCACAAATCTTGACCAGCGCAGCCATTATGTGTTCCTCAAATCGTTCAGGAGAGAGTCGGAGTTCTGGCTCTTCATCAGTGCAGTTCCAATCAGAAAGCAGTTTGCGAACTCCGATAGACGCTCGATATCGGCACTCTTCGAGATACCACTGGCAGAGATGACAATTGCCTCCGGAGGAAGCAGCTCAGCCAACTCCTCTGTGGTGTCGAGGGATATCTCCATGGTGTCGAGGTTCCTGTTGTTGATCAGGAACACTTTGATATCGAGCCCCGCGCACTTCAGTAAATCGTCCTCGTTATTGATCTCGATGACTGGTTCTAATCCCAGAGAGCGCGAATCAAAAATGAGTTGTCTCAACTCTTCTCTGCTCAAAATCTTGACGATCAAAAGATTGGCATGAGCACCGCATTTTGCTGCCAATTTGATTTGATCTTTGTGAACGATGAAGTCCTTGCACAACAAAGGTAGAGAGGTTCTACTCGCCACTTTTTCGAGCAAATCGAAACCACCCCCGAAATACTTTTCGTCGGTTAGAACTGAAATCGCCGAGCAGTGCTTTTCATACGTCTCTAGAATCCCGTCTAGATCTAGCTTTTCGGTAAGCGTTCCCGCCGAGGGAGAGCGAGGCTTTATCTCACCGATGATCTTTCTGTTCGATCCAGCCATGGCTTTGAGGAACAGTTGCCCCCTCATCGGTTGAACTCGCTTCTCGCTGGACTCATCGCCAAAAGTCGGAGAACCGTGGTTGCCTCGCTCAACAGCCCGCACTGCGCCGTACTCGCAGAACTCTTTTCTTTTCGAAGCAACGATTTCGTCAAGCACGCTCACGATAAATCCTCCTGACCTCTTGAAATTTTCTCAACGCAACACCATCGCCAATCAGTTTTTCTACTTTGGCAATTCCCTCAGCAATTGTGGAAGCGAAACCTGCAACAACCAGCCCAGCCGCCGCATTGAACACGATGCTGTGATAATTTCTCGATTCGTTATCGAAGCCATTCAAAATTGTTGCAAAAGATCGAAAGTTCTTCTCGACCAGGGGAAGAGTGTTCGACCTCACACCTGATGTAATTCCCGCGATAGAACCCGAGTACTGGTAACTGAGCTCATAGACATCAGAAGAACGTCCAAATTCGATTACATGATTGGGAGCATCTGGTTCCAACTCGTCAACGTTATTTTGGGAACGTACAACCATCGCTCGTTGCGTCATCTCATCGGCCCGGAGCTGCTCGGCAAGCACCTGCTGCATGATCGGATGACTAACGCCCAGAAGACGAAACGACGGTCTGGCTGGGTTCAACAACGGTCCAATGTAATTGAGTATGCTCGGTTTTCCGAACTTCTTTCTGATCTCGGCAAGCGAGCCAACAACAGGATAAACGTCGCGGGCGTTCAAAAAAAGGACATTGGTTCTTTCAAAAATATCTTTTATAGCGCCAGGCTCCATACTGGTCGGCAGTCCGCACTTCATCAGGAAGTCAACGCTACCGCTGCTTCCCGAGGCCGAGCGATTTCCGAACTTGATTACTTTCAGACCAGCGGACGCTAAAACAAATGCTGCTGCAGTCGATGTGTTGAACTTTGCGCTGCCACTGCCGCCGGTGCCGCAGCAATCAATAGCTCCGACTCCCAATCCGCTCACAGCATTGACAATCGATGAATTAGCGCCCGCTCTCAGTTCGTCCATGAGGCAGGCGATAGACCGTTCATCGAACGAAGTAACGGGTTTGCTGATTAGAGCTTCGCTAAGTAGTGTTTGCATTTCGCTTTTTATCCGAGTTTTCTGAGTTCGCGCCGGCTTTGGCAGATTTCGATGAAGTTTCCGAGAATTTTTGCACCATCCGGCGTGCCAATCGACTCGGGATGAAACTGCAAACCGTAAATCGGCTTACGGCGGTGCTGCACGGCCATGATGGTTCCGCTGCGCTCTTCCCTGGCTACTACCTCGAGACAAGCAGGCAGCGACTCGTCGCGAGCAACCAGCGAGTGGTATCGCATCGCTATGAGCTGTTCCGTCAGTCCTCCAAAAAGTGGTGAGGACAAATCGAGATTGAGCAGGCTTCGTTTTCCATGCATTATCTCGTCGGCGCGATCGATCGTTCCACCGAGCACGTGCACGATACCCTGGTGTCCAAGGCAGATACCGAGGATCGGGCAATCCAGGCGCGCCTGACTCCTGATCACTCGAGTGTTGATTCCGAAGTCATTTTGATTGGCTGGATGTCCCGGTCCCGGCGAAATCACGATTCCAATTGGGTTCAATCGTTTAATATCCTTCATCGATATTGCGTCATTGCGAGCCACTTTCACCTGGACTGATGAGAGTGTCCTCAAGGACTGCACCAGATTGAAAGTAAACGAATCGTAGTTATCAATTACGAGCAAAGTCATTTCTCTCTCCCTTCTGTTGAGCCCTATAAATAGCCGAAGTTACGGCGCTAGACTTGTGAAGCGTTTCAAGATATTCCGCTTCAGGATTCGAGTCGTACACGATACCGGCGCCGGCATTTACGTGAGCGACACCTTCTTTGATCAATGCTGAGCGAATGGCAATGGCGAGATCGGCATTTCCGCGAGCATCGATGTAGCCGACGGAACCCGCATAGATACCACGTTGTTCGGGCTCCAGACCGGCAAGCAGCTGCATGGCTCTCACCTTCGGCGCACCAGAAACGGTACCGCGCGGGAAGCACGATCTGGCAGCATCAAGGACGGAAAAATGACTTTCAAGGGTCCCAGAGATTTCAGTTCCCAGATGCATCACGTTGGAATAGCGCAGAACCTGGGCGATCGTGCCAAGCTCAATCGAGCCAGGGGTGCAGATTCTGCCAAGATCGTTTCTGCCAAGATCGACGAGCATCATATGCTCAGCCATCTCTTTTTCATTCTGCCTAAGTTCCACTTCATTCGAGATATCTTCATCATACGTGGTGCCTCGCGGTCTGGTTCCCGCCAGAGCGCAGATGCGCACCTTTCGATTCTGGCAGTTCATCATAGTTTCAGGCGATGCGCCGAGATACTGGAACGAGTTGAAATCGAGCAAATAATTGTAGGTGGACGGCGTGGATCCAATAAGTTCCTCATAAATATCAATAGCATCAATAGTAATCGGAGCATAGAATCGCTGCGAAACAACGATTTGAAAAGCCTGCCCTTCCTCGATATACTCACGCGTCTGCCGTACGCGGTCCAGGAATGCATCTTTACTGATCGCCGACTCAAATCCCGGTCGAAGTTCGAACGAGGGCAACGACTCTTTCGGGGAATCGGGTTCTGCAATTACCGGTTGCCTCCGATCGGCAGCCACGAGTGCGTCGCGAAGGGCTTCAGCGTGTTGCGAGCCGTTTCTGGAAACAATCACCGTCTTTCCCTGGACGTGATCGAAATAGACGATTGTGGAAGGAAGAATCATTCCCAGGTCAGGAACCATAAACGGATTGATCTCCTGCCTGTCGATTTTTTCAACGAGACTGGTCAGACCGTAGCCCAAATAGCCGACCAGACCAGAGCTGAAGGCCATATCCAGTTCGCTCAGCGGCTCATCAACGGGTGCAATCTGCTCAAGGATTTCGGAAAGAAACGAGAACGGACATGTGATCGGTCGGCAGGTGAGCGATGCACCAGCACACTCCTCAATCGTTGCCACTCCGTTTTGAACATAGATTACCTTCTCAGGCTCGAGAGCAACGATCGAGTGCTGGGGGGAAGCACAAGCTCGATCGTACTTCTCGAACAACGCGGATGGCTTGTTCGCGTCTCTGGTAAGGCGATAAACATCAAGCGGAGTGAGCGATTTCAAAGGCAAGGCAATGACTACCGTGCCATTGCGGCTGACCGTCGCCTTCTTACTTTCGACATTCCTTCGGGAATTCTTTTCTGACATGACTGCCCTCGAATATGGTGGCACTGCAAAGCTATGACCCGGCGAACGTCGCCCTGTCATTTTTCACGTGGAGCAAACAAAAACCGCAAGCTATCTGTCTGACAAGCCTGCGGTCTGGAAACTTTAGTGATTCAGTAAATTAATACTGGCTTCACCAACGCCAACGAGGCTTGCCGGGCAAGTTACGCCAGGACCACCAGAATTTCGTTGCGTTGTTGAGCGTGTTCATATTCGTCTCATCGGTGATGAACCGTCCTTAATAGTAGCACGTCGGATTAATATTTCAAGTCTCTGTTGCGAAATATGGGCTCTGCCGAGACACAAAAAGCCCGAACCATAAATAGAACAACCGTTTGGTGTTTCATGAAGAACGTCCTCACGTTCCTTGACTGAGAGTTTTTTCAGGGCGACATTTAAAATGAGAGAACGAGGTAAGCCAGAGCTATGGACGCAGCCAATACAACCGCTGCAAATCCAGCCCCAGAC
>AGTN01449212.1_pt1 | contig 11474 bp, 8 predicted proteins | sample 314218 | NCBI WGS metagenome assembly AGTN01 (sample SAMN02954264, study PRJNA73603) | bioreactor metagenome | biome: terrestrial; feature: non-aerated bioreactor; material: poplar woody material; isolation source: poplar biomass | place: USA | collected 2006-12 | reverse complement strand
CGAGCAGCGAGCGTAAAAGATCGGCGGTTTGCTCGCGCCTGCCTATGCGGTAAAGCTCGGTGTATGCTTCCAGCACATGCAGCGTTGTGTTCATCGTGCGGTGAGCGATCACGCCGTTTTCGGAAAGCTTGTCGTTGGGCTCCGGACGGAAATCCGCCGTAAACGATTCCAAATACCCCAAAGCATCCCTGCACTTGTTTTCAATGATGGCACAAAGCTCATGCGCGCGTTCGAGGGCGCGCTCATCCCCGGTGGCATCGTAATAGGCGCAAAGCGCATATATCGCAAAGCCCTGATTGTAGGTGTGCTTGGAGCTGTCGCTGACGGCCCCGTCATGCCTGACCGACCAGAAGACCCCGCCGTTCTGGCCGTCGAGGCAATGGTCGCATAAAAAACGGTACGCATGGCGCGCGTCATCAAGCAGCGTCTCGTCCCCGAAAAGCATATAAACGTTGGAGAAAAACCAGAGTATCCGGCTGTTGAGTATGCTTCCCTTGTCGGCATGCCAGTCCTTAACGAGGTTATAGCTCACCTTTCCGCAGTAACCGCCGTGCGTATCGTCGCGCAGCGCGTGCCAGAACGGAATGATGCGTTCTTTGAGCTCGCACCTGGACCATTCCGCGAGCGTGTGTATCGATCTTGTCATTTGGCGCTCCCCGCCCCGGCAGCGATATCATTGTCTTTAATGTAGGCAATGAGCTCGTCAAGACAGGCGAAGGCCAACGCGACGCAGCTGTCCGCCGCACCGTAATATATGGCGATATGCCCCGTTTGCGCGTCGACGAGCGCTGCGCAGGGGAAGCACACGTTGGGTACAAAGCCGCGTTCCTCGTAATCCATCTCGGGTGTGAGCAGAAAATTTTTGCAGCGATGGCGCACGATCCAGGGCCGGTCGGTATCCAGTATGGCGCAGCCGATGCTGTAGACGAAGCCGTTGCACGTGCCGGTGACGCCGTGGTAGAAAAGCAGCCAGCCCGCGCTGGTTTCTATAGGCACGGCTCCGCCGCCCACCTTGACGGACTCCCACCAGTTGCCCGTGGGGGCGAGCACATGCTTGTGCCTGCCCCAGTATACGAGATCAGGGCTTTCGCTGAGGAACACATCCCCAAAAGGCGTATGCCCGCTGTCGCTCGGGCGGGACAGCATCATGTAATTGCCGTTTATTTTGCGCGGGAACAGCACGGCGTTCCGGTTGAAGGGCAAAAACGGATTTTCCAGGCTCTCAAAACGCTTGAAGTCCGTCGTTCTGGCGAGGCCGATGGTCGCCCCGTGGTAATCCGTACACCACATGAAATAATATGTGCCGTCGATTTTGACGAGGCGCGGGTCGTATGAATACTTGGGGTAAACCTCGCAGCCTACGGTGTCCGCAAGACGGATGCGTTCGGGCTCAAAATCCCAGCCGATTCCATCCTTGCTGCGCCCGAGGTAAATATGGGGAATGCCGTCGCGCTGCTCCCCCCGGAACACGCCGATATAGCCGCCTTCAAAGGGCAGCACCGAGCTGTTGAATATCCGCGAAACATTTTTGATTGGGTTTCTCCCGATGACCGGATTTCCCGAATACCTCCAGACGACATCCTTGTGCCCCTTCGTCCTGGGCTGCCAGGGCAGACCCGGCAACGCTTCGCCCGCTATCAGTCCGATTTTTTCCATGAAGCTAATTTCCTCGTTTCTATTCCTTGACCGAACCTTCCGTGAGCCCTCTGTATATCCATTTTTGCAGCAGCAGGAACAGTATCAGCGTGGGGATCATCGTGATGATGATGCCTGCGCAGATGACCTCCCACTGCGTGTTATAAGGCCCCTGAAAACGGTAGAGCGATGTGGATATGACCGACAGGTCCTGATCCTTCATGTACAGGTACGGTGTGTAAAACTCATTGTAGAACGCCACGCCCTTGATGATGACGACCGTCACAATGGCCGGCTTCAGCAGCGGCATGATGATTTTGAAGAAAATCTGTGGGAAGGACGCGCCATCCAAAATGGCCGCGCTGTCTATCGAAAGCGGTATGCCGTTGAGGAACTGGAGGAAGATGTATATCGATATGATATCTGTCCCCGCGAAAAGCAGGATCGTCGCCCACATGGTGTCATACAGCCCGAGCCCGACGATGATCTGAAACGTGCTCATCTGCATGGTGATGCTGGGGATCAGCGAAGCCACGAGGAAAAGCATCTTGATTGTGCCGCGGAACTTGAAGCGGAACCGGCTGAGCACATAAGCCGTCATGGCCCCAAGCAACACTGTGGCAAACAGGGACGCGGCCAGTATCAGCGCCGTGTTCCAAAAGCCGAGCAGCATTTTGCCGTCGGTAAACGCGGTTGCGTAATTCTGAAGGTTCAGCCAATTCTGCGGCAGATCCAACGGCCCTGTGGTAAAAAGCTCCTGATTTGTCTTGAGCGAACCCAGAAAAACAACCAGCAGCGGAATCAGGGTGGTTAGCGCCGCAATAATCAATATCAGATACTTGAACGTTTTGAGCGTGGCCGTTCTGGCGGACAATTTCGTTTTCACTCTTTTTCCTCCTTGCCTTCCACAAACCACTTTTGAATCACAGACACGATCAAAACCAGTATCAAAAGTATCACGCCCAGCGCGCAAGCAAGCCCGATTTTCCTGCTGGTGAACGCCGTATGCAGCGTTTTTACGACGTAGGTCATGGAACCTCCGCTGCCCCGTGTCATGACATAGGGAATCTCATAAACGCTGATCGCGCCCTTGACGGCCAGTATCAGGTTGAGCGCGACCACACCGCGGATATTCGGAAGTATGATGTACCAGAACTGCTGCCATTTATTCGCCCCATCGATCTCGGACGCTTCAAAATAGCTGCCGCTGATCGATTCCGTGGCGCCCGAAAACATGACCATGTTCTGGCCCATGTAACGCCATACCGAAACAAACGTCAGCGATATGTTGATCAGATTGACATTGCCCAGCCACAGCGGAATGTCCTTTGCAGGCACGCCGAAAGCCATCAATATGGTATCCAGCGTGCCGCCGCCTTTGAAGAAGTACAGAAACACAAAGCCTATCGCCACACCGTTCATCAGCGAAGGGAAGAATAATATGCCTTTGAAAAAGCTGCGCCCGCGCATTTTGTAGCAAAAGACGGTGGAAAAGAAGAGCGCAATCGCAATCTGCACCAGCGAGCCGACAAAATAATAGATGCTGGTGCGGAACGCCGCCCAGTACTCGGCCTGGGTCATCGCGGTTATATAGTTATCAAAACCGATAAACTTCATCTGGGAGTAGCCGTCCCATTTGTAAAAGCTGTATCGGAACATGTCGATAAGGGGCACATAGGTAAACAAAAACAGCAAAAACAAGGGTAGAATCAGGAAACAAATGATGGTAATGCGTTGCTGGGTTTTGATCTGCGACATGCTTCCCAGCTTTGATATCATCGTTTTCAATCTGCTTGTGCCGACTGCGTCTGATTCGGGAATTGGAAGTTTCATAAGCACCTCACTCAATGCATTCCGGCCCTGCGTCCCCGCCCGGTACAGCGTCACGCGGTGGCGAGGAGGGCGGGCTGTCTAGGCTGGCATTGGAGACAGCCCGCGTCAAACGCCGGAATCAAGTTGATGTCAGTCTGGATTTAGCTGCCGTACACGACATCAATAGCAGCTGACCATTTTGTGTTGAGATCCGCCATGATCTGATCGAATGTTTCGTTGGATATCCCGCGGGCTGCGTCCACGACGCGCGCCATTCTGGATTCATCATAGAGCGAGAGGCCCGACTCGATCTCCACCTCGGTCAGCTTGCCCATGTTTTCCTCCGTAGCAGGGTTGTCCACCACAAATATCACGCCTTCGAAATCCTCGAGTCCGCCCGGCATGGGATCGCTCTTGAGCAGCGAGATGCCGCCTTCTCTCACGGCAATGCCGGATTCGTCAAGCAGGAAGTCGATCCATGCACGCGCGAGTGCCTTGTTCTCGCTGTGGATGTTGATGCAGTAGCAGTAATCTGTCGCGGAGGTCGCATACTGTTTGCCGTCGACGGTTACGGGGAAGGGCATATAACCGACGTTTTCAGGGGTATCGCCGGCTTCTTTCATCTGGGAGATCGCCCAGTTTCCGAGCACCATGCAGCCGATTTCGCCGCGGTTGAGCATGCCCTTGGAGGCTTCCCAGTCGCAGGTGGTGGGGTCGTCTTCGCAAAGGCCCTGATTGATGATGTCATAGAGCAGCTTGGCCACGATGTAATGCGAGCTGCCGGGAGTCCAGGCCTGCTTGTCCAGGGGAAGCTTGTTGTTCTTGTAATCCGGATCGCCCGTTACCGAACCCGCGCAGTGGTCCTCCCACTGGTTCAGCGGCCAGCCGGAGTTCGCATTGGTGTAATAGGGGATCGCGTCGGTGTTGTCCTTGATGAGCCTGAGCGCATCGAGGAATTCTTCAGGAGTTTTGGGAAGCGTGGTGATGCCCGCCTCGGCAAACACGGCCTTGTTGTAAAGGATGCCCTGAACCGTGCTCATATACGCGAGGCCGTAAACCTTGCCGTCGATCCACTTGGAGTACAGGTACTCCTCGCGATACTTCCCGGAGAGCTCCTCCACCGTGCCCAGCGGTTCGAAATAGCGCGCATACTCTGTGGCGGGAACGGCGTCAGGCAGCATCAGCACATCGCCGTATTCCTTGGTCTGCACACGGGTGGCCAGTTCGCCCGCATAGTCGGTAATACCCTCGAACTTCACGTCTGCGTTGGGGTATTTTTCCTTGAACTGCGCGAGCAGCGCGTCAAACGTGCCGTCCGCAATCCGGTCCGTCCTGTGCGTGAGCATGGTGATCGTGCCGCTGATCTCATCCGTCGGCTCGGCAACCTCGGACTTGGATGCGTCCGGGCTGCTGGTGTCCGTCGGGGTCTCAGCCTTTTGCTCACAGCCGACAAACATCGTCATGACCATCGCAAGGCTCATAAGAACCACCAGCACGATTTTCAGTTGCTTCTTCATGGTTTTCCTCCTTGATTTGATTTGGATTTTAAATTAATTAAGGTAAATGTAACTTTAATTATATTCATAGTTAAGTAAATGTCAAGGGTAATTATATCGATTTAAATACCTAAATTACTTCATTTTTTGCAAAACAATTTGCAAAACAAAAAGCCTTCAGGGGACAAGGCCCCAAAAGGCTTATGGCGGTTATTAGTTTAATACGCGCCTGCGTTAAACGGCCGGCGGCGTTACCTTGGCCACGGAATCCCTGATGATGAGTTCGCCGCCCACCACGATCCGCCCCGGTATGCAGCGCTTCTTCTTTATTTTGCGTATGATGGTGGACACCGCAGCCGCACCCATCGCCTCCACATCCACACGGTATGTGGTGAGAAGCGGTATACACAGCTTGGCGTACACATGATCGTCAAAGCCCACGAGCGAAATATCCGAAGGGATGCTGCGGCCCAGCGATTTGAGCTTTTCCATCAGTTGATAAGCCACCTCGTCACAGTTGCACACATAAGCGCCGGGCATATCCTCGGGGAGCTCAAGCTCTATAAACCGGCCTCTCTCGTCCCGGTCGCTGATCAGCCAGTCGCTGCGCATGGGCACGCCATGCTCAAGCAGCGAGCGGCAATAGCCCAAATAGCGGTCGAGTATGCTGCTGGTGGAGGTGATGTTTCCGATAAAGCCGATGCGCGTATGCCCCTGTTCGACCAGATAATTTGTAAGCTGATAGGTGCCGTAAACGCTGTCGCTCACCACCGCGCTGACATCCGCGTTTTCATCATAAAAGTCCAGAAATATGTAGGGCAGACCCGTGCCCACAATAAAATTGATATAGGCTTTGTCCATCTGTCCTAAAAAAATGATGCCGTCCGCTTTGTTTTGAGCGATAAACTGCGGCAAAACAAGCTCTTTCTCAGACTGCTCGGATACGATTTCCAGAATCCCGGAAAACCCCGCATCCGCAGCCTTGAGAACGACCGTCTTATACAAATTTGAATAAAAAGCGTTGTTGGAAAAAAACGATCGGCCATCAGAATGCCAATGTTGTTCTCTCTCGAGCCATTCGAACCGTTTCGCGATGCCGGGCCGTACAGATAACCCATCTTTTTCGACAGCAGCTTGATCTGTGTGCGAACCTCGTCGCTCACGCCCTCCTTATCAGTCAAGGCTTTGGAAACCGTTACTGTGCTCACGCCCAGCGCGTGCGCTATATCTTTCATTGTAACTTTCTTTTTCATAATACTATCCCCATCTGATCCTTGCAATCCAATATTTGAGTGAAACCGATCCCCATCATTACCCAAAATCATAACACAAGCGACCGCGGCTTGTCACTAGCATATTGCGTATGTGACCGCTGCATTTTATTTATATTTTTGCTTTACAAATACGCCCGCATGTGTTAAGTATATTACCATAATAATTACTTAATAAAATTATTAATTTACTTAATTAAATGGAGCGGTGTATTATGAAAAAGTGTATTTTTTTCCTTATTATCGCTGCAGTGCTTATCACAAGCCTGCCGCCTGCCGCCCGGGCGGCGCAGAACAACGACTATTCGGATATCGGAGGCGTGATCTATGAAGCCGAGGATGCGCTTTTGGAAAACAACGAGGTGCTGACGGAATTCACAGAGGATGCGGTCGGTCAGGGCTACAATGTGGAGGGCTACTCCGGAACAGGGTTTGTGGGAGAGTTCAACAACACCGACGCTGGTTTCAGCACGCTGACATTCACCATTGAAATCGAAAAGGCCGGCAAATACGACCTGATTTTCAAAACCTGCTGCCCTTATACCAATAAAAAGAATGACATACTGATAGACGACGACGACCGCCGGAACGAGGCGCTCATCACGCCGCAGTCGAATAATTTCACCACGCAGGTGCTCGAGGCGGAATTTGCCGCGGGCACGCACACCGTTAAGATCATGGAAAACTGGGGGTATTTTTATGTGGACGCGCTGATTGTCAAGCCACAGGCACCCAAGGTGGGCCCGCTGTATGCGCGGCCGGAGCTGGTGGACGCCAACGCCACAGACAGCGCCAGGCGGCTGATGGAATACCTGTGCGGCATCTACGGCGATTACATTTTGTCCGGCCAGTATTCGGAGGGCTACGATGCGCCCGAGGCCAGTGCCATTTTCACGCAAACCGGAAAATACCCCGCCGTCATGGGGTTTGATCTGATGTACTACACCTCGCTGAGCGAGGGAAGACTTCAGGAGAAACAGTACACGATCGAAAAAGCCATCGAATGGTGGAACGCGGGCGGTATCGTGACCTTCTGCTGGCACTGGTATTCGCCCAAGGACATCGTGGACACGAGCGACAACCCCTGGAACAAATCGTTTTACAAGTCCGCCACCAACTTCAATTTCGCCAAAGCGCTCAGCGGCGAGGATCCGGAGGGCTATGACCTGATGCTCAGGGATATTGACATGGTCGCGGAGCAGCTTAAGCTTTTGCAGGACGCGGGCGTCCCCGTGCTCTGGCGTCCGCTGCATGAGGCGGCGGGCGGCTGGTTCTGGTGGGGCACGCAGGGCAGCGAGAACTATATCGAGCTCTGGAATCTGATCTATGACCGCCTCGTCAACCATCACGGCCTGCACAACCTGATATGGGTTTGGAACGGACAGAGCAACGATAAGGATGAGTTTGACGCCTGGTATCCGGGCGACAGCACCGTGGACATCATCGGGCTTGACATTTATCCCGAAAAACATGATTATTCGCCCCAGACCGAAAGCTTCCAGCAGGCGCTCACGTATACGCGCATGCCCAGGATCATCGCGCTGACCGAAGTGGGCGTGATACCCGATCCCGACATGCTTGTCAAGGAAGGCGCCATGTGGCTCTGGTTCGCTCCCTGGTACCGCGAGTTTGCCGTGGACATGGCGGACTCCGCCAAGCCCTACAGCGACGAATACACCGGCCTGAATATGCTGCGCAAGGTTTATCACCACGAAAAGGTCATCACGCTCGACGAGCTGCCGGATACGCTCAATCCCGACAAAACAGGCCTGCCCTCCAGGCACGAGCCGGATACCGGGGCGGTGGCCGCGCCCGTCATTCCGGCGGGCGGCTCCGGCATTGGCGGTTATTTGGGCTGGATTGTGGCCGCTTCTCTGGCCGTGGCGTATGTGGTCACTGGGCTCCTCATGGCGCGCAAAAAGAAAACACAGCAGGAACCGGGAGACAGATAAGACGATCGGTTGAATAACGCTCCCGGATCGATACAAAGGAGTTGCATTCTATGCCCATAATCGATATGCCCCTGGAACAGCTTAAACAATATACGGGAAAAAGCCCCTGTCCAAAGGATATTAATGAATTCTGGGATGATGCGGTTCAGGAGATGAGAGCCGTGGACGCCAGGGTCGAGCTCATACCGGCTGATTTTAAAACCAGCTTTGCGGAATGCTACCATATGTATTTTTATGGTGTGGGCGGCGCAAAGCTATATGCCAAATATGTCAGGCCGGCCAGGCATGAAGAGAAGCAGCCCGCTTTGGTCAGCTTTCATGGATACGGTATGTCGAGCTCCGATTGGACGGGGCTGCTGCCCTATGCGGCTGAAGGCTTTCATATCGCCGCATTGGATTGCCGGGGACAGGCGGGAAAATCCCAGGACAATGCGACAGTGAACGGAAACACGCTGGATGGGCATATCATCCGGGGGCTTGAGAACGGGCCTGGGCATTTATACTACCGTTCTGTCTTTTTGGATACCGCACAGCTTTCAGGCATTTTAATGGAAATGCCCGGGATAGATGCCGAAAGGATCGGTTGCTTCGGCGCAAGCCAGGGAGGCGCTTTGGCGTTGGCTTGCGCCGCTCTTGAGCCGCGGATAAAATCAGCCGCGGCGCTATATCCTTTTTTATGTGATTACAAACGCGTATGGGAAACAGACCTTGATTTCAACGCATACCGCGAGATGCAAAGATGGTTTAAAAGGACCGATCCGCTGCATGAACGTGACGACGAATTTTTTAATACGCTCAGCTATATCGACATCCAAAATATTGTACCGCGTATACAGGCAAGGGTTTTAATGTTTACCGGCCTTATGGATGAGCTATGCCCGCCGTCCACGCAGTTCGCGGCATATAACAAAATTCGGGCGCCAAAAGAAATGCTGATCTATCCGGACTTTGGACACGAAGAATTGCGTTTGGCAGGCGATAAGATTTTTGAATTCATGCGGAATTTGAAATGCAATTTTTAAATTTTTTATGATGGGCCGGACATTTCGCGTATTCCGGGAACCCCCCGGTTTTGATGTCGGTTTACCGCATCCTGGCGCGGCCGGGATAAATAAAAAACCCGGCCGGACTTTCATCCAACCGGGCCATCTCCGTGGCAAAGATAAGTATAGGCTCCACTAAATGCTTATTCGTAGAAATTAATATGGATGTATACCATATGAATCCAACCCTGTTTTTTCGTCCAAACCAAACATCAAATTCATGTTTTGAACACCCACATGGGCTCCGCCTTTACCAATACTATCAAGTACGCTATAAACTACGATTCTATTTCTTTTTTCATCAATATCAAGGCCGATATGACAAAAATTAGTAGCTGATACGGCAGCAATCCAAGGATAAGGCAAATAGTTCCAAGCGGCTTGTTTGTCTTTTGGCAAGTCAATGATTTTAACAAAAAACTCGTTTTTATAGAAATCATTATATAATTCTAATAAGTCTTTACGTTTAATGGGCTTGAGAGGAAATGAATGGTTAATAGTCATAACGCCTCTTGAAATGGGGATATAACAGGCCGAAAAATTTATTATAACTCTTTTGTTTGTTAACAAAGATAATTCTTGTTCAATTTCATATGTATGCCTATGGTCTACAACATTGTAAGGCAAAATATTATTGTGTATTTCGGGATGATGTAAAGCCAAATCTAAATCGTCACCCGCTCCAGCCGTGCCGGATAATCCATCTACAATTATTTTGTCAGGGTCGATAATTCCTTCTTTAATCAATGGAGCAAGCGCCAAAATCGAAGATGAAGAATAACAGCCCGGATTCGCTATTATCCTCGATTTCTTAATCTCCTCCCTATGTATTTCAACTAATCCATAAACCGCTTCTTTTTACATTTCCCAATTAGGATGGCTCTTATTATATACCAGTTCCCATTCCTGCCGGTTGTTAAGTCTAAAATCCGCACCAAAGTCAATGATTTTACTTCCATCGTCAAGAAAACTCCTACTTAATTCGGTTGTCAATCCTGTTGGGAGTGCAAAGAAAACCGCATCACATGGCGTAGTTTTATCTGGCTTTACAAACCGGATGCTTCTACCATAAAAATTCTTATGGTAATATTCAACAGGGGTATCACTTCTGCTTGTAGCCCACTCAACAGATACATCCGGGTGTTTTAACAATATTCGTAATGCTTCACTGCCCATGTATCCCGAAGCACCATATATTCCAACCTTAATCAAGAATATCACTCTTTCGTTTAAAATATAAAAACTCTACGACATCATTTTATCATAAAACAAACCCACCATCAAAGTTTTATCAATTGATGGTGGGTTCTTTGGTCGGGGTGACAGGATTTGAACCTGCGACCTTTTAGTCCCGAACCAAACGCGCTACCAAACTGCGCTACACCCCGAAAACTTACCCCGGAGAGCTATGCCTTCCAGGGACTCCCGAAACATAACCCCGAGGTAAATTACCTTCGGGGTTTTAAATGGAGCCAATGAACGGAATCGAACCGTTGACCTGCTCATTACGAATGAGCCGCTCTGCCAGCTGAGCTACATTGGCATGCATGCGGGAAATTTCCCGCCGCAGTATTGAATTATACCACAAACATCATGCGCATGCCAACATTTTTTTTGAGAAAACCATACAAAAATACGCTTTGAAAGCGGCGGTTATTGCATCGAAATCAGTAGAAGATTATGGCTTAACTGATAAGGACTTAGTTGACGCTGCGCGTATGAATAAGGTATCATGATACGAAGAACCACTGACAGGGGCAAATGATGATGGAGGTTGACCGATGAATAAAACCGCCGCCGTTTTTCGGCACAATCTGGGGCGTTTTTGCAATGATTTTCAGCCTGTTCTTATTTCTTGTGATGTTTGCGCCGGGGGAGATGGGCGGCACCGACTACGCGATATTCGGCTCCGGCGTGTACGCTTATTATGACGGCTTCGCGTTTGGTATCGAAGCCTGGGCGGTGGCCGCCGGAACGTTTGGCCTTGCCGCGATGGGGCTCATCGGCGCAGGGCTGGTGCGCCAGCGCCACATCATTGCGGGCATACTTTTGCTGATATCCAGCGTCGGCATGATGATCGTCGCGTTTCAGCCTTTTCTGGCAGGCGTAAACAGCGTTCCTGGCAATATCGTTGCGTTTCTCAGCGGCAGACCTGCTGAAACAGCGTTTATACTGCTGGTAACGCTGCTGATCACATCGCTGGGCTTTTTGGGCAGCATCTTCTCGCTGGCGGCAAAGCCCAGGCGTGCAAGGCACGCGGCGCAG
>AGTN01732211.1_pt1 | contig 11482 bp, 7 predicted proteins | sample 314218 | NCBI WGS metagenome assembly AGTN01 (sample SAMN02954264, study PRJNA73603) | bioreactor metagenome | biome: terrestrial; feature: non-aerated bioreactor; material: poplar woody material; isolation source: poplar biomass | place: USA | collected 2006-12 | reverse complement strand
GGTTTTATTCTGCATTTCCCTCTGTGGTAAAAGGAAAGGATGGGGAATTTCTTGTCGCCTTCAGGCGGGCGCCGGATAGAAAAATATTCGGGGAGCCGGGAAGTAACCATGTGGATCCAAACAGTTACCTGGTGATGGTACGGTCGACGGACGGAGAGAACTGGACAAAAGGACCTGAGTTGATGTATGCCCATCCCTTTGGCGGTTCACAGGACCCATGCTTATTAAGATTAAAAGACGGTACCCTTATCTGTACAAGCTATTCATGGGCTTTTGTCCTTCCGTCAGGCGTCCCGAATCTTAAGGAACCGTATCACATGGCAGACGGGCGGGCTTATTTTCTGGGCGGTTACGTGATCCGTTCTTCGGATAACGGAAAAACATGGGAAGGGCCTTACTATCCCCCGCATATTCCTTCCGAGGTTCACTATAGTGCTTTAGGAAATCCGTTGCCGGCCTATAACCGTGGAGCCATGTATGAAGAAGACGACGGACGCATTTTATGGGTTGTGGCTGCCAATGACAAAAAAACTCCGAGAAAGATCTCCGCACATTTACTGGCCTCGGAAGACAAAGGGGTGACCTGGCAATATGCCTGTCCTGTCGCTACTGATGATACGTATAGTTTTAGTGAAACATCACTGCTTAAGACCCCGAAAGGTGATCTCGTTGCTTTTCTCCGTACAACCGATATGGATGATATGGCTTGTATCGCACGCTCTACGGACGGTGGAAAAAGCTTTCAACCCTGGGAGAAGATGGATTTCCGGGGACATCCCCTGCATGCTTTGCGGTTATCCGACAACAGGGTGTTACTTACCTACGGATACCGGCATAAACCTTACGGTATTCGCGCCCGTCTCCTGAATCCGGAATGTGCCGATTTTAAGACTGCTCCCGAAATCATTCTCCGCGCAGACGGAGGCAGTGCCGATATCGGTTATCCTTGGTCTGTACAGTTGGACGAAAACAAGGTGCTGGTAGTTTATTATTTCAATGTTGGCGAAGGCATACGACGTATTGCCGGTACCATCCTTGAAATTACGTGTTAAAGAACGGTTTCGATAAAGAATTAAAAGAAACTGTGTACTAATAAAATTTATAATTTAAATATCTTATCAATTAAAATGTTATCCAAATGAAAAATTATGTTTTTCTTTTATTGCTCTTTTGAGCATGGGTCTTTGGTCATGTGACGATGATGATCCTGAAAAAATAGTTCCGGCTATTATGTTGTCTACACCGGCAGACGGTGCGTCAACGATTGATTTGAATGCCACTACCGAAGTAACTTTTTTGTGGGCAGTAACTAATGGTTTCGTTGACGGAGGTTATACACTATACTTGAGTAAGACGGCGGATTTATCCTCGCCCAAGACTTATACCTCCACAGAGCTTTCTTTAAAAATACCATCAGCGAATTTGGATGCGCTATTAAGCGAATGGGGAATTGCCAAAGGGGAGGAAGCCACTATATACTGGTCTGTTAAACCGACTGTAGAAGGAGAAGCAACCCCGCCTGAAACGTCAAGAGCGTTGAAATTGAAACGGCTTCCCGAACCGGCTCCGATGATCACATTGTCCACCCCTGGAGCCGATGGGGAGACTATTGACCTGAACACCGTTGAAAATGTATCTTTTTCATGGACGGTTACCGGCACAATTACGGGAGGATATACCCTATATCTGAGTAAAGCCGAAGATTTGACTGCCCCGGTTACCTTTACTTCCGAGGCACTCTCAAAAGAAGTAACCGCGGAGGAACTGGATGCTGCGTTGGACGAATGGGAGTATACATGGGAGGAAGAAGCGACCATTTATTGGACAGTGAAGCCCACCGAATCCCAAATCGCAACCGTACCGGATCCGAGGGCGCTGAAACTGAAACGGCTTCCCATGCAAGGCACTGTTTTGGGAAGTATGCGGAATGTCCAAGTTCGCCCGGGTTATGAACGAGTCCTTCTGGCATGGGAACAAAATCCGGATCCGTTGATCGAAACCGTAGTGATTTATTGGAACGACAAACAAAACTTTGTTGAAGTGGATCTTGTCAGGAGAGAAGAGGGCTGGCAAAAAGATTCCGTTTATATTCCCGAATTGACGGAAGACGTCCAGTATACTTTCGAATTGGTGAATAAAAATTCATCCGGTGACCAATCTTCGCCGGTGGTCGCCTCCGGTACACCTTATGGAGCACAACGTGCCGCCGGGTTAGAAGACAAAACCCGGAAACTCAGGAGGATCATGATGACCGGTTATAGTCCTGAAGCAGGTGCCAGGGACAACTCTCCTGTAACTATCGGTGATGTAACGCTTACATGGGAAGCAGCGCCGGAAGGAAGTATTGTAACGGAAATCCGGTACAAAAAGGCGGGAAATGAAACCATCATTTACGTTAAAGAACCCAATGCAGGAACAGCTACCAATATAACGGAAGCGGGTAACAGGTTGCTTCATCCCGATGATATTCTTTATGTTTCGACATTATTTCTTCCCGATGGAGGTATTGATACCCTTCAATCAAAGACACTTCAGAGCCAGATGGTCGTTTATATGGTAAAAGATGCACCAAGGGCGCGGTTAAATTATGATCTTCCCGCCGGTACGTGGGGAACGGCTGCATATGATTGGGAGCTCCAAAAACTGTTTTGGGCAATGAACCAGGAGACGATTACTGTCCTGGATTGCAATCGATTCGGATGCTTTAATGCATTGGGTGGTACGAATTTCCTTACGGAATATTTTTCCATCCCTCCTGTTCATCAGTTTAAACTGGAAATCATCCCTGACAATAAGGTTCTCATATCAGGATTTTACGGAAATGGGCAGGAAGACACCGTTAACCCTTATACTATCCATAATAATGACCAGACAAGGGGTGAAGGCGGAAGTTCGGCAGACCATGGAGTACCTGAAGAGGATTCCACTTTTGATCCGGAAACGCATACATTATATCTGAATTATATGAGGATAATAACCCATAACAACCCTAAGGATAGTAAGGCTTTTTTCATTGAGGAACTTGTTCCGAAACAATAATGATGGTTATTGTTCGCTGAGTTGGCGCGGGTTCTTCTTCGCGCCAACTTTAGATTAAAACCTGACATACACTACAAAATTAAAAAAACGTGGATCCTTTGTTTAAACATACTGTCAAGTTGTTTATTATTACGGTATTATGCCTTGCCTGTGAGGAGGATGATCCTGTTCCTGCTCCTTTTTTGGAGATATCGAAAGAAGAGTTAATCCAGAATCTCGGGCCGGAGGGGGGGAGCAGAACTGTAACCGTGACGGCTAACCAGGAATACACCGCGACATTTTCCCAACCATGGTGCGCCGTGACGGTTTCTAAAAACTATTTTGTCATTTCAGTTTCTCAAAACGAAAGTCCTGAACAACGGACAGCCGCCATTATTGTTTCCTCTAAAGACTTACCGGATATTACCCTTACAATGACGCAAGCCGGCTCTTCTCTCTTTCTGAAGATATCGGAAACAGAGCTGATTCAGGATTTCGAAATGGAAGGTGGAGACAAGATCGTAACGGTAACAACTAATCAAAAATATACGGTAGCATCTTCTTATACATGGTGTTATGTGGCAGTTCTTAATGACGGTTTCAGAATCTCTGTCCCCGAAACGAAGGTTTCGAACGGACAGCCCGTCTCCTTTAGACATCCAAATATTTGCCGGATATTGTCATTGTGGAAACACAAGCCGGTATCACACTGGCGTTTTGCGGACAATCATTTTATTTTTTATTATTCACTTTTCATTTATTATGCGCAGCAACCGATGCTTACACTATTTACTGAAAAAAGAAAACAGGGTGTTATACCATCGCCTGGCAATCAGGCACCAAACCTCTTCATGGGTGATTTGCCGGTTGATACATGGAAAATCCATCCGCTCCGAAAAAGAATTATATATCTACCGGAAGTTAATAGAAGGGCAGTATGTAGAAGAAGAATAAACAGATTTAAAACTTCATCGTTCCATGATAATGAAATCAGCAAATAATTTAGTAAAACAGGTTTATTTTTATGAGTGTCTTGTTTGGTTTTGAGGGTTTTATTTGAAAGAGGGATGTTGTACACATTCATAGTAAGTGCGTTTTGAACGATTTACTTATCCGGCAATTAAAAAAAGTTTGTTCGAAGTATGCAATTTCATTACAAATGACAGACATATGAAACATTTATTACTAAAGTTTTTCATTTTTTTCTTTTCATTATCGCTCTTCTCCAATGAAATAAGCGTCATCCCTAAACCATTAAAAATGGATATTAAGGATGGATTTTTCAACGTGAATACTAAAACGAAAATTACCTGCAACGACAAAAAGCTAATCTATATCACCGATTTTTTGAATGATTTTTTGTGTGAAAATTATGGTTTGAGACTCGATCAAAAAATATCCAAAAAAACGGGAAAACAAGAAATAAGCTTCATTCTGGATAACTCAAGTGAAAAAGAGTCGTACACCATTCATATAAGTCAAAATTCAATTGTTGTACGGGGAGGTGAATCGGGTTTATTCTATGGATTACAAACACTCCTGCAATTGATGCCATTGGAGAAAGCGTCATCTATTACTTTGCCACAGGTTGAAATCCAAGATAAACCCCGATTCAAATACAGAGGTGCGATGTTGGATGTGGGAAGGTATTTCTATACGCCCGATGAGGTGAAAAAGTTTATCGATTTAATGGCACATTATAAATTAAATACCTTTCATTGGCACTTGACGGAAGATGCAGGCTGGAGAATAGAGGTAAAAAAGTATCCCCTGCTTACGAAAATCGGGGCGTGGAGAAGAGGAACCCAGTCGTCGCATCCGGCAGAGTCATTTGATAGATTGCCCCATGGCGGATTTTATACACAAGCACAAATCAAAGATATTGTATCTTATGCTGAAAAAAGAAATATCACCATTATCCCCGAAATTGATATGCCTGGCCACACATTGGCTGCATTAGCTGCATATCCGGAAATTTCCTGTACGGGAGGTCCTTTTAAAGTCCTTGAGGCCTGGGGGGTCCAAAAAGATGTAATGTGCGCCGGCAACGAGCAAACATATAAATTTATAGAAGATGTACTTAACGAGTTACTGGAAATGTTCCCATCCGAGATCATCCATATTGGAGGAGATGAAGCGCCAAAAGAAAGATGGAAAGAATGTCCCAAATGCCAGGAAAAATCAGCATAGAAATTTAAAATGAAGCCGAACTTCAAAGTTACTTCGTAAAAAGAGTAGGATCATATCTTCAAAGCAAAGGACGTAAAATGCTGGGTTGGGATGAGATAATGGAAGGAGGGCTTGCTGAAAATGCCGTGGTAATGAGTTGGAGAGGTGAAGAGAGTGGTATTGAAGCTGCTAAAATGCATCACGAGGTGGTAATGGCTCCTACGGCATTTATGTATCTCGATTATTATCAAGGTAATCCCAAAGCAGAGCCTGTAAATTTCGACGTAAATCTGCCTTTGGAAAAAAGTCTATAGTTACGAACCGTTATCCTTCGGAATTCCGGTCGAAAACCATAAATACATTATTGGGATACAAGGAAATATCTGGATGGAATATATTCACAATTATTCGAAAATTGAATATATGGCATTCCCAAGATTACTGGCAGTAGCAGAAATAGGATGGAGCGATGCGGAAAAAGATTTTGATGATTTTAGTAAAAGACTAAGTAATAATCTGAATTGGCTCGATAAAAAAGGGGTAAATTTTCGAATTCCCGATGTGGCCTACAGTACAACTCCAATTGCAAATACCGGTGGTTTTGATCTCGTAATGCAACCACCTGTAAAAGGAGCAAACATATATTATACCCTGAATGGCGATGATCCGATGCTAAAAGGTACTTTGTATCAATCTCCTATCCGAATAATATTTGAGGACAATAACCCTGTTCAATTGAAATACATCGTAAGAAACCGGACAGGAAGAGTTAGTGGTACGCGTGTGTTGAATTTCGACAAAAAATAAAATAATCGTATGAAACGGGCATGCAATCAAGAGTCAAGAACAAATACTTTTGATAAACTAAAAACTATAAATGAAAAATTCTGAGTTCTAATTTCTCAGTTCCAACTTCTGATCTGGTTCATCTTGTGTCTTGATTCTTGGCTCTTGTGTCTAAATTATAATCGTATGAATAAAAAAGTATTATTTCTATGTATAATGTGTGTTTGTATGGTCGGATGTTTCACTGAAAAAAGAAATTCAACAACGGATTTATTGGAAAATAGATTCCTCGATCCGCCAACAAATGTAAAGCCCTACGTTTGGTGGCACTGGATGGGGCCTAATTTTTCTAAAGAAGGGATTACCAAAGATCTTGAAGCGATGAAAGATGCCGGAATCGGAGGGGCGACCATTTTTAACATTACATCGTCCGTACAGGAAAGTCACGCACCCATGTTAAACAATCCCTGGCCGGAACAGACTTTTCGCAGTCCTGCCTATTGGGAGGCGATTAAGTTTGCAGCGGCCGAAGGAGAAAGGTTGGGATTGGAAATAGGATTGCACAATACGCCCGGATATGCCACTACCGGAGGTCCTTGGATTGATGAGGAGCGAAGTATGCAACAGATTGTATGGAGTGAAACATCCGTCAGTGGCGGTAAAATGATTTCGTTGACCTTGAGAAAACCCGATTTACCCATTACGCTCGATTGGGGAAGCCCCAAAAGAAGAGCGACACTCTATGAAGATATTGCCGTGATTGCCGTGCCGGCAGGCAGGACAATCATGGTAAAAGAGGCTGTTGATCTCACCGGTAAAATGGATGAATCCGGTAACCTGGAATGGGAAGCTCCCGAAAGGGATTGGATCATTTGCCGTATCGGCTATGCCCCTACAATGGCTGATCCGCATCCGTTACCCGATGATATTATGGGAATATCTTACGAAGTAAACAAAATAGACGCCGTACAAAATAAATTTCATTGGGAAACAGTATTAAATCCGTTGAAAGAACATCTTGGCCCCTATTTGGGCAAATCTTTTAAACATATATTGGTCGATAGCTATGAAGCCCGGCAACAGAACTGGACCGAAGGTTTTCGAGAAGAATTTATGAAGCGGAAAGGATACGATTCCGTTCCCTGGATAACGACTTTCAGCCCGTTGATCATTCATGGATGGCATGGCGATGTGAAAAGGGTCATAGAAAGCGAAGACGCAACCAACCGCTTTGTATGGGACTATCAGGATGTGATTCACCAGCTCTATTTTGAAAACGGATGGAATATTGCAAAAAAACTTATACACGAAGCAAATTTAGAACTTCAATTCGAACCTTATACCGGTCCGTTCAGCATACCCCAGGGAGCGGCAATGGCCGATTTGCCGATGGGTGAGTTTTGGACATTCTCAAAAGGAGAAATTAATCAATTGGTTCCTGCCGCAGCCCGGGCTGCCGGAAAAACCGTTGTCGGGGCAGAAGCATTTACCGGAGAACCTGAACTTAGCAGATGGACGGAAGACCCGGCATTTTTGAAATTGTCTGCCGACGGGGCTTTTGCTGACGGCGTGAATCGGTTGATACTTCACCATTGGGTACATCAGCCTTTCGACGATAAATACCAACCCGGGCTAAGTATGGGATGGTGGGGCACACACTTTAACCGGCATCAAACCTGGTTTGAGCCCGGAAAAGCATTTTTCACTTACTTAGGACGGTGCCAGGCTTTGCTTCAACACGGGGAGCAGTACAGTAATTATCTTTGTATGGACAGACCGGAAGGCTTTTCTGATGTGATTTCGAAAGACGATTTTTTAAGTACCCGGTTAAAGGTCAAAAAGGTAAAATCATATTGCCTTCGGGTAGAAGTTACGCATTCATGGTTTTCCCGGGTGATGGCGAAATGCTGCCGGAAGTAGCCCGTAAAATCAAAGATATTGTCTCCAAAGGAGCCACAGTTGTTTCCGCCAAACCCGGCATGTCTCCAAGTTTAAAGGATTATCCCGCATGTGATGAAGAGGTTAAGAAAATTGCAGATGAACTTTGGGGAAACGGCTTGCAAAACAAGTATAAAAAAGGATTTGTTTTTACCCGATTGGAAGATGCAATAAAAAAACACGAAATACAGCCAGACTTCTTAATTGAAGAGGCGGTAAATCCTAAAGACATAAAAATTGTTCACCGCTATTCATCCGATGCGGATATTTATTTTATAGCCAATCAATCACCAAAACCTCAAAATATTTCCGTGTCATTTTTCATTTCGGGAAAGCAACCTGAATTATGGCAGGCAGAAGACGGATCTATCGGATACGCACCGGTCTGGCATGCCGAAAATGGACGTACTACGATCGATTTACAACTGAAGGGAACTCAATCCGTATTTGTTGTCTTCAGGAAAGCAGCTTCCGGCGGCGATCATCCGGTTTCCGTATCGGTTCAGGATACCACTGCCGATTGGAACGTACAAACAAACAAAGAAGGTTTACCTGTATTACGCTCTTCCGGCTCCTTATTTGCGGTGATATCTTATGATTCAGGAAAGCAGGAAACCGTTACATTGGATCCTCCCGGAGAAATTGAAATGCCGGGAGCATGGAAAGTTTTTTTTGCTCCTAAATTAGACCAGCCTTTTGAATTAGAATTCGACGAGTTGATAGATTTCAGCGAACATCGCCATGAAAAAGTGAAATATTTCTCAGGAACAGCAACGTACCAAAAAGAAGTAATAATAAACGATTTAAAATCAGATCATCGTGTATGGCTGGATTTAGGTATAATGAATGATATTGCCGAAGTAAAGGTGAATGGTCAAAATATTGGAGTCCTGTGGTATCCTCCTTACAAAATAGATGTTACTGACGCTCTTAAAATCGGAGAAAATGAGTTGAAGATCGATGTGACGAATAACTGGGCCAACCGGCTGATAGGAGACGAGCAGGGACCTGCCGATTTTGAGTGGGGGCCTGACCGTGGCAACCGGGGACGCGGACTGAAAGCCTATCCTGACTGGTTTATCAACAACCAACCGCGCCCTTCCCAAGGACGGAAGACATTTACCATCTGGCATTACTACAGGGACGACAGCCTCCTGCAACCGGCCGGTTTAGTCGGGCCGGTACGATTGCAATATCAATCGGAAAAACAACTTTAAGAAACTTTGGCCAATTGGCAAAAGCCGGTTTTTTTAAGGAATAAGTATGTTATAAGTGAAATTATATATTATCAGATCATTGATAATCAATGAATAAGTTGATAATTATTAAATATATGACTCTCGTATTTGATTTTATTAAAACTGAAAAATTTATTCAAATGAAACAGTCTATTTTTCTTTTTATCGCTCTTTTGGGCATAGGATTCTGGTCATGCAGTGACGACCAAATGGAGGAAAGGTTTGTTCCGGATCCTGAGGTTGCTTCCGAAAACCCGGTGACAAAAGCCGCCCAGGAAGGTTTGAATGTAAAAGCCATGACTTTTAATGTACGTGTGTATTCACCCGGTGACGGTAGTAATAATTGGCCCAACAGGAAAAATGTTGCCGCCCAGGTTATTAAGAATGAGGCCGTGGATGTAGTCGGTACGCAGGAAATGAGTTGGACACTCTGGGTTATTGACCAGTTTAATGACCTGAAAACACTTTTAAATGCAGATTACGGCAGTTATGGGCATGGACGCGACGAAGGTTGGGTTTCCGACGAAAATATTGCCATTTTCTATAAAAAAAGCCGTTTTACCCTTATTAACTCCGGCGTTTTCTGGTTAAGCCCGACACCTGATGTCAAATCGATAGGATGGGATGCGGCTTACAGGCGGATAGCCGTGTGGACGATACTGGAAGATAAGACCAGCGGGCAACGATTTTTCGCGATCAACACCCACCTGGATAATGCCGGTGCAACGGCGCGACTGGAGGGTGCCAAGTTGATTCTGGACAAAATCGGGAGTCTGAGCGGAGGGTTACCGGTCATCCTGATGGGAGATTTCAATGCAGTTCCCTCATCGGCTCCCGTACAATACCTGGTAAATAGTTCCACCCCGAATTATTTACTGCATACCAAAGATGTTGCAGAAACCCAAACCGGCCCGAACTGGACTGTGCATGATTTTGGTGCAACTCCGCCAGATCAACGGATATTTATTGATTATATTTTTGTAAACCAACAGTCAGTGGTTATTAATCACACTGTTCTTCCCGCCAGATTAAATGATATCTTTTTATCTGACCATTGTCCCGTTACGGCACAAATTCTGCTGGTAAATCCTTAAAACAGAAAACAATGCGGCCGGAGCTGTTATCTAAAATTAAAAAGTTAATTAACGAGGGAACTGTAGTGGTTGGCACATCACCAACACACTCACCAAGCCTTCAGAATCAACCTGAAGCTGACAGTCAAATTGAACAAATTGCTAAGGAGATATGGGGTAAAGTTGATGGAGTAAATGTAAAGTATAGAGAATATGGCAGTGGGTTTATAATGAACGGGGTTACAATGGAAGAGGTGTTTGAAATTATAGAGTGTATTAGATAATTACCCTGCACCCGAAATCATTGAAGTACTTGAAGGAGCATGGAGTGCAACATTTGATCCTTCGTTAAGAGGACCCGCCGAACCGGTAATATTTGAGACACTTTATGACTGGACAACCTCTACCGATGATCGGATAAAATACTATTCAGGAACAGCAAATTACAGTATCAATTTCTCTACACCAGAAGTACAGGAGAATGAATTTATTGAGATCTGCCTGGGTAATCTGACTGCAATGGCTAAGGTATATGTAAATGACAATTACGCAGGCGGGGTTTGGACATACCCCTACAAACTTGATATCACAGATTTTGTAATACCGGGAGAGAATGAACTGGTAATAGAGGTGGTCAACAACTGGATGAATCGCCTTATTGGCGACCAAAATCTCCCTGAAAATCAAAGAGAGACATGGTGTTTTGTGAATCCATATAATAGAGAAAGCATCCTGCAACCTTCGGGTTTGTTTGGGCCCGTAACCATTAATCGCTTCAAACCTATTAACAGATAAACGGAATATGTGATTAATACATTATTTATCAAAAATATGATTTATTTAATGCCTTCTACTCTTATAAATATAAATCTATTTTTTTAAATGTAAAAAAATGGAGTAGGAGTACTGGAAGGATTTTCTGACAAAAAATATGGAGAGCATTTTAATTGAAGCTGAGCATTTCGAAGATATAGGGGGATGGGTGATAGACCAGCAAAGTATTCCCACCTTGGGCTCATCGTTCTTGATGGCTCACGGTTTGGGCGTACCGGTGCAAGATGCGAAAACCACCGTACCCATTCCTTCATCAGGCACGTATAAAATATGGGTACGTACCCGGAACTGGGTGGGTGACTGGGTCGTGGGACATGCTCCCGCCCAATTCAAGTTACTCGTGAACAAGAAATCCCTATCTCCCGTTTTTGGTACTGAACAAGCCACGTGGCATTGGCAGGACGGGGGTGAAGTTGAACTTGAAAA
>AGTN01327944.1_pt1 | contig 11486 bp, 8 predicted proteins | sample 314218 | NCBI WGS metagenome assembly AGTN01 (sample SAMN02954264, study PRJNA73603) | bioreactor metagenome | biome: terrestrial; feature: non-aerated bioreactor; material: poplar woody material; isolation source: poplar biomass | place: USA | collected 2006-12 | reverse complement strand
AACGCGGGGGAGTCGTATTGCTGGATGCGTCCGTCTTTCATAACGACTATACGCGTGCCCATCGTCATCGCTTCCGTCTGATCGTGGGTCACATAGACAAAGGTTGTTTGCAGCTGCCGGTGCAGTTTTATAATTTCCGACCTTGTCTGAACCCTGAGCTTCGCGTCGAGGTTGGAAAGGGGCTCGTCGAGGAGAAAAACCTTCGGTTCCCTGACGATGGCGCGCGCGAGCGCCACCCTTTGCTTCTGACCGCCGGACAGAGCTTTGGGCTTTCTTTTAAGATAGTCCGTAAGTCCTAAAATCTCCGCGGCGTGCTTGACCTTTTCGTCGATTTCTGCCTTTGGAACGCCCCGAACGTTAAGGCTGAAAGCTATATTCTCATAGACGGTCATAAAGGGATAAAGCGCGTAGTTCTGGAAGACCATAGCTATGTCCCTGTCCTTAGGCTCTATGTTGTTCGCGGGTTTATCGCCTATATAAAGCTCGCCCGAGGAAATTTCCTCAAGTCCGGCTATCATACGCAGAGCCGTGGACTTGCCGCAGCCCGACGGCCCGACGAAGACGACAAACTCCTTGTCCTCGATATCCAGCGTCATATCCTTAACCGCGTGGACGCCGCCGTCGTAAAATTTATTTACGTGCTTGAAAGAAAGCGAGGCCATAACATTTTCCTTTATCCGAATATTTCCTTTAAGTAGTCTATATTTACCTTCGGGTTTCTCGACGCGTCGAAAAGACCGTTGACTTCCTGCTCGACGTCCGTCGTCTGCGTGACGCAGAAACCCGAAACGCCCGCGGTATTTTTTACGGTGTCGGTAAGACCCTTGAGCCTTTTAAGGAACGCCTCCTCGTTTTCGACGGCTTTGCCGTATCCCCAGGAGCCGTTTTGCGCGTCCTTTGAAAACGCTATCCCCGCGTACTCGCTGATAATTACCGGTTGTCCCTTATAGGAATAACCGTTCGCGAACGCGTGGCGGTAAGGGGCGAACATACACGCCTTATTTTCCAGCGCCCCGGAAAGATTTTCAAGATACGGCGTGAGTTCCCGCTCGGTTTCCGCGTAGTTATGAAGGGTGATTATATCCGACGTCGTGTGATCCCAACCGTCGTTGGATATCACGGCTTTGGACGGGTCGAGCGCCTTGATAAAATGATAGGCGCCGTCGGCAAAAAGCTGTTCTTCCCTCGAGGTATGGACGCGGGGTATTCCCCAGCTTTCGTTGAACGCGACATACGCCATAACCGAGGGGTGGTTCGCGTGTTGTAAAATTATATCTTTCACCTCTCCGAAATAATTATCTTTCATCGTTTCGCCGAATTGATACGGGGAAGGAATTTCCAGCCACGAAGCGAGGCCGAGAACGTCGCAATAATAATAAAATCTGTCGTCTTCGATTTTCTGATGCTTCCTGACGCCGTTGAAACCCGCCCGCTTTGTAAGGGTTACATCCCGTATGATAGCCGCCTCGTCCGGCGGGGTCAGACCCGAATTCGGGAAATACCCTTGATCGAGGAGCATTTTAAGGTATATCGGCGTGTCGTTTTGGTTTATCGAGCCGGAAGCGTACTCGTATTTCACCATTCCGAAATACGAGCCGGCTTTATCGATAATTTTTCCGCCCTCCTCCAAATAGAATTCGACGTCGTAAAGCTCGGGGTTTTGAAAAGACCAGTACTTTACCTTGAATTTGTCCGCGTCGGAAATAATATCCGCGGACAGGCGGAAAGTTTCGTCCGTAAGGGCGAGGCGGACGTCGGACACTTCCGTTTCTCCGAAAGCGATCTTCACTCTCAAATTAAGCCCTTTTTTGAAACGGTTGACGCTCCCCTCGAACAAAACCGAACTTTTTTCAAAATCGGGCTTTATCCGCACTTTTTCAAGATAGGTTTCGGATACGGTTTCCAGCCAAACCGTTTTCCAAATCCCCGTCGTATCCGTGTACCAGCAGTCGTAACTTTTATCCGCCCAACGCTGTTTGCCGCGGAGCTGCTGGCAGGAATAACCGTCCTCCGCCCTGACGGTAATTATGTTTTCTCCGTCTTTAACGGCGGCGGTTACGTCGAACGAGAACCTGTTGTAAGCCCCCTTGTTGCAACCTATGTAGCTGCCGTTTATAAAAACCTTACTAAGATAATCGACGCCCTCGAAATGAACGATATGGCGTTTCCCCGGCGTTTTTTCGATATTAAAGGCGCGGCGGTACCAAACGACGTCGCATCTTTTTTGAATATTTATTCCGCTTAAACCAGTCTGATAAACGAAAGGCACGTTTATTTTATACTCCGGGTCAAAGCCTTTCGCCCAATTTTCGTTTTCGCCGGCGTTAAAATTGTCGAATCGGAAGTCCCAGACGCCGTTAAGACTTATGAAGCTTTCTCTTACAAAGGTCGGCCTCGGGTAATCGGGAATATAACATTTGACATTTTTTATCATCTTATTTATTATCCTCATACCGCGCGAAATAGCCGTCGACCGCCGAGCCGTCGTCCGTCGCGAAATAGTTGGTTATTTTCAGTCCCGTCGAAAAAGCCCTGAAGCCTACCGCCGCTTGCATATCGTCGTTAAAGACGTTGAAGTTGTCATAGGTCATAACGATTTTTCCGTCGACGAGCATATCAAAATGCCTGCCGTCCCTGATTATCGCGAGGCGGACAGTCCGTCCCCCCGTATAATTCATCTCCGGCGCGTCGACGAGTTTTTCCGTCGCGTTCCAGTCCCAATCCGAGTTATCCAGCTTTCTTTGGGCGACGCCCACCGTCTTTTTGGTAAAGCCCGCCGCGTCGACATAGAAAAAAATCGTGTTGAGAGAGTTTGCGACGGTCAGCCCGAATTTAGGCGCGGGATCTACGCCGTAAGGCGGATAAGGAAACGCCTGCGGCTCCGTGACGGTGAATTCGGCTTCTACGTAAAATTTGGTCGAATACACGTCTTTGAAGAACGCCAGCTGGTCAAAGACAAACTCCTGAGTAATATACGCCCCGTCGGCGCCGTCGTCGTGAGAAAGATCGTAACCGTACATAGTGGTAAGCCCCCCGATATTGCCGAAAGTCCGGCTCTCGTTGATAAGCTCGGGGCTTCCCGTCTCGGGATTTGAATAACCGTATTTCGCGAATTTCACCAAAGGAACCGTCCGCTCTTTTCCGAGGACGGTAATTTCCGGGACAGAGACGCCCTCTCCCGCAGTCGGGCTTGTTATTTTGAAAGTTATTTTTATTACGGGCATTTCATAGAATTCCGCGACTACCGCGCCGCCCGGGAGCATTAACTCGCCGTCGGCTAAGAAAGCGAAATCGTACGCGCATTTATCTATCCTAACGCTCTTGCCGCTCTCGTATTCTATTTCTATATAGTCGATTTGGGTGAAACTGTTTTCATATTCGCTGCTGTTATATATAAGGATAGCGCGCGCGGTTTTAGGCGAGTCCCACGAAAGCGTGAAAGTCGTCGCGCCCGCCCCGGTCTTGAATTCCGAGGCGGTATCGGTCGGCTGAAACTTGATTATCCCGTCGTTCAGAAGCGACACGGCGCCCACGCCTATGTTGTCCGCCGTAATTTTCGCGCTCGAAGCGATATTTTTATATCCCGACAAGGCTTCGGGAAGGGGTTGAACGGAATATGTCGGACCGTTGGCGTGCAACAGCTTTCTCCCGTTGTACTCTATTTTTTCCACCTTGTCGACGGCGAGGGCGCGCCCGTCGGAAATGTCCACCCTGTTTAGGAAGGTATGATAGGCGATAAAAAGATCTCCCCCGACGTCGATAAAAGAGTGATGGCCCGCAGAGGTCATATGCGTCCAAACGGGATTAGTGGAAACGACCGTCCCGCCTTCTCCGACGGGCACCTTTTCGAAAGTTCCGAGGGGTTGGTCCGAAAGAGCCTGCCTGACCTGATATTTTTCATCTCTATAGCCGTAAACGGAAAAAGTCAGGTCATAGATTCCGTCGTTATAATACATAAAAGGGCCCTCGTTTATCGAGCCTTCCGCCGTATTTTTCAGACCGCCGACGTCGGAAAGGCTCAAATATCCCGGGGATGTAAGCCTGACCAAAGTCGGATAATCGGGAGTAAACCAATCCTTCATTTTGACGCCGTAAATCGACGATTCCTGAAAGGTGTCATAGGCGGAAAAATATAAATATTTGTCGCCCGACGACGGGTCTATGAACGGGCTGGCGTCGATTGCCTGTTTTGGGGCGGGATTTCCGGCCAGAGCGTTATCGGAGGAAAAATCAAACGCCGGCGCCGCGGGGGAAAGCATCATTCCGTTAGCGTTAAAGCCTTCCTTTTGGACGAAAGGACCGTACGGGTTCTCGGAATAAGCGACGCTTAAATATTGACGGGAATTGGAATAGCTTTGCGCGTTGTAGAACATATAATAGAGATTATCCGCGTCGTCGTATATGACTTCTGGCGCCCAGTAATTTCTTACCGCCCAGGCGACCGAAAATTCGGGTTTGAAAGCTATGCCCATAAGTTCCCAATGGGTCAAATCCCTGCTCCTGTACGAAAGGAAGCCGTAACAGTCTATAGGATCGGACGTGCCGTAAGCGTAAAACCAACCCTCTTCCTCGCCTTTGCCGATATAGATGACCGACGGATCGGCGATTTCAAACTTGAGCTCGTTGACGTAGAAGAGGTTGGCGTTATAATCCAAACCTTCGGAAAGGTTGGTCACTTTATAATCGAACGCGCCGTTATCGTCCTTCCCCGCGCGGTTGCAGGCGGAAAGCGCGATTATAAAGATTAAGGCGGCGGCGGCTAAAAGAATTTTCTTTTTCATTTGGCTCCTATGACTTCATACCGGTATTGACGATACCTTCTATGAAATATTTTTGCGCGAAAGTATATATGACGAGGACGGGCAAAAGCACCATAATGCTTCCCGCCATAACGACGTTGACGTAATTCTGGGCCGTCCCCGCGAAAGAGAACAGCGCTATTTGCAGAGTGTAAAGTTCGGGCGATTGCAAGAACAAAAGAGGCATAAGATAGTCGTTGTAACCCGCGACAAAACCCAAAATGCCCTGCGCGAGAAGCGCCGGGACGGACAGCGGGATCATAAGCCGAAAGAATATTTTCATATGACCCATGCCGTCAAGTTTCGCCGCCTCGACAAGTTCGTCGGGAACCGCTTTAAAAAACTGCCGCATAAAGAAAACGCAAGCCGCCGCCCCGAACATACCGGGAACCATAAGCGGGAAAGGCGTGTCGATAAGCCCCAATTTATCGTAAATAACGTAAGAGGGGACGAGCATTATTATTCCCGGTATAAACATTGTGCCGATAAGAATGGAAAATAATAATTTTTTCGACCTGAAGCGAATTTTTGCGAAAGCGTAAGCGGATAAGGCGGAAACAAACAATCCGACCACCGTCGGCGGAACTATATATAATAAAGTATTCAAAAATCCTCTGACCAACGTCGGAAAAACTTCCAAATTAGAGGACTTGTATTCGAATACATACTTATAGCCGGATAAATCGACGCCGTCTTTCGGGAAAAGGGTGAAATTAAGCGAATTTGCCTCCTGCCAGTGCTTGAGCGACGTGGAAAGTATGACGAGGAACGGGGCGATTACCCAAAGAGAAAAGGTAATCAGCACGGCGTAAATCAACCCTTTCGACGCGACTTTTTTCGCGAGGATCTTTCCCTTCGGCTTGAGGCGGAAAGGCTTGTAATCTATTTCCTCGTTCAATATAACGGCTTCGCGGGTTTTTCTAATCATAACTCACCCATTTTGTCGATATGAAAAAGTTAGCCGCGGTAATAATACCTATAAATACGGCGAGAATGCAGGCGACGGCGGAAGCGACGCCCATCATATGGACATAAAAGAACATATTTCTGTATAGATAAAAGATTACCGTGACGCCCGCGTCGCCCGGGCCCCCGCCCGACGCCAGAATCTGAGTAGTGTTGAACATCTGGAGCGCGCCGATAAGCCCGATTGTAAAAAGATAAAATGTCGTCGGGGAAACGGACTTCAGCACGATCCTGAAAAATATCTTAAAAGAGCCCGCTCCGTCGATTTTCGCCGCCTCTATCAGCGATCGGTTTATGTTTGTGAAAGCCGCCGAAAAGAGCAGGATTCCGAAGCCGGTTCCCGTCCATATGTTGATTATTATGACGGACAGGATAAACAGTTTTTCCTCGTCAAGCCAGCCGATTGCGTTCGGGCCCGTCCTCCCGAGCAGTTGGTTGAGCACGCCGTACTGGGTGTTGAATATCCACCTCCACATAAACGTGACCGCGACGACGGAGCATATATAAGGTATAAAATATATTGCCTGAAATCCCTTTTTCCCCTTGATATTTTTAGTCAGCAGATACGCGACGACGATGGAAATCACGACGGATACGGGAAGAGAAATCCCCATAAGCAGAGTGTTTTTGACGGACTTCCAAAAGGCGGGATCGCTCAAAATATTTTGATAATTCGCCGTGCCTACAAACTCCGCGCCGTCGAAGCCGTAGCCGTAAACTTTGAAAAAGCTCAAAACGACGGCGAAAATTAAAGGTATCAACCCGAAAATTACAAAGCCGGCGATAGGGATTACCGCCATAACGGTGCCGGTGATCCCTTCCCTGTTTAAGCGCCTTTTGGTTTTAACCGTATCGCCGTTCATTTTACCTCTTTTTGGTATATTCGCGAAGTAGCGCGTTTGTATTTTGGAACTGCGTTCCTTGCTCAAATTGCGAAAGCGTCATTTTACCGTTCCTGACGTCGCCGTTCAGGACGCCCGCCCACGGGTCTATCCATTGTTTGTCTCTGAGGTACCACCAGTCGCCCGGCGTCTGGTGCGCCGCGGCGCGGACGAATATAATAGAGTTTTTCGGGTTTTTGTCGGTTTGCAAAAACGCCTCCGTGTTGGCTATATCCCTTTGCGTGGGAATGGAAAATCCCGACAAAGCCTGTTCGGTCTGACCCGTCGCTCCGCCGATATATTCTATAAATTTCCATGAGGCGTTTTTATATTTGGATTTCGCGTTTATGGCGAGCGACACGGAGCCGCTGTGTCCGGCGGGAACGCCGTGGGCGGCGACGTTGCCGGCGGCGTCGTATCTTCTGTATACGGGGAGGGGCGCCACGTCCCATTTATATTTGCCGTCCATTTGCAAACGGAAAGCGGGAACGTTCCATCTTCCGTCTATAAGCATAGCGACTTTTCCCTGTGTGAACGCGAGCGTCTTCCCGGCGTCGCCGCCGATCGAGTTGGGATTCGGCGTAACGCCGTAACCTTTTAGGCCGCCGTCTACGGTGACGTCGGTTCCCTGTCCCAATCTTACGAACTCGACAAAGGCTTCCCTTTGGGACGGCAATTCGTCCAGAAGCCCCGAGTTCGCCGCCGCTGTTATTTCCGGTCTTATTTGTTTTTCCGCGGCGGTCAGCGAAACAAATTTATCCTGATAGGAAATAATCTCGCCCGCATTGTATGTCTTGCCGTTAACGGTAAATCCGTCCGCGTTGCCGTCGTCGACAATATAATTTTTCGTGGGATCCATAAGAGTAAAGTTCCAATAACCGCCGTTATAAAGGGCGTCGTCCGTCGGGATATATTCTATGCAGTCCCCGCCCACGCTCCAGCCGTAATTGAACCACCATTCGGTAAAGTAGCCGTAGTCGGCGGCGCTGCCGTTTTGAACGAGGCGGGCGCATTCCACGGTTTCTTCCCAGCTCATTCCTATCTGATTGTTAAAATATTTTTTGTTTCCGTCGGTGAAAAAACCTTTGACCTTTACTTCGCCGGTTATCCCGTATTGCGCTTTTGTTTTGCCTCTGCTGTCGGCGGCGCCGGAGTTAAAGGCGCTCAAATTCTCTTCCGCGACGCTGATAACGGTGACGCCCGCGCTCTCGAAATAGCTTTCGTTATAATATATAACGGTCGGGCCTATATCCTTTGGGATACCCCAGTATTTTGCGTTCGCGCCGTCCGACGTCGTCGTCGCCGTGTCGTACCTGTAACGGTTTATCGAGCTCGCCCACATATCTTCGATCTTAATTTGCGAGGACGCGGCGATATAGTCGTCGAGCGCAAGAAGATAACCGTATTCCGCGAGAGCCTTGAAAGATTCGTCGTCGGCGTAAAAAACGTCGGGTCCCTTCGAGCCGCCGAGCGTCACCCGGACGTTTTCGGTGTAGCCGTCGGGGGCTTTCTGGATATATTTTACTTCGATCTGCCCTTTATATAGCTCGTTAAAAGAGGCGACGAGCTTATTGAACACATTCGTTTCTACCTGATCGCCGTAGCCCCAGAAGGTGATTGTCGGTATGTCCTGACCGGGTCTTAAAATAATATTTCCCTGATCGTCGAGACCGACGTCGTCGCCGCCTTTGTTGCAGGCGATAAGCGTAACCGCCGCGGATGCGACAAGCAGTATAACCGTAATCGTTATCAGAAACTTTTTCATTTTATCACCTTGCAATATTATTATAGTTATTTATAATAAATTTTAAGTTTTCCGTCCGAGAATCCCGCTTTGGAGAAGCAAGCCCGCCTGTCGCCGGAAGGATTGTCGTAGTCGGTATGGATATGGAACGCCGTCATCAGGTTGCCGTCCCTGTCGGTAAAGTAAGCGTTGTGTCCCGGACCGGAAATTTTACCTTCTATGTATCGAAGGATAGGGTTCTCTTCCGCCTTGACGAATCTTCCGTCGGGGGCGTCCGAAACCGCGTAACAAACCGAATACCCTCTGTTGTTATAGCAGTTTGCCGAATACGAGAGGTAATATTTGCCCCGGTGTTTCAGCATCGCGGGTCCTTCGTTCCATCTCCAGCCGGGGTCGCTTGTTTCATAAGGGGCGTCGGGAGTGGTTATTTTTCGGGGAATTCCGCTGTACGATACCAGATCTTTGTTCAGTTTTACCACGTAAAGCTCGCTGATATGTATGCCGTCGACTATATTTTCGCTGCAATCGCGGGAAAAATAAAGATAGTCCTGCCCGTCGTCGTCGGTAAATACCGTCCCGTCGATAGCCGCGTAACCGAAGTCGAACACGGGGTTACCGTCTATGTCCCTGAAACGCCCGAAAGGGGAATCCGATACTGCCACTCCCATTCTCAGGCTGTCTTTTTCCCTGTCCCGCGCGGTAAAGTACATATAATATCTGCCGTTCCGTTTAATAACTTCAGGCGCCCAAAAATCCTTGTATCCCCAGGTACTGTCAAAATAGCAAAGCCCCGCGTCGTCCCAATCCTTAAGGTTCTTTGAGATAAAGACCTTAAATCCGGCGGCGTGCGAGGTGGCGTACATATAATAAGTGTCGCCGTCCAGTAAAACGTAGGGATCGCCGATGTTGGTGACGCTGGTAATTATCATCTGTAAAATCCTTGTAAAGTATTTGTCAGGTTATCGTTAACTTATAGAGCGTAGTAATTATAAATCTTAACGATTAATTTGTCAATAGCGGATTTTGGAAAAAATTTCATTGTGTAATCGGGCGTTCTTAAGTCGTTTGTCCCTGAATAAGCGTAACCGAAAAATAGTCTTTGAATTGTTTCCGGGCTAAGTTTTCAATTTTGCCGAGAAGAACGTTTGTCGCCGCCTCCGCCATTTTTTCGTTATCGGCGCCGACAGTCGTTAAAAAATGGGGAAGATGCAAAAATTCCTGTAAATTGTCATATCCTACCAGCGAAAAATCCGCCGGGAGTTTATAGCCTCTTCTTTCGAGCGCGCGCAAGATGCCGAAGCTGAAATTATCGTTAAAACAGAATATTGCCCGCAAGCCCCTTTCTATTATAGGATCTACCACCCTGTCGGCGTTCCCGTAATCCCGCAGGTAAAAAACCGCGTTTTCCTCAAAAGGAAGATTATGAATTTTCAGGGCGTTTAGATAGCCCTTATATCTTTCTATATCGACCGAAATAGACGGATCGGCGCCCACGTACGCTATCCTCCGAAAGCCCTTTGAAATAAGATGCTCGGTTGCGATGCGCCCGCCTTCCTCGTCGTTGCCGCAAATACTGTCGATATCGTAATTCTTGCTGTCGCGTCCCAAAACGACTATCGGAATATTATGTTTTTTTATAAGTTCGCGGGCTTCAAAATCCGGCTGAAGGAAAGACAGTATGCCGTCCACTTTTCTGTAAAGGATTTTCCTCGTCAAAGCCAAAGACAAAAAGGGCGACGCGCCGTAATTGGAAAAAATCATAATATCATAATTGCTCTCCGCGAACTTTCGGGCGATTATATCTGTCATCACGTTATAATACGGATTGACAAAATCATCGTAAACAACCGCGATAGTCTTGCTTTTGCCGCTTTTCAGGCTTGCCGCGACGTTATTGCCGATATAGCCGAGTTCCGCGACCGCCTTAAGGATTTTTTTCTCCACCTCGCTGGAATAATACGGTTTTTTATTGATCACCCGCGAAACTGTATTCTGCGCAAAGCCCGTCGCCTCGGCTATTTGCTTTAATGTAACTTTGCTCATTCGTATAAACTCCTCTTACTCTTTCTCCTCTAATCTTTATAATTTTATAACGTATTCGCTTTTTTGTAAAGAGTTAAAGATTTCACAAAAATATTTTAATTATAGGTTTATAATAAATATTGAGTAATACGCGCGAATAATAAATTGCGCCGAAGCGAAAATAATTGACAAAACGGCTCTCCGAAATTATAATAAATAAGCGTCCTCCGAGCCTTCAAATTGCCCGACGATCATAAAGAAAAAGTGATGCTGCTATGGCTCAGTCGGTAGAGCACGTCCTTGGTAAGGACGGGGTCGGCAGTTCAAATCTGCCTAGCAGCTCCACAAAAAGCACCATATTTGGTGCTTTTTTTATATATTTAACCACAATATATGTGTTCTAAAAAATGGCTGAAAAATTGGCGTTAAAATTTTGTAGAATGGCGTTAAAATTTTTCTCTCGAAAATCAAAAAATCCACCCGGGATTCTCAAGCGGATATTACTGTCTGAAACGGTCTAAATGGAGCTAAAACTGCCCTATTGGAGTTAAATGGAGTTCAAAAATTTATTACATTTCAAGGCGGTTCTTTCTTTGATGCGGTCATTTATTTTCTACTATTAATCTTGATCTTATTATATATTCATTTAAATTTTCTTTTTCATTAAACAATAAACCAATATTTATAGTCTTTATGATATTGATTTAGAAGTCGCCTTCTCCTTTATACTAATGTGAGGTTTTATATTTAAATTGCGTCACAGGTATGAGCCACAATCTGAAAAAGTATTATCATACCCTCGACGACAGTTACGACAATATGGATTTGGCAGCTTTGGCAGACTGCTATGAAGCTTGTGTGCAACTGGTAGAAGATAGTGAAAAAACGTTTTAAAAGTGTTTAAAATTCCCTTTTTATTAACAATAAAGCGGCTGTCTTGAATGATGAGTTTTTGAACTCAAAATCAACATCGACACCATCAATGTCCCAAGCAGGCTCAGAAGCAAAAACGCAGGCAATATAATGTCCTGAATGGAAAGTATTGTAATGAATTTGAGAAACAAGTCAAAAACG
>AGTN01211171.1_pt1 | contig 11504 bp, 1 predicted proteins | sample 314218 | NCBI WGS metagenome assembly AGTN01 (sample SAMN02954264, study PRJNA73603) | bioreactor metagenome | biome: terrestrial; feature: non-aerated bioreactor; material: poplar woody material; isolation source: poplar biomass | place: USA | collected 2006-12 | reverse complement strand
TGTAACTATTATAAATACGAATCCTCCGGCCTAAGCGTCGGAGCCGGAGCTTCGACGGGCGTCGCGTTCTCCAAAATAAAACTCGATACCGCTAATAGTTATATAACGGCGTCTATATGGCGCTGCGTCAAAGCAATACCGTTACCGAGACGGTATGGGGAACGCAATATCAATATGTGGTCTATCCGATAGACGTCGAGATAAATTTCAGCGCCTTGGTCGAATATGTGTCCAAAAGCGGGTACGCGTCTAATTCGACGGGCTCGGTCACTTTAAAATGGTATCCCGACGGTACGACCGCTCAGACGCCCTACGGGTCTCAGACTTTCACCGTTTCCGAGGGCGCGCCGCAGGCAATCAACATCACATTGCCGTCTTTGACAAAAAATCCGAACGCGAACGCCTATTTTGAGATCATGTTCAACGTCGCGAGCGGCACGATCGCGAAGCTGACGTCTCCGAAATTCAACGTGCGCGCGACGGTAAACAGCGTCAATATGAGCGAAGCTACCTTCACGGTAAGCGGGGCGAACAGGGAGACAAAGACTTATCCGATAGATACGAACGAAAAAGTTTTCGTTAAGGACGGAGACACCGTGCGCTTCCAGTCCAGGGCGGCCTACACCGTCAATTACGACGCGATTGAGGAAAACCCTCCGGAGCCGGGAACTAAACCGGCCGTGCACAGTGCGACGTCATATTTTTATCCGGCGTTTTTCCTTTCCGCCTTCGGCCTATCGCTGAATTATAAAGGCGAGACCGACGGCGTCCCGGGGGTCAATCCTACGGTATGGGAAAACGTATCGTCGCAAGGCAAGAATTTTCTCACGAAAAAGAACGGAGGCGAGGGCGTTATCCCGGTCACCGAAGGAGCGACGACCTACGGCCTCTGTTATGTAGAGTACACGGTGCTGAGGTCTGGCGACTTCGACGCGACCGACAGGGTAATAAACGTTACCCCGACGATTTATCAGAAGAAGACCGAATCCGGCGTGACCACACAATCGCTCAATCTGTTTAAGCTCTATATCGACGCGGGCACTCCCGAAGCGCCGAGGCTCGACGATACCAAAAGTCTGGGCCTGACCGTAAAAAACGGCGAATGGTACACGGCTTCAAATCAGGTCAGGATCGAAACGAGGGCTCCGACTTTCCCGTCGAGCTTCTTCGTCGCCAACGAATACGTCTACGCTTTCGTATGTCCCTCGACGACCGTTTCGGTCGACTTCACGGGCTATGAGTTCAAGCCAAACGCAACAGACAGCACGATCTCCGTCGAAGGCGCGACCGTCAAAAGGCAGCAGGTCGTCTATTATAATTTAACCGGCGCGTCGCCGGCCACCTCATATCCGAATCTGTGCGACTTCGAGCGGCCGGGGGAATATACTCTGGTGCTCGTCGGCGTCGACGAGGCGGGCAACGTCAGCTCGCCCACCGTCTACTCGCAGTTTTCGGAAAACAAGAGCGCGAAAGTGGACGGTATGGCTCACTCGCTCTCTATGGAATTCTATCTCGGCTCCGACTACGTCGGGCGCGATAAAATGGCGAGCATATCGAACGTATATATTTTGATAGGGGACGCCTATCACGACTCCTACGGCAATCTTAAGGACGTTATCGGCACGCCGGGCTACTACGACGCCCGCAACTCGACCACATATTATAATCCGATGACGAGCAACAAGACGGCTAAGAGATCGCAGTGGGTGACGTACAGTCTCGCGATGTCGTATAACCTGCAGTATCTCAACTACCGCCTCGATTCCTATCAGAACGGAGACAGGTTGTCGATGCAGTCGCCGGTGTTCACTCAGCCCGCGATTAACCGCCCGTACTACCGCGATATCACCTTCCAGATGGACGACCAGATGATCCTGAGGGAATCGCAGGTCATTCAATTTTTATTCAGAGAGCGCGTGACGGTAGACGTATCGCTGAGCTCTTTCCCGTTTACGGGCAGCCCTCGCGGGCTCAACGCATACGTATCCTCGGACATAGTGAGGACGGGCGAGGAGATTTTAGGGCTCACTTATTCTTACAAATATTACCTGACCGCTTCCGACCGCGACGCCGGCAACGACGAATATCAGTACGTCCAACACATAGACGTAGGAACGTACTATTACAAGATAGAGGTCGATCCGAGAACGACGGACAGATACTTCGGCGAGAGGCTGGGCACGATGACCATTTTGAAAACGTCGCCCGCGGTATCGGGGCTCGTTACAAAATATCCGATCGTTTATAATTATATGGACGAGACGGGGATCAGGGGCCTCGACCTCGTCCAGTACGAGAGCCTCGACAGATACGGAACGGTCATTCCACTGACCGAAGCCGTCACTATCAACGGGATAAAATTTTACAGGACTTACTACGGCGTATACGGCACTTTTATGATAACCAACCCCGCGAAGGGCACGCCCGAATACGGCTCCCCAAACGCCAACCCGAGCCTGAAGGTCTCCGTACAGTTCACGCCGATCGACGTAACGAAGATACCCGGCACGCAGGATAACGTCACCTTTGATTTCCTCGATCAAAACTATCTATTTTATTTGAATTTTTACGAGCTCAATTACGATACTTTAACTTTCAGGCTGCTCGAAGGCGGAAAGACGTCTAAAAATTACGACGTTCAGACGATAACCAACGTAGTAGTAGTCGTCAATCCCGCGCGAGTCGTAATAAACCCGACGGGCGAGAACACCTTCGTCTACGACGGGACCTACAAGCGCCTGATCCTTTCCGCGTCGCTGAACGGCGCGACGCTCGAAGGCGTCTCTTTCAGGCAGACTTATTCGCGGTACGATCCCGCGACGCATACGTGGAGTTCCTTCTCGCAGTCCGAGCCTTACAACGCCGGAACTTACAGGGTAAAATATTACGTAGACCCGATACTTTCGGCCAACTACGACAGCGAGCCTATGACGGACGAGCAGTCGATGCTGCCGCAAAATATCCTGACGATAACGAAGAGACCGCTCAGCGTGGCGTATACGGGCTTGCCTCAGACTCCCGTCAATCCCGAGGTTCCTGTATATGTCGACGGGGAGACGGGGACGGAGTACGCCGAGTATCTCGAATTCGTCTACGGGCAGTTCGCGAGGCCGGCGCTTTACACCTCGTACACCGATTCCGAAGGCCAGCACGAGATGACCCCGGGATATGAATATTCCTACAAGCTTATCCGCGACCTGAGCGGAGCCTCGATCGCAAATCCTTACTATTCGGAAGCGGTCGCATACTTCGGACCGGACATTCTCGGCGCGGGCACGTTCATATTCAAGATCTCCGTTCGCAACGAGAACAATTCGGGCTCGATAACGTTTATGATAAGAGTGAGGGCGGCGATCAACGACAACCTTACTCTCAAAGTGACCTTCCCGGCGGCGGACACGCGCTACGAGGTCTACAATGTCAACGATTCGGTCAGAAGGATAATCGGCGGAGACAGCACGCCCGCGCTCCTCGAGTACGGGATGAGACTCTCGGACGTCGCCGACAGGCTGACGATGACGCTGCTGACGAGAGCGATGTACACCTACCGCGGCCAGGCCGAGGCGACGGCGATAGCCGGAAGGTTCATATTCGAAACCGAAGCCGAAGTGGCCGCGAGAGAGGGGATAACCCTTACCGCGGACGGGCGACTCCCCGTCAGGCTTTCGGGAAATCAGGTGATAAGCTATCCGGTCAGGCTAAAATGGCAGGCCGGCACCTATGTCGACGGGATATGGGTAAGAAACTTCAATTTTGAAGAGACCTTCCAGAGTCTTAACGTCTATGTCGCGAGGGCGACGGCCTCTTTCTCGGGCGTAAGCCTCGCCACTCTCATATACGGCAAAAGGCTTCAGGATTCGTCCTTTGTTGGAAATCCGACGGCGGCCGGCGGCTATATTTTCGACAATTCTTCCGCTACGACCTACGCGCTCGTAGTCAACAACCCCTTGAGCATACTGCCGGTCGGCACGCATCAGGTCTCGTGCAGGTTTACTCCCGCGGGAAATTTGATTTACTCTTACCGCGATTTACTCAACGTTTCGATAGGGATCACCGTCACTAAGGAGACGGCGACCGTAACGTTCAATTCGAGCGAATGCGCCTACGGAAAGCCGGCCTCGCCCTCGGTGGCCACCGATCCGGCGGGGCTTACGGTCGTCTTCACTTATTTCAGCGGCGCGAATCAGATCGTCATCACCTCGACGACTCCCGTGGGCGTATATACGGTCAGGGCCGAAATTCAGGACGAGAACTATGAGGGAACTGCGACGGCGGACTTTCACGTAGTCAAGGCCGAACTCAGATTTTATTCGGAAAGCTCGCGGCCGACCGCGCCGAACAGCTCTTACGGAACGTCGCTCTCGCAGATACCGATAACTCCCGGGCTCGTCGTATCCGAAAACGGCATTTACTACGCGGGGACTTTCGTCTTTGTCACCGAAAATCCTTCCGACCGGACGGACGTCACCGGCGTTCCCCTGACGACGATACCCGCCGTAGGGCAGGCGCATTATTGGATACGTTTTGTTCCGAACGAATCTCCGGTTTATACTTCTTATAATATCCTATATTATAATCTGCCGATAACGGTAAATAAGGCGACGGTAAACGTACAGGTCTCGAACCTGACTCAGGTCTACAACGGCGCGGGAAGGGCGGCCGCCGTGACGGCCGTGGCGCCGGGCGGCAGGCAGCTCTCGTTCACGTCGCAATACGGCACGCTCGCTTTGGGCGAGCTTCCCGTCAACGCCGGAGATTACACGGCTACTTTCATTATAGCGGACGACAGCTACGCGGGCTCCGCGGTGCGCACGTTCACGATCACAAAATCGCCCGTGACGATAACCGCGGGCTACAACATAAAGACGTACAACACTTTTTCTCAGACGGTTTTATATACGCTCTCGACCGATATTAACCTTCAGGTTCCCGCGCCCGACCTTTCCGGTTTCACTACGGTAGTTTACAGGAACTACGCGAACAACGTCGTAACCTCGCAAATAGATGTGGGAAGATATTTCGCGAGCGTAGCGATCGAACATCAGAACTTCGACGGGCGGGCGACGCTGACGATGGATATCAAGCCGGCGTCGATCGTCGTGAACAACCTCGAACAGGTTTACGAGAGCTTTGCGAATGTGACCGCGGATATTTCGCCGAGGGATGTAAGCTACTCGGTGAGGTATACGTACAAAGGCTCGGAAACGGTCGTCGCCTCTCCCAGAGACGCGGGCCAATACGACGTAAAAATACTTATCGACTACCACGGTTATACCGAGACGGTGACCGCCGTTAACGGCACGGCCCTCGTCCTGACGATAGCTAAGCTGGAAATAGGCATAAACGCCCTTCCGCTCTATTCCGCGCCGTATATCGCGATAGCGAGGGATTTGGGAATAACCACTACTCACGGAACGGCGGTCAGATATTCCTATAAGGCGGCCGGAAGCCAGGACGACTACTCCGAGGCCCCCCCGATAACGGTGGGAAGCTACGACGTAAAAGTCGAAGTCTACGACAACAATTATAAGGGCACGGCCTACACGGTTTTCAACATCACGCCGGGCGACCTCGTCATCAACGACAGGCCGGTAATTTTAGGCTCGAATTATTACAGCCTCTCCAAAGAGCTCGTCAGGTTCTCGGGCGGCTACGTGATCTTCCCCGCGAGGGGCACGAACGTCACTTCGGCGGGAAGGTGGGCCATAAATATGACCGACGACGACTTCATGCTGCTCGACGTGGGAACTTATTCCGTGCCGCTCGCCTTCATACCCGACGACTCGCTCAATTTTAACCGCGCCTACGGCATGATCTCGATTTCGATTTCAAAATTCGACATAGGCTCCTTCGTCAGATTCCCCGCCGCGGAGCTCGTTCAGAAATTCGACCAACGCCAGCACTATGTCGCGCCCTACCTCGATAACGCCGCCTATAAAGCCGTTTACGGCACCGATATCGTAAATATTTCAAGGATAATGCTGCGCGTCACGTATAACGGGGCGGCTTCGAGGCCGATCAACGTCGGCAGCTACGAGGTCTCCGCGCTGATAGACGATATGAACTACGCCGGCTCTTCGGCTCCGGCCACGCTCGTGATCGGGAAAGCCGCGCCCGAGATAGCCTTGCCGAGGCTCGGGGACGTCCTTCTCGGGAATCTTTTGTCGACCTCTTCGATCACCGGCGGCTCGGCATACATACATAAAACCGACCCCAACGAGCAGACCAGAACGATAGCCGGAACTTTCTCCTATACCGTCGACTATGTGATGGACAAGGCGAATTACCGGCCGGTCTGGGTGACGTTCACGCCGACGGACGAGTATAACTACGAGTACGTGGTCTTCCTCGCCGACGTATTCGTGATCGGCCAGCCGGTCGCGATAACCGATATTTCCGCCACGCCCATAACCTACGGGCAGCCTCTTTCCGCATCCGCGCTCTCGATAACGGCCTCGATGCCCGGCTCCGCGGCATGGGCAAATCCGAATCAGATAGTCAACGTCGGCGACTCGGCGGCCTACGTCTACACGCCGAACGACATCGACAATTTCAATATAGTCAGGGGAACCTATAAGCTCGTCGTGGAGAAGGCGCAGACGGCCGACGCCGGCTCGTCGGCCAAAATCTACGTTGGGCAGAGGCTCGATTTATCCATACTCGACATAAGGCTCTACCACGGCGACCATTCCGGCGACCCGGCCTGGGCCGTAACGGGATTTACCGCCGCGATAACGAGCGGCCCCCTCGACGTTCTGGAAGGCGGCGCGACGGCCTTCCACCTCGTCGGTATTTCCGAGATCGAAAGCTCTTTTACGCTGGTAGTCGCCGTCACGCACAGGAACTACGAGACCGCCATATTAAACGTGCAGGTGACGCCTTACGTCAAGGTAGAAGCCGCGTCCTTCCTCGTCGGAAGCTCTTCTAAGTATTTCGACGGGCGGGAAGCTTCGATCGGCGACTTCGGGATAGCGCTCGCGGATACGAGCTATGTGGTCAACGGTTTCTATATCTCGAATATCATTTACGAAAATCAAAAGGTCGGCTCGATTTTATATCCCGGCGCCTACGCGGTGACGGTCGGAATTTTGAGAGCCGAGGGCGAAATCTACGACGGCGAGGCGACCTTCACCTATAACGTCTTCAAGCGGGACGTTTCGGGCGGAATAAAGCTCGCAAACGGCGAGTCGCAAGTCGTCAGGACATACGCGGATAGGGATAGCGATATAGCGCTCGAATTCTACGAGATAGTGAACGGCGTAAGGGTAAATTACAATCTCGCTTATTCCGACCTCGTCTTCGAGTACCTCTCGGGCGACGGCCTGACCTCGATAGGCCCCGTCTCGCCGAGGAACGCCGGCTCCTACAAAGTCAAAATCTCGGTCAATTCCGCCAACAACAGCTATACCGGCTTCGCGATTTACAATTACGTCGTCAATAAAAAGAGCGCCGTGATCGCGCTGAGGACGAGCTATTCCTTCACCTTCGGCGACCTGATCAACATCGTGCCCGAGATAAACGTCTCCGGCCTCGCCTACTCGCTGACCTACGACGGCAAGGAGCAGGCGCCTCAGAACGCCGGAGTCTACTCGGTAGTCGCGCACGTCAATCATCCCAACTTCGTCGGCGACTCCGCACCCGCAGAACTGATCATTTCCAAAGCCCCGGTCAGGATAGCCCTCAACCCGTCCGTCTCGAACCTGATCTACGGCGTAGAGCTCCGCTCCGCGGTCATAATGGGCGGCCTCGCCGTCTTCGGCACCGCGGCGACGGCGGTAGAGGGAACTTTCACCTTCGTATATCCCGAAAAACACGACTATCCCGTAGGGGTAAGCAACGTAGATATGAAGTTTACGCCGACCGACCCCAACTACGCCGAGGTGCAATTCGTCGTCCCGATGACGATAATCAAGGCGGCGGCGAGCATCGAGGTCAGAAGTATGAGGGCCGTCTACACGGGCTCCAGGCTCCTTCCCGACATAATCACCCAGCCGGACGCCTCTCTCCTCCAGTATGTGGATTATATCTTCACGCAGAACGGCTATTCGGTCGAGCCGATAAACGCCGGCGACTACGAAGTCACGATGAGGATAATCTCCGACAACTACGAGGGCTCGCTTACGAGAATGTTCACGATCGTCAGGGCCGCCGCCATAAGCGTGGTCGAGCCTACGCCGACCAGCGTACAATACGGGCAGTCGCTCGGCTTCTCGGCTCTCCTCGGCGGGCAGGCCTTCTACGTACAGGGCTCGAATATACCGGCATCCGGAACTTTCGCCTACATAACGAGCGGCCAGAACGTCCTCGGCGACGCGGGGCGCAGCTATACCGTCGAATACGCTTTTTATCCCACGGACGCCGCGAACCTCGAACCCTATTACGGCGAGGTGGACGTTACCGTCGTCAAGGCCCCGGCAAAGATCACGGCGACGAATATAAACTTCGTCTACGGCGACCTTCTGACAAATCCGGTCTTCATCACCGAGCCAAAAGACCTGAACGTCCCGAATAACGAATTTGTATACTCCGAGCTCAAGTCCGGCACGGACAATCAGAAGGCCGGAACCTATCAGTTTAAGGCGGTCATCGAAGACCAGAACTACGTCGGCGAGATCGATTATATAATCACGATTTCTAAAAAACAAGCCGTCGTCAAATTCTACAACGAGGGCGGCGGAGTAGTAGACAGGTACACGACGCAGTATAAATCGCCGATATTGGTCAAGGCGCAGATACAGACAAATTCGCTCGCCCTGAGAGACAGAGATCTCATGCTCAAGGCAGAAATCGAAAAGAATCTCTATTACGTCTATACGCCGAAGAGCGCGCCCGGCACTAAAGTGTGGAATATCCAGCCGGAGGCCGTCGGCGAATATATCGTCTACGTCACTTTGACGCACTCCGATTACTATCTCGACAACGCCCTGTCCGAGGTCGACTACATCGTCAACAGAGGCACGGTGACCCGCCTCGACTTCGACCTCGCCTCGCTCAATACGCAGGTCTACGGCTCGGTCGCCGAACCGAAAGTTTTAGTAAGCCCCAACGACGTTAAATACACGATTTATTACACAACCTACACTTGCCCGACGGACGCGGGAACGTACAGGATAAGAGTGGCCGTCACCGACGACAACTACCTGACGGTCGAGAAGGAAAGTACCTTCAGAATTTTGCCTAAGGACGTCACCGTGGAGAACATCAAGCTTTTCGATAAGGCCTTCGACGGACTCTCGGAGATAAGAATTACCGGAGAACTCAAGGGAGTTATGATAGGCGACGAGGTCAGCCTGACGCTCGCGGCAAAGGCTTCGGGCGGCGCGACCGCCCCCGGCGTATATCGGGTGGAGATCTATAAATACGAGATAAACGGTCTGCACGCTTCCAACTACAACCTGCTCGAACCGCTGACCCAAAAAACCGTCCGAATCTCGGTCAAAACGATAACCGACCCCGAAACGGGCTCGTACATATCTTCCGCCGACGGCTTCAGCTCCAACATCACCGTAACCTTTGAAGAGGTCTACGATTCGCAGAATAAGACCGGATTTTTTAGCTCGCTGATAGGCCAGAAGGCGATAGTGAGAAACGTGATCGTCAAGGAGAACGGCATAGAGACCGTGCTGGGGAATAAGGTCAAATTCTACGTCAAGATACCGGACGAATACTTAGCAAAAAAGAACCTGACCTTCGGAGTTCTCGGCGACCTCGCAAAATCGAACATACTGCCCATAAGAGAGGGCGACTACGTCACCTTCTACGCCGACCGCTCGGGCGAGGTGGTAATCTACGCGAACGACTTCCCGTACTGGACGATAATCCTCGCCGGCGTAATCCTCGTAATCGGCTTAGGCTACCTGCTCGTCCGCTTCGCCTCTCCCGCGAGAAGAAGAAGAAAAGTGAGCAGAGGAGTACGGCAGACTTACGTAAAACTCTCCCGGCGCGAACTGAAACTTGCGAAAAGAGAGCGCTAAGCGGTAAGAAACGTCTTTATGAAACGCAACGGATATATAATTTTAGCTTGCTTGGTTTTTTGTATCGTCGCGGCTTCCCCGGCCCTTTTCCGGCCCGCGCGAAAGCCTCGATAGACGACGAGATCCGCGTCACCCGCGTCTATTCGGCGACTTACCACAACGCCGGACAAGGGGAGAAATACAAGATTTCGGTTGTAGGCGACGCTTACCTGTTCAAATATAAGTCGGTTTACGACGACTTCGAGGGCGAGAAATCGCTGACTGCAAGCTTCACCGTTCGGGAAATGCCGGTTGGAAATTCGGGAGCGTACTATTTCGAGCTCGACTATACCTACGTCGCCGGCTCGCCGAGAAAGGAGATAGAGGCGACGATCAGGATGAACGGCTCCTTTACCTTCGAGTCCGAATTCGCGCGTTACGGCGAGGAACCCGAGTCGACGGCTTACGATCTCGACGTCGAGTCGATCGATTACCTCGCCCCCGTCCTTGACGAGACTAAAGAGAGAATAGAATTCCTCGGCGCGACGCCTTCGGCCTATACCATTTTCGTCACAGACCGCAAGGCCGTCCAGAAAATGACCGCTTCGAGCGGGATAGCTTCGATCCTTATTTTCAGAGACGCGCTTTCGAGGGAAAACCTGACCGATACTTTCCCGATAATTCTAACTCCCGAGTGGATAGCCGCCGAGCCTGGCCTCGACGTGATCTATGACGAGAGAGGACTTTCGACGCACGGCGCGAAGCAGGAAAAATACGTCACCTTCCCCCTCGGCGTCAGCGGTGCCTATTATTATTACACGATCGACTCGGTGGGAAATTCGGCTTGCGAGATGCTCTTCGATTTGAGCCTCGACGCCGCCTACGAGATAATTCTCTACGGCTATTCAAATAACCTCGATATATTTTTTCAGAACGTGGAAGGCTATATCGACTCCGGCGCGGGCGTATACGCGCCGTATATTCTCTCCGATATGGAGGATTCCCTCGGCAATCTCATGTTTCAAATCCAAACGCACGAAGAGGGAGTGGAAAACGACGAGGTCACGGCCGCATATTTTGTTCTCATGGATAAGGTCCACGCCTATATAAACGCGGCCAAAACCGCCGGGATCGAAGTGGTCAATCCGGAAATCTTCCCCGGTTCCTTCTCATCCGACGACATATACGACGCATATCCTAATATGTTGCTCGGCGACCGGCTGACCGTGGAAATCACCGTCGTCTATCTCCCGAACGCCTCGGATTATAACGGCACGGCGGGGATAGGAGACGTCAACCGCGCCTATCGGCTCGACGTAAAATTCAAGCTTAACGGTACGGAGATCACTCCCGCGAAGCCGGTAACGCTCTATATCACAATTCCCGAAAGTTTCAAAAAATTGGGCGCCGCCTATTCCCCCGGCAATGCTGCGGAATTTTTGAAATCAGCCAACTGGGTATCCTTATCGTTCGATAAAGGAGCCCAAATTATCTTGATCGCGCACGATAACTCGCTCAGGGCTAATCTAACTTGGCTGTGGATCTTGCTCG
>AGTN01489636.1_pt1 | contig 11529 bp, 9 predicted proteins | sample 314218 | NCBI WGS metagenome assembly AGTN01 (sample SAMN02954264, study PRJNA73603) | bioreactor metagenome | biome: terrestrial; feature: non-aerated bioreactor; material: poplar woody material; isolation source: poplar biomass | place: USA | collected 2006-12 | reverse complement strand
GCGCACGGCGACTTTGGCGCCAGGCAGATAAGGAGCCAGAAAAGCGTCGGACGTTGTTTCCTCAAGAGCAAAGCGATCGATGAGCGACAGCGGGTCCAGGCGAGCTTTTTTCTCCCGGCTATCCGCAAGCTCGCGGGGATCCGCATGATCTTTGGAATCCTTTTGACCGCTGCTCTCGCCTCGATCTTCAGGTTCGCGTCGGCCCTTTACAGGTGGGCTGTCGCTCATCCGAACAACGCCTCCGGTCGCAGAGTCATGTTGCCGTTCTCGTGTCTTTCAAGAACGGTACCGGACAATCTGGCTGGATTGATGTCGAGGAAGGCAGCTACTGCTGCACGAACCGCTTCATCAGTGCTGGCGGCTCCAATGTCGAGAATATCGAATGCGACCTCGCGGCTTTTACCCTCGAAACGAAGGTGAAGCAATGGGCCAACATCTGCATCTTCCGGACGGAGAGCCAGGAATCTTGGGTCTCTTTCAGTCATGTTCCGATTCCTCCATAGTTCTGTGGCGGTTCTGCCATCTTATCACCGCCTAAAATACTTCCCAATAGAACAGACTGAACTTTTGCGACACACAAAAGTGCTGCGAAAGCAGCTCGAAATCACGGCATCAGGACAGCTAAGCCAAACTGATCGATTCAGTGAGACTAGATCCTATCCAGGTGAACCGTGATGCACACCAGTTGTACTTAACTTGAACCATTGTCACGCATTTTCGGCGACCGTGGTGCTTTTTGCCAGGAGAACCTTCTTTATTTAGTTAAGTTGCTTCTGCGTGGTAAGTATTAGTTGTTGAGCTTCTTCTTTTCTCCCGAGAGATTGACTATGGATGTGGGCCTGGTTGTTGGGAACGTTGGATATCTCGCGGCGCTCTTCGCTGGATTGTCGGCATTGGCTCTGGCTGTGCAGTTAGGCGAGCCGCCAGTTTCCGACAAGGGTAAGCAAAAGAAGCGTGAAAGCAACGGCAATCGCTCAAAAACATCCCGGTTGCAGGCCAAAGAACCGCAGTTAGCCAGTCCGGATCAAGATGTGACGTTCAACGCAGAAGGCAAGCTGGTGGCAAACGAGCTGACAGTCAATCAGGAGCTGTCCCTTAACGATTTGCGAAAGACATTTGTGGACGGTTTTTCCGGACCGCGCTCGAAGTACGACATAGCGCTAACGATTTTGCACGAAATCCGAAATGATGGCGGCACCATAGACGGTGGTTCCACTATGGCAGCCGAAGCGTATCTCGATGCTACACATTCGATCATTTTCACAGAGCAATCAGACCCACTACCTTCAAAATCTTCTGTGAGAAAACCCACTCCACGAAAGCCGAGAAGCGATGCAAGCGACCGAGAGCAAGAATAAACCAAGCAATAGCTGGGGAATAGTTCCGATCGGGGCGTCCATGGTTCCCGTCCGGCATATCGTCATGTGGGTCGGTCTGGCTGGCTGGGTTGGTTTGACGCTCTCTCAAACAGGTCCGATTGGAATTATCGCGTTTGCTTTAAACGTATCCCTTTTGCTCGGGCTGATTCTTCTGACGACTTTCACTCGCTCCATCCCGCTTCGCACTGTCGCCTTGATGTTTTTCTCCGGGGGAGTCGCGATGGCAATGGCGCTCGCGATAGAACGTGTATTTCTGGTGGCACCGATTATGGTGTCAGTGAGGACTCTTTTGGTTCCTTTCATCGAAGAAATCATAAAAATGTTTCCTCTGTTTTTCTATCTTTTCCGGGTGCGCAAATTCACACTCTGGACCGTCGGCGTCAGTGACACAATGCTGATGGGAGCCGCCCTGGGTGCCGGTTTTGCGTTTGTGTTCGACGCGTACAGGCATATTAACCAGCCGTGGGTTCACCAGGTACCATGGCTTCCTACAGCCGATATGATTGCCGGCGTATATCTGTCGGTCGGTCATGCAGTGCTTGGAACGATCGCGGGAGCCTCTGTCGGAATCGGTCTTTTGATCGTACATAAACGGCAAGCGGCACTGATTCCGGTTCTCATCGGTATGGGCTGGTGCATATTCGACCACATTGCTAATTTGAACTTCCTCAACGCCAATTCGATCATAGGAAATTTCTACAAGATGACGACGTTGAGCGGCTTCGCGAGCGTCTACTTATTCGGGCTGCTTGTTGTCGCCTCGATTCTCAGCGACCTTTATGTGGGCATGCGTTACTTGCCACGCAGTTCCGAATTCAAGCTGCCCAAGCGCAAGGACTTCAGTGAAGGACTTTCGGGCATGTGGGACTTCGTTCTCGATCGACGTCGTCTCGCCTACGCCAACAGGCGGCGCAAGCTCAATAAAGGCAACGCAGCCGTGAACATGACGGTTGCCATTCTCTCGCAGAGTTTGATCAACTTTCACGCACCACCAAAGGTGGCACGCTCTCTGGCCGCCGCCAGTAGGGGAGCGAAAGGAGTATTGCAAAACCAGGATGAGGAAGATGACTTCCTGGCACCAGAATCGCTTCATCTTCCCGAACAGTATCAGCTCGTTTCTAAAATTCGTTCGGGAGGCATGGGTGCCATCTATAAGGGTCGACATCGCAAGACCAACGCACTGCTTGCCATCAAGATTCTGCACCAGCACGTCAAGGACAAGAGAAACAATCGCGAGCGTTTCGACCTCGAGGCAAAGGCGGCATCAAAACTCAAGCATCCAAATCTGGTTGTCATTCACGACTATGGTATCACCACTAGTGACACGCCGTATATCGTGATGGAGCTGATCGAAGGCGAAACGCTCCAGGGCTTGATAGAAGAAAACAACGGATTGCCGCCCAGTCGATTCTTTCCTATTTTCGATCAAGTCTGCAATGCGCTGGCACACGCCCACAGCAGAGGTGTGATCCATCGCGACCTCAAGCCAAGCAACATCATTATTGCCAAGTCAGACTCAGGCGCTGACTTCGTCAAAGTAGTCGACTTCGGAATTGCGAAGGTAATGAATCAACACTCACTCGAATCACAAGAGTTGACCAAGACCGGTGATATTCTGGGAAGTCCGTTGTACATGAGCCCCGAGCAGTGCGTCGGAGAAGAGACCGATGCGCGAACCGATATTTACGCGCTTGGATGCGTCATGTACGAAGCAATTACAGGCAAACCGCCTTTGTATGGCGAGAACGTCGTCAAGACAATATTCAAGCACATAAATGTGGTGCCGGACTCCATTTCGATTGTCAGACCGGACATCAATCTGCCGCCCGCAATTGAAGCCGTAATATTCCGCGCCCTCGAGAAAAAACCAGAAGATCGCTATGCCTCCATGGAAGAATTCAAAGCGGCGCTGCTGAATTCACGCAACGCACTGGCGCGATAATTTCAGTAGCGAACCGTTGCTATTCCCAGGCTTTCGTAGGATCGAAAGTGAAGGCAGAGTTGTCGTCCTTCTTCTTCTCGTCTTCTTCCTTCGCCGGGAACTGTTGGGTCTGAAATTGATTTTGCTCGGGAGCCGCCCATTGGAACACAGATGGAGCAGGCTCGGGCGAGGGCGTCGCGAAGGCACTACCGGCGCCACCATTCGACGCACCGCCAGAGACACCATTGCCGGGAGTGGATATCGTAGCCCAGCCACCAGTCTCCCATTTATCGCTGTTGGGATCCGTTGCGTATGGGCTCTGTTGAGGCTGTCCAGCTGCAAATGTATCTTGCGCCGGCACTGGAGCTGGAATTGGGGCTGGAGCTGGAATTGGACTTGGGGCTGGACCTGGAACCGGCTCTGCATCTTGCGACGATCCGGGCAGTGGGTTCCACGGATTGTAGTCTGCTGCTGGAGCCGGCACCGGCGCTGGTTGCGCCGGCGGCGTTGGAGAGATTGGAGCCCACGGTGAGGGCGCTTGCTGCCCCGGAGGCTGAGCGAACTGTTGTACATGTCCCGGAGGTTCCAGAGGCATATTTGCAGGCTGCGACAGAGCAGCCCAGGAGCCCGACGCGTATGGATCGGACTCGACTGCTGGCAGAGGGAGCACCTCAGGCAGCGGTGCCTGGATTTGCGAAGGTATGCTCCAGGAGCCGGATGCGTAAGACGGGTCTGGTTCTGCACTGGCGATCATAGCGGCAGCATTGGCTACCTGCTCGTCCACTTGAATCGAAGCCTGCAGCGGCAGAAACTCAGGATCGTAGTCAGCCTTGGTGACTGGAACCGTCAAAAGCCTCGGCAACTCGGCATCTGGGGGAATTGGCAATTCGCTGACCCGCTCCGGCTCAAGTGGCGGAGTGGCGTCCGGGTTGAATTCAAGCGAGCTACGCGCACCAGATTGCTCAAAGATTGAATCGTTGAAGCCTTCGACCTGCCGTTCGAACGCTGCCATCGATTGAGATGGAAATCCCGCCACGGCGGCTTGCGGCGCTGGTACCGGTAAGTTAGGGTCTGATGAAAGAGGCAGCGGGGTCGTGGATGGGAAACCTGCTACTGTCGGTGCCGGCGGCTTAGGCGCTGCGGTGCCCGGCGCCATGAGCTTGCCTGCGTCGAGATCGGCAAGAAGACCTCGATGGTTGAGATAATTGGTGACCAGGTTTTGGTAGGCGATGTACTCCTTCGAGTTGACGCCATAAAGCTCGTCGTACTCCATTTGCTGAATAGCAAACTCGTCGGCGAGAATCGTCTTTGCCGACTGTATGACCTTTTCAATTGTCTCGACAGCGTCTTTGTGAACCCTGTTATCTTGACCTTCGTCTGTCCACGTCATCCAGATTCTCCTGGCTGGAACTCTCTGAGTACAGTTTTTCGAGCTGCAATCAACATCTTGCTGACCGCTCAAGGTCTCCTGACGAAAAATTCGATTCCTACCAGCATTAGATATACCCACCAATTTTGATGTCTGATCTTACTTGTCACAACACCATTGCTGATTTGTATCGATTTTTACAATGCGTTTCACCAATTATCGAATGCCCAATACAATATCAAATCGAAACACGCTCAGGATAAATATGATCGAGAACCGTTACGCACGCCGCAAAATGGCTCTGTCTGCCAGACTTGCCATTACGTGCACACTTTTTTCACTCTTTTCAACTTACTCACCAGCTGGCGCGTCGGCCCAGTTTGAGAAGCATCTTGAGATCGGGAAGTCCTACCTGGTCAGGCAAGAGTTCGACCTGGCGATCAAGGAGTTCAACTCGGCTCTGGCGCTCTCGCCAAAAAATGCCAGCGTTCTCGTCGAGCGGGGAACGGCTTACAACGCACTTAACAAGCACGACCTGGCAATTTCCGACTTTACAGGCGCGCTCGCGACGGACAAATCGAACTACCTTGCGTACAACAATCGAGGAGTCGCCTACTGGCGCAAAAGCGATATCACCAGAGCCCTGGCTGATTTCGACAGTGCCATCAAGATCGACGGCAAGCAGTCAATCGGATATTTGAACAGACTGGGCGCATCGCTTTGTTCTCGTAACACCAGAGAGGCACAATTATCAGCCGCCAAAACAAGTGCCTGGCTATCGAGCGGAAACTGGCGCGATAAGTACGCCACGCATGCAGCCGTCCTGGCGGTTCTCGGCTATAAGCTCGCCAACCAGCCAAACGAGGCGACCAAACTCACCAACATCACACTCTCTAAAGCCGACAATCTCAGTTGGCCTTACGAATTTCTCAAGTACTACTCCGGCAAAATAACCCTCGAAAAATTGATGGAAGAAGCGGAGAAGAGTGACTATCACCTGACTCAAGCACAATGTTTCCTGGGTATCGAGCGGCTCCTCAAAAAAGATCTCAAGGCCGCCAACGAAAAATTCGCCTGGGTGACGAAATATGGAACCCAAAACAGCGTCGAGTATTCGATTGCCAAAAGCCTGGTTGCGACAAAATAATCTTCAAGCGAGATTAATGTGCCTAACGCGCAATATAGACTCAGTGAGCTGCTAATCACGATTCTCGCTGTTTGCCTTGCAGTCGGTGTCTCATATGCGATTCATGTCGCCTATTTTCCTTTCGAGGAAGAATTGACCTATCGTCTTGCATCATTTACCGGAGCGTCGATCAAACTCAGAAACGATGCACCAACACTCAGCAGCGTGCCGGAACTGCTCACAATCGCGCTATCCATCATGCTCTCAATAGTTTCCTTACTTGCCTGGAGCAGATTGGAGGGAACAGCTCGCAAGATAGTGACTCTACAATTGGTGGCACTGGTTCTGATTGTGCAAACGATCGGATTGGTGATCGACTTTCCGATGAATAATATTCTCGCTCTGTTCGTCGCCGCCACATCCGGTATCATCTTCGGTCTGGGTGTGAAATCGATTAGAGCCTCGAAAGTCACGGCTGAAGCGGGTGCTCACCAGCTCGAAGCCCTTCGGCGAGAGCTGCTCGAATCAAAGTTGCAAATGATAAAAGAGGATGAGGTAGAACGCCGAGTACTGGCCGGCGATCTTCACGATCAGGTTCTCAACGATCTCAAAGTCGTCAAAAGTAAAATCACAGATGCCGAAAGTCTCGATCAAAACACAAAGACAGAAATCGACAAACTAATTGTAGACTCTATGCATCAGATCCGAGAAGTCATGGACAGTTTGAGTCCGGCCGTGCTAGAACATCTAGGTTTCACGGCCGCAATCGAGGATTGCATTCGCGTCGGTTGCGAAAGGGCCGACCTGAAAGCGCGATTCAAAAGTGATATTGAAGACGGTCTTCTCAAGTTTCTCTCGCCGACGGAACAGACACTCATCTATCGACTCGTACAGGAGTCAGTCACCAACATTCGCAAGCACGCCCAGGCGAAAACCGTGCGCGGGCGTATCTGCATAGTCAGTGGCGACCTGCTCGTCGAGATTGCCGACGATGGAGTTGGATTCGACGCCGGCGACAAGCCTGCCGATTCTCGAGGGCTGCGATACATGCGACAGCGAGCCAGCATCATCGGCGCCAAAGTCGATTGGACGTCGGGCGAAAACGGAAAAGGCACTCGCGTTACGATCAAAATGCCGCTTCCGGAAGAGGCAACACCAATGGAAGAAAAAGAGAAGTCCGATTGAGGAAAGACAGTTGAAGATTTTGATAGTCGACGATGTACCAGCCTTGAGAGCACACGCAAAGAAAGTGGTGCTTGAAGTCCTCGATACCCAGAGCCCCGAGTTCATCGAAGCGGCCAACGGCACCGACGGTCTGCGTATGGCGAAAGAGTTGGCACCGGATTTGACACTAATGGACATCTCTATGCCTGAGATGAATGGTGTCAAAGCAGCCGAAGAGATCTGGTTGACTAATGACAAAGCCAGAATAATCTTCTGGTCTCAGTATCATCGAGAAGCGTACGTGCGAACGCTCGGAAAGATAGTTCCCGACGAAGCGATTCACGGATATGTGTTGAAGGGCGAGTCGGATGACAAACTAGGCGAAGCAGTCCGGTCGGTTCTCCTGCGAGGCGATCCCTACATCGATCCGGTTGTGCAGAGCGTTCAAAAACGAATCCAATCGAAAGACGCATCGCTGACCGACTACGAATATGAGGCGCTTCTGGATATCGCTATCGGTTTGACCGACCGAGCTATCGCAGCGCGTCGACATATAAGCGTGCGTGGGGTTCAGAACCGGTTGTCCTCGCTTTTTTCCAAGGTCATGAAGCGCGAAGACGAGCACGTCAAGGAGAGCGCGGGGGTGGAACTTTTCAATCCTAGAATTCGAACAATAAACGAAGCGCTCAAACGCGGTTTGATCGATCCCGACGATCTCGCCAAACTCGAAGAAGAGATGTGGTCATGGCTCGAAGACGAATACGACTTCGACCGTTCCTGAATTCCTACGATTCCCGGGGATCGACAATCGGTGAAAGCACCGCATCGACGATCTCTCTGTCGACATTACGCCGGGTCACGATTGTGATTAGATTTTCGGCGCAAGCACCGGCAGGCTTTCGTTGATAGAAGGAAACGATCTCTTTCCAGATCGGCAACTCAAGCGATTCTCCGTCGGCTACTTCTACGACTCGTTTATTGCCATCGAGACTTTCTTTCAATTTTATCTGATTGAGATCCGCAATCAGCCAGCCGACATTTCCATCGTGATACTGTCGCTGCGCTATCGAAACGAGAGTGTCGGAGAGCGTGATGGTGACTGTTGGTCTCGATGTGGAGGAACTGTACAGGTACGAGTTGTTCTCGCTCCCGGAGGCAATGGCGCTCTCCTCTTTCGCGTCGGTCTCCGCACCAGATGCGGTGATACTCCCGCAGTCTTCTAAAATGATCTTGACCATTGAGAAGTGCTGTTCCTTCTCCGCCTCGGACTTCAATTTCGATACAGAAGGAAGAGTGGCAGAGCTCAAATCAGCTCTGCGCCTGGCGATGGCAACGGCAGCAACAATGGCTGTAATGGCGAACTCGGCTCCGAGAATATACATTTTCTCGCCGCCGGGCCCCATAATTGGAAGAGCGCGTTCCAGCTCTGTAGAAAGATCGATTTTGCAAGCGGAAGAACGGCGCCAATAAAGTTCTGTCACCGCATTCGATACTGCATGCGTTGCCGCTAAGGAGCTGGACGATTTTTCGATTTTCTCGAAACCGGGAGGTCGGATCGTGCAACCGGAAGGTCGCTCTGCCTTCGCGGATCCGGGCGCTCGCTCCTCCCGGGGAGTCGGTTTGCGGTCCAACTCGCGAAGATGAAGATTGCCACGCTCTTCGGTCTTTCGCCGCCTGAATGACTCAGGGCGATTTTCTTGCCCTTCTTTGTGCGCGCCTTCTATCGAATTCGATTCGTCTTTAGTTGCCATGCAAAAACTGCCAGCGCATTGCCGTGGTTTCCATCAGACTCCGATCATGCTATTCCCACTCCGGACGGATTCTCACCGCGGGCAACAGTTAAATCGGCAGCGTTTGAATCAATGCACGAACAGCGCGCACATCTACTGAATTTCCTACCAATCGCCAGGCTACATCGCGAGAAATATTAGACGGCATTTGAAAACGCGATGAAAATCCAAGCAGGGAAAGAATTTCCTCAGGTGCGACAAATCGCACCCGACCTTCTGTCTTTGCTTTGATGAGCGAACCGCTTGCCTTGCGACATCGGTTATAGCCGCGCGTAAAACAGATCACCTTCGCGTTGTCTTCTTGCGGGTCAACGATGTTCAACACCGCCCAGTATTTTTCAACGATCTCCTCTGGCACCAGAAGCGACTCTTCGTCGCTGGTCAAATAGTGGCGCAGTAAGTTCGCCTGGGGGTCAGCGGTTCCTTTAACGAATGGTTTCAAGTTTCCGTTTCGGCATGCCGCGATGAAAAATCTAGGGCGGCGCATGGGCACACCGAGCTCTGTCGAGCAAAGGGAGACTTGCGAGTAAGTGTATCCGTTGGCATCGAGCGCGCACTTCAGCTTTTCGTGAACGCGTGAGCCGACAAAGCCGCTCACATTTTCAAGCATCAGGAAAGCGGGAAGGCGCGCCGCTAGTAATTCAATCAACTTGAGCAAACACAGCGCGCGTGCATCTTGGTCGTCGAGCTGCTTGCCTCTGCGGCTGTAAGGCGTGCAGGGCGGACTCATCCACCAGATTTCCGCCTCCGGAATATCGGACGCTGCGATGGTGTCGAGATTCTTGGCTTGCGGGCGCAACGAAAAGTTATGGGCAAAAACCTCATTGGCCTTCCCGTTCTGGTCGAAGGCGGCGATGACTTCTATTTGCGAGTCCCGGCAAGCTTCAGAAAATGCGCCTATTCCGGAGAAAAACTCGACTGCTCGAAGAGTTTTGCATTCCATGATTGGTTTAAAGTTACGTTCCAGGGAATATTTTAGGTCATATCTTATTATCGAGTTATGGGGACTGGAATTAAGCAGACAATCCCGAGTTCAACGACTAGTTTGATAAAAGTCCAAACATGAGTACTGGTGGAACGAAAACTGAGCGAAGAATTTGCAAAATCTGCAAAAAAGAGTTTGTAGGTGATGTAAAGTCGTGCCCTGAACATGGCGGAGAGTTGATTCCGTCATCGCAGTTCCTCGACAAGTTGGTCGGGACTATTTTTGCCGAGCGCTATGAGATTTTGTCCATTGCCGGTCAAGGCGGTATGAGCACCGTGTATAAAGCCCGGCACACGTACATGGAAAGAATCGTGGCAGTCAAGCTTCTGCATCCGCACCTGGTTAGCGATCCAGTAAGCATTCAACGCTTTCAACAAGAATCGAAAGCAGCAAGCTCGCTCAGTCATCCCAACATAATCACAGTCTTCGACTTCGGTGTGAGCGAAGGCATGGCTTATCTGGTCATGGATTATCTAGACGGACCGACGGTCGGTGACCTTATCGATCAAGGCGGGGCGGTTCCCGAACGGGAAGCGCTGGACATATTCCGGCAGGTCTTGCGCGGGCTTGCGCATGCTCATTCCAAAGGCGTGATTCACCGCGATCTCAAGCCGCGAAACATAGTATTGAAAGTCGAGGAAGATGGTTCCGTCCTTCTTAAAATTGTTGATTTTGGGATTGCGAAAATTGTGCCGCAAGATGGTGAGGCGTCTCAGCATCTCACGTTGACTGGTGAGGTTTTCGGATCTCCAATCTACATGAGCCCTGAGCAGTGCTCCGGGCAAAGACTGGATAAGCGCGCAGATTTTTATTCGCTCGGTTGTGTCATGTATGAGGTGCTCACTGGGCTGCCACCACTGGTAGGGTCTAACGCCGTAGAAACCATGTCGATGCATGTCAATGATAATGCTCCGAATTTCAAGGAATCGGCACCTGAGGTAAAAGTGACAGAGCGCACGGAACATGTCGTTCTTAAATGCTTGCAAAAGAAAGTCAAACAGAGGTACGAAACTGCAGTGGACATTTTGGAGGCGCTTCCACCGGACACCGAAGTCCCCGAAATCGAAGTGCAAACGACAACCGTCGCGCACCGCCTCAATGACATTCTGGCAGCCGGCACTCAAGCGGGCGTACGCACGCCGTCTTCGCGAAAAATTGGTCGTCGTAAACGTCAATTCTGGAAGATGAGCAGTAAAGCTGTTGCCATCATTCTCGGTGGCATGCTTTTGGGCATCGCCATGTTTGCCACGTTTTATCCCGGTCCCAAAGAAGACATCGGCACGCCGATTGAAAAGTGCACCTGGTGGCTGGAGATGTCGCTTGCCGATATCTTGATGGATAAACAGGCTTATCCGCCGGCAATAGCTGTTCTGGAAGATGCGTACTATCGTGCTTCTCAGATGGGTGAGGGCGGTATCGCTTCCCGCAACGCCAGCAAGATGATCGAAACTCAAACCAAACTGGTGCTCGCCTACAACGGGACAGGTGATTCGGAGAAACAAGAGGAAGCGCTCGAATCTATTATTCAACTGGATGGCGAGCGCTGGGATCAGCGAGCCACCGAGATTATGAGCGATCTCAGCGACACCGACACGATAATAGATAATTTGATGGCCAAGAACAAACCCGTTCAGGAGCACCTTTCCGATCCGTCGATGAACTGGGCAGGCGGCACGTTCATGATTGTCGAGGTGGCACGCCGACTCGATGCCAGAAAGAAATATGTTATGGAAGGCAATCTGCTAGACAGAGCCGAGCATGTGTTTTCCCGGCTATACGGTGACAAATATGTCGG
>AGTN01218656.1_pt1 | contig 11556 bp, 5 predicted proteins | sample 314218 | NCBI WGS metagenome assembly AGTN01 (sample SAMN02954264, study PRJNA73603) | bioreactor metagenome | biome: terrestrial; feature: non-aerated bioreactor; material: poplar woody material; isolation source: poplar biomass | place: USA | collected 2006-12 | reverse complement strand
TATTATAAGTATTATATTTATTGATACAAAGAATTGATTTTCCAAAGTACGCAAAGAGGCGGCTCCTTAGATAGGTTGCCGTTTTTTTGTTTATTTAAGATTTTATTGCACCGTTATTTCGTATTCAAAATAGGCGTTATCGCCGTAATAGAGCGGAAAGTTGGTTCCCCAGACGTTGTCGTATAAGAGATAGGAGATCCCGTCCTTCCCGATATCCTCGAAGACGTTGTCGAATTTCAAAATTTTCCCTTCGCCCAGTGCGACGAGGGGACTGTATAAATTTTCGACGGAGATTTTTTTCCCGTTCGTTTCAAAGGTTATTTTTTCGACCGCGGAGAGGTTTCTGTTGCCGTTTACGACGACCGAAAACGGATCTATCGCGCTCCCGAGCTTATAGTATCTTAAATTTTCCGGCTTTACGGGAAAGAGGCGGAGGAAGAGCGCCTCGGTCAGCCTATTCAGATCTTTTTTTACCCAGTATAATTTGATATTCAATTTGGAGCCTTCGGCGGAATAGACGATCATAGCCTCGGCGGGAGCGCCGAGCTCTTTTACGAGGCGCTCGCCGCATCCGAGGCGGGTAGAGACCGTAAGCTTTTCGCCGTCTGTTTTTACGTAGGTTTTCTCCGCGGTATAAGAGAATCTCCCTTCCGGATATTTACCCGAGACCCTTCCGTACCCTGGCCTCGCGAAATCGCCTATGGCCCACTCGTAGGATTTTTGGATATCGCGGGTGTAGTTATCGAGCCAGAAGTCGTAGTCTTTTACGCCGTAGGAGACGTAGTCGAGGCGGCCGCCCGAAATTATATGCTTCCCATTGAAAAAGATATCGGCCGAGCCGAAGTCGTTTACGGAAACGGAAAATTTACCCGCGGAGTATTTTTCCCCGGATTTGCCCTCTTGTCCCGCCGGTTCGGGAAGGTTTTCCGGCCGAAGCTTCAGAAGTCTTCCCTCGGCCTCGGCTTTAAGCTTTTCCGGAAGGGCCGAGAGCGCCTTGGTTATGTATTCCCGCTGCTCCGCCCAGCTCTTTTCCATAGCCGAATAGGAGCCCGTTTTGTATTCGCCGCTCCGGCGCTTTTTGAACGTCAGGTAATTGTGCGGATAATCCTTGAATAAGTCGAGAGGCGACAGGCGGACTAAATCTCTCTTTCTCGCCCTGATAAAATCCTTTTTCAGATAATGGGAATAATCGGCGAGGTAGGTCTTGACGTCGAGGCCGTTCGTATGCTCGGCGAGGCAGAGGATATCGTCGGCGAGATTATGATAGGCGGAGCTTTCCCTCTTTAAATCCCCGCTCAAAAGTTTTTCGTTCTTAAACGCTATCAATTCTCTCAGTGCGGCCGATTTATACGGGTCGGTAGCCGAGCCGTGTATCCACGAGTCGCCTATCTCCGAGGTCACTACGGGCAAATTTCCGCGCGCCTCCCAAAGCTTTTCCGCGATGGGATCGAGCCCCGACGCGACTACCTCGTAGTCGGGATATTTCTCCTTCAAATTCTCATAGTTTTCGAGGGCCTTTTCCGCGCTTACCGGGCCCCTGTTGTCGCTCGTGTGCGCGAAGTACAAAATTTCGTCGATCAGCGGGCACTTGTATTCGCCGCCGTAGCTTCCCTCGTAAATGACGACGACTTCTCCGCCGCCGAAGCGCCACAGGAAGGTCGGGGGTACTTCCGGAATAGCCGAGGCGTCGTTTACGCCGATGTGCAGAAGTTTTATTCCGAATTCGTTCAAAATCGGCACGATCGCCGCGGTGTGCCCGGGAACGTCGGTCATTTTGGCGGCGACGGTGCGCCTGTTAAAGCGCCCGTCAAGCTCTTTAACGATCGACAAACCGTAGCGAAGCGTGTCGGCGTCCAGCAATTCGGTGTGCGTCGTGAAGGGGAGCGCGTGAGCTACGATATCGCCGGCTGCCATAGCCTCTTCGAGGAGTTTTTTCTCTTCGGCCGAGCCGTCCCGAAGGGCCTCTTTCAAAATCCACGAGCCCGTCGTCCAGACGAATTTTTTCACTCCGCCCGAATTTATTTCTTTTGCCGCCTTCGCCGCCGACGGTATGAATTCGCTTATGTATTTTTTCCGGATATTCCCGGCAAAATCGGTGTAGCCGAGGTCGAGATGCGTCTTCGAGACGAGATAGACTGTTTTGGACATAAAAATACCTCGGGGAGATTATAGCACGGTTTAGCGGCGTTAGAAAAAATTTAAAAAATTAGAAAGCATTAGAAATTGATCCTTTTATACTTAAGGTATCTTCCAAGGAGAAACTTTATGAGAAACAAAGAAGAAAACGAACGGAAATCGGAAATCAAGAAGGCTTTTCACGAGCAAAAATTGGAGAAAATCAAACAAGGCAAAATTGAAAAATACAATTATTCGTATTTGATCAATTATTTTGTAAAATTCTTTTTTGCGATTTCTTCGGCGGCAATTCTTCTGATCGCTTTTCTTATTTTCATTTTGGTCCTTTATCCCGATAAAATTGAAAACGCATTCAAGGTCATAGCCGCTTATCTATAAATAAAATAAAATTCAAGGAGAAAATTTATGAATAAAAAAACGATCAACATAGACCTTACCGCCTCCCAACCGAGCGTAAATGTAAACGGTACGATTTTCGAAGGCGATAGCGTAAACGTAAAGGTTATTTCGCCGAACAACTGGAGTAATAAAAAGGTTTCGTTCACGACGTCTATCGGAACGGTATATCAAATCAATCTTGTGGAAAATTCTACGGCGTCCGAATTCACGTTGCCGGCGAGCGCCTGTTTGGGCGGAATGCTTGTGATGACGTTTACCGGTACGACTCCTTCGGGGGCGGCGAATAAGAATATTACTCTAAATATTGAAAATATGCCCGAAATTGAAATGGTCAACGCCAACCCCGAACTTCTCAGAGAGTCCTTAAGGAACGCTAAAAACGCGCTTGAAACCGTCCGTCAGGCGACCGGACTCGCCGATCTTAGCGGATTTGTTACGAAAGCGGAAAAGGGACTCGCCGGAGGAGTCGCTTCTCTCGATTCGAGTGGAAAAGTGCCCGCGAATCAACTGCCCGTTTCGGGAATCGGAGAGGCGCCTAACAACGATAAAATATATGGCAGAAAGGCCGTTTCTTGGATGGAAATAACGCCGGAAGCGATAAACGCTTACGGAACGGCTTCGCGTCCCGCGGAGGATAGCTTGAAATTAGGCGGTGTATCCGCAAGTTACTATAATTCGCAAATCAGCAATTTATATAGCCATGTAAATGAGATCGACAATAACGTATATACAAAGACGCAGGTGGACGCGCTTATCGCGAGCGTCTTCCACTATAAAGGAAGCGTCGCGACTCCCGCTCAATTACCCGCTTCGGGCAACAAAGTGGGCGACGTTTACGACGTCCTAAGCACCGGCGACAATTACGCTTGGAGCGGCTCCGCGTGGGATAGGTTAAGCGGCGTCGTCGATTTATCCCCTTATTATCAGAAGAGCGAGGCCGACGCCCTCCTCGATCAAAAAGTTGATAAGGTAGCGAACAAAGGGCTTTCCACAAACGATTATACCGATACGGAGAGAAATAAGCTTTCGACCGTCGAACAAGGCTCCCAAAGCAATAAGATCGAGCGCGTATTGAAAAACGGAACGGAAATCGAGACGGTAAATAAGATCGTTAATATAACCGTTCCGACGACTCCTTACGATATCGGGGCCGCGAGCGTGCAGGATCTGGCGAACGTCCTGAACGTTGCCGATTCGAAAGTGGCCGAGGCCCAAAACGACGGCCTCTTATACGGAAGAAAAAACAATAACTGGTCTGAAATAAATTTGGACGCAATTAACGCTTTGGGAAAGACCGAACAGGCCGCCGACAGTCAAAAACTTGGCGGATTTTCCTCGGAATATTACGCCGTTAAAAACGACGTATACACAAAATATGAAACGGGCCAGCTACTGCAAAATGGGTTGAAATATAAGGGTACGGCGACGAATTTCGCGTCTTTGCCGCTATCAGGAATCGATGTGGGAGATGTCTATCTGCTCGATAACGGGGATTTCTATGTTTATACCTTTAGTAATGGTTGGAAAAACCTCGGTTATACCGATCTTTCCTCTTACTATACAAAAGGCGACGTCAATAACTTACTGAGCGCAAAAGTCGATTCCGCTCCGGGGAAAGGCCTTTCCACTTTCGATTATACTTATACGGATAAGTACAAAGTTGATAATATTGAAAACGATTATTATCAAAAAGCTTATATCGACAATAGGATTTTGGAGATATCGGATGGCTTGTCATATAAAGTCGACAAAATATACGGCAAAGGGCTTTCGACTAACGACTACGGCGATTCCGATAAAATTAAACTTTCCAATCTCGAAAATACATATTACAACAAGACCGAAATAAACAATTCTCTTATCCAAAAGGTCGATAAGGAAGCAGGCAAAGGTCTTTCGACTAACGACTATACCAACGCGGAAAAGAATAAACTCGTAAATATTCAGGCCAACGCGCAGGCCAACGTCATAGAAAATATTCTTGTTAACGGTTCGGCCGTAACGCCGACTAACAAAACCGTCGATATTTCAATCCCGACGGTTCCTCAGGATATAGGCGCGGCCACGGCCGACAATGTTACCCAATTGACAAATCAGATTGCGGGCAAACTCGACGTAACGAATATAATAGCCGGCGCGAATGTCTCGCTCGGCGTAAGCGGCAAGAATATAACTATCCATTCGACCGGGGGAGGCTCGGGCGGCGGGATCGCGGACGCGCCCTTCGACGGGAAAGTCTACGGAAGAACAAACGGCGCTTGGAACGAGATAGAAGGATCGACCGAAAATATTATTAAGACGAGAAGTTTGAATATCGGGCAGCTATTCGACGGCGACAGATATTTCGATTTAAATCTCGTCTATTCCTATTTTGGCGCGCAGGACCCCGCCGATTCGCAATTTATCTATAACGGCTTTTCTTATCCGTTGCCGGTTATCGTTTGGGGCCTTATAGGACAGGAGGAGATCTCGTCGAACTTTACGGCGAGCGAACAACTTAAAAACGCAATTTCCGCAAATCCCGTGTCGGCCATAATTTCTTCGAAAAAATATTCGGTAGGCGAGCGTAGCGAAAGCTGTTACAACCTAACGTATTCTCTCAAAGACGGCGTCGCGGAAATTTCAGCGGTAAGAATCAAAAAAATAAACGACGAAGACTCGGCCGCGCGTATAGCCGCGTTCGTATCCGACACGAATATTTCGGTAAGCGCGCAAAAACTTCAGCCGGCCTCCGACCCGAACCTTAATACGGTCGATAAAAATGTCGCCGGCGCGATCAACGAGGTATACTCCAAATTGGGAGCCGGCAATTACGACGGCGAAATCCGCGAAGTTACCATACCCCTCGGTTCGGATCCGGCTCCGGCAAGCGTCTATATTCAATTCGCTAAAGGAAAAACTATGGCGCCGGTCTCGTGCTGCGACTATTCTATAGCGCCGATAATGCTTTCCCAGCTCGTCGCAAGCGGAGCGTCGTCCGAGATATCCCTTCAAGACTTACGTAATATGTTCTACAATCAGATCAAGGACATACGCGTAATTTGCGATATGGATTACGACGGGGGCGGCCTACATGTAGCGATGCAGGCTTCGGATATAACCTATATGACCCAATCCTCGAGCGGAAGCGAAATTTTTATCTGGAATTATTTAGCCGGCCTCCCCGGCGACGGCGGCCTGACGACGGCGTTATATACGACCACAGCCCAAAGCGACGGAACAAATATACAGTTTAATAATACCGTAACGGCTCTAAACGGCGGCGGCGCAGAAGATACCGGAGAAAGTTTGATCATTTGCGACGAACTATCGAGCGAAGTTCATAGATTGCCGGTAGGCTACAAGGCTATCGCTAAGACCGAATACAGAAACGGCGAGATACCTAAGGGAGTCGTCGCCGAAGTTAAAGCGATGGCGTTTATTCAGAATGTCGATATATATAATCCAAATAACAATTATTATCGATATTTTATTTTCAACGGCGGTTTCACTTGCGACGACGGAAATATCCTCGGCTTCGAGGACGGGAGCCGGTTCTATTCGCAAAACGGCAATATCTTTTTCAGCGTCAGCGGTCAAACGGTTACGGTAGCGCAGAACGGCGAATTCGTAGGCTCTCTTTCGTCGACTACCGTAGACGGAGTCGAATATCGGTATTTCGATATTAACGCGCACAAGATACCCGACCCGTCGATTTCGGACTCCGCAAAACTTACGGCTCTCGGATGGACTTCAGTCAATATCTATCAGGATTGGGTAAAATGGGCCGACGCCGACGGGAAAAACTTCGGATTTGTTTCCGGAACTAAGATTGATCCGGCGTTTAACGAGACAAGAACTATCACGATACAGCCAAACGAATGGAATTACTATAGCTATTCGATATACAGCAACAGGATAAAAGAAACTTCCAAAGTCGAATTCGGCCTTCCCGCGCCCACTTCGAGAGCCAACGCGGACGCTTTTAACGGCGCGGGCATAATTATAAGCTCGCTTCAACCCAATTCTATAACGTTCAACGCGGCCGTCCAGCCGACGTCCGATATAACCATCGCCATAAAAGGCGTCAAATGGGTGAATTAAGGAGGTACCAATATGAAAGTCGTTATGGAAAACATCGCCCTGTTCTTATCTTTAGCCGGAACTATAATCGGCCTTATCGTTTCTCTGGCCACCGTAATCGTCAAGCTCGTCAAGAACGGCAAGGCCAAAAAAGCCGCCGAGCAGATAATCGCCGTAGGGAACGCCGTCGTCCCCTACATAGAAAAAGCCGAGACGTTCGTAAACTTCTCCGGCGCGGAAAAGAAGGAATACGTCATGACGAAGGCCAACCAATTCGCGATCGATAACGGCATAGCGTTCGACGCCGAGGGCATAAGCAATAAGATCGAGGAGCTTGTCGAACTGACCAAAAAAGTCAATAAAAGGGACGACCGCAAGCCCGCAGCCCCTTCGCCCGCGGCTTCCGCGAAGCTCAATCTTGCCCCAACGATCAATTCGATAAAAAGGTAATCTCAAAAAAACTATAAGGACGAATAGGAGAATAATTATGAAACAGAATTATACCGTAGACTTTTCCAGAGCGGGAACGGTCGATATTGACTTGATAGACGGTCAGTTGTGTTATAAACACGACGATATAACCGACGGATTAAATATTTCACATATTCTTTGGCCGAAGACGAGTAATAATTTATTTTTCGACGATGAATTTATAGGATGTAAAGGTATACCCCAAGATTATAATCTGGGTTATGGCTATAAACTAAATATACAGCAATATATCAAGAGAATTAATGATTCGGCTAAAACTATTATTTATCTTGATGCGGATGGGAAAAAAACAAATTATTATAAATCTTTGTATTATATAAAAAATAATAAATGCCATCGTATAGGGTTAAACGATGTTCATCTGAAATTAAAATCCGGTTTCACCGAATATATAGGTGAATATTCGCTTGCGACTGATTATGACGGCAACTATATTTACGTCGATTCGAATATTGAATATAAAGTACAAGAAGCCTATTTTTCCTCATTATCAATTGACGTTACAGAACCAATATTGATTCCGAATAAAGATAATTTGAACTTATTCGAAAAATTTGAGGATGGATATAAAGGGAACTATAAAACTGTTTTTTACTATTATATAGGAGATCAAGAAATAGTATTGGATGACGATATGGTTACAACTGATTCGGAGGGAAATCCCATATCTATTAAAAGAAAAATGGCCGTCTTAAATACTCCTATAAACGGTGAACGTAATATTGATTTAATGTTTTACTCGAATGAAGGATCAAGTTGGAGATTAAGAACCGAGTATTTGAAAAAAGATACTAACTCTTCAATAAATAATAGTCAATCAATTTTAGATTCAAATCCATATAATCCTAATAATCCTAAGCAAATCGTAACAAGTCATCATTCGTATGTCGCAACGGTTGTTTTATCGAGCGCTAATTCAACCATTAAAGACTATAGTCCTTTACAATCTGTAAATGTATATAAAGAACTCGATCGTTATTATTTTTTCGCAAATATTTTATGTCCAGAAATAAATAAATGGTGTGAAAATTACAATATATCTGAAGATAATGTTGATCTTCAAACCTATACAATTTATTTATATAAGAAAATAATTTATAATAACAATGATATGTTAAAAAGTTATAATAAAACAGGTGAAAAAATACTGGATAAAGAGAGCGAATTACGAGAGGTTGTCGATTATATCAATGATATACAATATTCGTTGAATTCTTGCAACAATAAATTGAATGCACGTCCGTTTTCTTATAGTAATTTGCATTCTTTAAATGATAGCTATACCTATAAGTTAGATGACAGTTTTGGTATAAGTACGATTGAAGACCTTCAAAGAGCCTTTGAGGTGACTTCAAATAATATTGAAAATCATGAAGACAGGGCGTCTCGGGAGTATTATCATTATAAAACCGGTACGACCGCGGAAGATAAATATGCAAATAAACAACTAATATCCAAAGAATATACAGAAAAATTGAAATTTATTCAGGCTGTTTCCGGATTTATACAAGCTGTTAACAATTCTGTCGAAAAAAATATTTCAAAAAACACATTAAATTTAATAAAAGAACAGTTAAATAAATATCTTAATGATCAGAAAATATTAAAGCTCAAGGAAAAGCTTGAAACAGAGCTGGATAAATTGATAAATGAAGAAAAAAATTCTCCTTCATATTATTTGTTCAAAGAAAACGGGGATTGTCTTGCTTTTGACTATTATGGAAAATTAGTTGATATAAATGGATATAAAATAATTTATGAAAACAATAAAATAATTCAGGTCATGGGTGAAGAGGATAAAATACATTTGTTTTTTGAATATGATAGCGGTTACCTTAAATCGATAACGGATTCTGTAGGAAATAAAATTAATTATGAATATAACGGTTCCGCCCTCAAAAAGATAATCTATCCGGACGGGACGGATACCTCTTTCGCGCTCTATACGACTTATATTGACTCCACTTCCCAAAAGACGGTGTGGAGCTTGTCGATAGCGGACAGGAATATGTTCTATTGTAATTTTTATAAAGATAACGTCACCGCAAATAATTATAATATCTTTTGCGAGAAGCGATGGAAACAAAATAAAATATCTAAGTCGGGCGTAACGGCTTACAGTGAATCTCCCGATTTATTTGACGCCATTTATATCGTTAAAAGTGGAAATAGAATAACTATTTCCGATAGCGCCCAACAAGAGACGCGCGATTTTTCGTCCGATTATTTAACAGTCTTATCCTCAAAAAAAATTTTAACGCATCAAGATTTGGATTGCTTAAACAGAACTTATGAGCTATATTTCAATAATAGCGAAACTTATAAATATTATTCAAAAGATAAAATAAAGGAATATCATTCAACGGAGAACCAATATTTTACCGAAAAACACTATTATTATAATATTAAAGGTTATCTTACTGAGAGTCACGATAAAGATCCGAAAAAAGATTCTATAGTTGTAAATGAATATTCTAATGAAGAACTATTGAATAAGAGTACTCTTACCATAGCAATAAAATCTTCTTCAACTTATATAAATAAAAATGCCTTGGTAACTTCATATTTTTATGACTCCGACAATAAAATAGTCAGAAAGGAGTCTTATAATTATACCTACGATACAAGCAATAATTTAATTCCTACTGGAAAATATGATTTCATAATCGAATATTTTTATGACAAAAACGGCTTACTCGTATCGGAACAAAAATATTTTGTTGGTGATAGTTCTTCGCGCTCAATAATGGATTATACTGCATCAAAAGACGACGGCATAATACGCAATTATGATTTAAATACCGGCGATTTATTAAGCGTAACAAAGAGCGATGGCGAAAATGAAAATTCCGTTAATTATTCCTATAAAAACGGTTATATCACAAATCTCAACAATGGCGACTTAAATATAGATTATTATTATCGGCAAGCCGGACAAATTGAAAGAATAGACTTTAACGGTGGTAATTTAAGATATTTACAAAGAACTATTAACAGAACCGTGCCAATGGAAACGACAATAGAAACATTATATAATAATAATACAGGTTATAAAAAAGTTATCGGCGTCAATTATGAAAATACTTTTTATCTAAAAAAAGAAGGAGGAGTTTTAAGTACTTCAAAAAAATATGAAAAAACTTTTGATAAGGGCAGAATAATAGAGCTAAAGGATTATAATACCAATTACAAACATACGTATACATATAGCAGTTATACCGGATCACTCTATATTCATGAAATAACAAGTATCTCTAATCCTGCTAATATAATATCATCCACAACTTATAACTACGACAATTATGGCAATTTGATGGATAATCCTACGGTAATTCATCTGCCAAATGAAAATTTAACACATCAATATTCTATGATATATGAACTTGGGGTAAATTCAAAATTGAATTTAAGTAATTTGCAATTAATGAGTACCTCGGGCTATAATCATTATTTAAATTGTCAAATCGAAAGAGATAAGACGGGAAGAATTTCTGGATATAATATAAGAAATGATACTCTGCCTTTAAGAAAAGAAAAATAACTTATTTAAAAAAGGATAACGAAACAACCGATTTAATTAGTTTGGTAAGATACGGCAAAGGTGTCAATTTAGATGAAAGCCTTCTTTTTAGCTATGACGAAAAGGGAAATATTGTCGGAGTAAAAGAAAATGGTATCAAGACGAAAGGATATCGGTATGACGTCCTTAATCGTTTGATAAGGGAAAACAACAGGGATTTTAACCAAACATTTACTTATACATATGATATAAATGGAAACATCCTTTATAAGAAAATATATCCCTATACGGAAGAGGAATCAATTGAAGATTTTATTCCGTTGGACGTTAAAAACTATAAATATAATGGTAATATATGGGGAGATATGTTGCTTTCGTTTGATGGCAAAATTTGTTCTTATGATAATTCGACCGGCAGACCGACAACATACAAAGGCGATAATATAAGATTTAATAAAGATTCTGATTTTAGATATGACATGATGAGCGATTATAATAACATACATTTTTTATATGATGCATACGGTAATCGGGTTTATAAACAAGCCGAAGTCTCGGATCCTAAGAGGTTTATTTATGTCGATGGAAAATTGATATTCCAATGGTCGATAGCTCCTAATAATAATGTCAGAGATAAAATTGAATTTTTTTACGGAATCAATGGTATAATGTCAATTAGAGCCAATGATGTAGACTATATCTTCCGCAAAAACCCGCAAGGGGACGTGACGCACATTTACAATTTAAACGGCGACCTATGCGCGACATACGCCTATGACGCCTGGGGCAACTGCAAGGTTGACAATATCCTAAACAATATAGGCGACATTAACCCCATAAGGTACAGAGGCTACTACTACGACGTTGAGACCGGATTATATTACCTCAAATCGAGATATTACGATCCAGAAACCGGAAGATTCATTTCACCGGATAACATAGAGAAT
>AGTN01029964.1_pt1 | contig 11561 bp, 5 predicted proteins | sample 314218 | NCBI WGS metagenome assembly AGTN01 (sample SAMN02954264, study PRJNA73603) | bioreactor metagenome | biome: terrestrial; feature: non-aerated bioreactor; material: poplar woody material; isolation source: poplar biomass | place: USA | collected 2006-12 | reverse complement strand
TTGTGCCAAGCGGGAGCTTTTCCATTTTGCCCTGCAACGATATCCTCAGGTTTTTGAGGGTATGAAAAGCCGATTCATGCGAAAGAGAAAGCCCCCAAATATATAAAACAGCAAATAGGACACAGCATACCGCTATTGCGGCGACGCGCCATATAATGTAGGACGCCGAGAGCGTTCCATGCGTCAGGAGCGGTTCGATAAGCTGATAAACAAACAAAAACGGCAGCACATTCAAAACTATCCCGGCCAGCATAGCCGCTATCGCGCCGTATGTAAGCCTGCGGTAGCCGCCGGCGTATTCCAACACTTTTTTATACAAGATATGTTCCTCCTCAAAGTTAGCATATGCTAACCTATCGCCAAAATTTTATCCCTCAATGGCGAGGGATAATGCGGCTCCGCGTTATCGAGGTGCAGCGTCAGGGCATGAAAGCTCCAAGGCTTCCTTCCAATTGAAAAACTTGCATACGCGTTTACAGTGAGCCTCGATCTGTTTCCATGGAAAGCCGTGGATAATGGGTTCGTATATTGTTTCATAATAGGCAGACTGCAAAATATGCAGTTCTTCTTTTGAAATAGCCGTTCTTGCGAGATTCCTTTTATGTGCTTCCTCGAAAAAGAGATAGGTATGATTTGTCACTTTTTCTACCCAATCATGCCGAAAGTTGGAATAAACCGTACCTTCCGCACAGCTCAGAAGTAAAACAAAATCGTCGTGGCGTTCATAAAGAAACTGAAACCACCACATCATTGTTTTCTCGTCCATTTCCCATATATCCACAAGCTCATTGTCGGACAATGCTTTGAAATCCATACTCACTTTCGCGATCGCATAATCGTCAAGGTCTGCAAGAGTAGCGGCTACCACCGCGGAAAACAAATCCTCTTTGCCCTTGTGTCGTTTATACAGCGCGCCCGTGGTAACTCCCGCTTTTTCGCAAATAACCTTCAACGAAGCTTTTTCAAATCCGTGAAGCAAAAACTCTTTTTTTGCGCTCTCAATAATTCTTGGATCGATGCTACAATCCGGCACAGACATTTAATATGCTCCCTTTGATAATGCAATTACCGATAATTCGATTATCAGTATAATACTATTCGCTTAATTTGTCAACAAATTATTAAAACTCGGAAATTTGCAATTCCAAGGCTGCAATCACCATATCCGCCTCGTCTTTCGGTATGAGCCGAAGATTAGGTACGCCGTTAATAAAAATGCGATACGCCGGAAGGCATTACATTTGAATCGCTGCTTGAAGGTATGGCCGAATACTATTCGGCGGAACTGTCACAGAAAGTCAAGCGCGGCCTGAATGAGAGCCGACAAAAAGGTAATTTCACAGGCGGGTATTTGATTTATGGTTATAAAGTCGAAAGCAAGAAAATCCTTATTAACGAAAAATCCCGACACCGTTTCCGCCGTCGCAGATAAGATAATTCAGGCTCATCAAAACAGATTACGAGACCAGTCGTTTTAACGAGTTGGAAGCGATACAGGAAGAAATAAGCGGTAAAATTGCGATTGAACGCACCAAGCTTACAATACGGCTTACCAAAGAGGAAATCGTAAGGTACATAAAAACGGCGCTCAAAAAGGAACCAAAACAGATGATAGATTTGCTGATAAAACAAATCGTACTATATGATGATAAAATAGAAATCACTTACAAATATACAGACACGAAAAGTCCCGATGACGACCATCGGGATTTTGTTTTTCATAGGTGTTCAACTTACGTCCAACTTGCGCCGCCGGTAGCGACAGAACCCGAAACCTCGGTGTCTGTCGCTTTTTCTATGTCTGCTATTGCTTGGTCGGCGCCCTCTTTACTGATAAAAGGGTGTTCGTCATTGTCAAAAACAAAGTAAATCACGCTCCGCTTGTCGGAAATATAAACGGAATTGACCAGCTTATCAATAACGCGCTTTTGGTGCGCTTTGTCGCGGGGGTCGCCGTTTGTAAACTCTGCGACAAACGAATAGATTTTTTCGTACGTGGGCACGTCCCCGCGCTCGTTTTCCAGCTTTTTAAGCTGTTTCTGTAAGTCCTCTGACAATGCCGCCAACTCTTTCATGCGCTTGTCGTAACTCGTCATAAATAAGGCGTTTTGTGTCGCAACGGCGTGGATATATGCCGTTGTGGTATCGTCCATTTCCTTTTGGGCGCTTGCTATCCGCACTTCAAGGCTCTTTAATATGCCCGTGTCCGTTCTGCGCCCGTGGTGGGCTATCATATCGTCCGCTATCATAGGCGTACCGCAATGATAGCAATATAGCTTGCTAGTCAAAAAATATGGTATGCGGGGCGCGTTGCTCTTGGCAAAATAGCCGTCTTTGGAAAAATACGGAAGGCTACGGGGCGATGGAAATTATGGAGGAAAGGCCGCTCCAGTTCGGCGCCGAACAGTATGCCGCCACGCTGTCGGCGTCGGCCACATAGATATGCGTAAGCGCGTGGCAATCGCGTATAAAGTTCGCATCCGCCGTGATTATGCCCGCCGAGCTCGGGGCCGTGATGCGTATAGTGGTCAGGCTGCCGCAGTACTGTATCGATTCGGTAACAAGCCGGGTAACTCCCGCGGGAATCGTCAGCTCGGTCATGCCGCAATTGTAGAAAGCGTGGGCTCCTATCGAGACGACGTTAGCGCCCATAGTCAGGGTTTTCACATAATAGGTATTATAGAAAGCGTCGGCGCCTATGGTCGTGACGCTGTCGCCTATCGTTATCTGCGTAGACGGATAGGCGCCGAATTGCGAGAAAGCGCCCTTTCCTATCGTCGTAATATTATTTCCCACAGTAATCGAGGTTATATTGGAATTGCCGCGGAAGCAGTAATCTCCGAGCGTTATCACGCTCACGGGAATGGAGTAGGACGCGCCGGACTTATTCGCGGGATACTGCACCAAAACCGTCGCATCCTTGTTGAACAGCACGCCGTCTATAGAGCAATAATTCGGGTTGTCCGCCGCCACGGTTACGGCGGTTAGCGCGCTCATACCGTTCGATACGGAATAATAAGTCACGCTCGCGGGAATATTCAATTCTGCCAGCGCGCTGCAGCTTCCAAACGCATTACCCATAATAGTCCTGAGCGCGCCGTCGTCGTTGAGCGTCACGGAGGCGAGGCTATAGCAGTACATGAAAGCTTCGCTGAAAATGCCCTTTGTGCCCGGTTTGAGGGCCGCCGAGGTAAGTTCGGTGCCGACGGTGTCCCAAAGCCAGTTTCCTATATACAGCAATTTGCCGTCGTAGGTGCTTTTGGCGATACCGACGCATGAATCGAACGCTAGGTCGCCGATAGTAACGATATTGTCGGGTATGGTAAGGTTGACCAAAGCCGTACAGCGGTAAAACGTCATATAAGGTATAGCCGAAATACCCGAGCCGAGCGCCGCCGTTTGAAGGTTCATACATAGCGCGAAAACGCCGTCTCCGAGCGCGGTTACGCTGTCGGGCACGATAACCGAAGCTAAGGCAGACCACGCGAACGCCTCTAAACCGATTTCGGTGAGGTTGGCGGGAAGCTCGACTCCGGTTATGCCGCTGCTGCGGAAGGCATACGTGCCTATTTTGGTTACGGAAGAAGGCAGTTTTATCGTGACCGCTTTGTTGAACTGCAAGAAGGCATCTTCGGGTATAAGCTCGACGCCCGCCGATACGTTGATCACGGCAAGCCCCGCCGGTATAGTTATCGAACTGTTAGAATATCCGCCGAAATAAAAGCCGATGAACGAATGGTTTTCGGTACTTTTTACGGCATGAATAGGCACGGTCATTTCCGTCAGGGCGGAGCAGCCCTTGACTACGCCCCTGCCTATCGCCCCGACGGTCGCCGGAATCACTATTTCCGTCAGCGCGACGCAATAGGAGAACGCCTCCTCGCCGATATTTTCGACACTTCCCGGTATGACGACGCCTGTCAGCCCCGAGTTCGAAAAAGCGTATCTGCCTATCGATTTGACGCTTGCGGGTATGGCGACGGAAGCGAGAGCGGTGAAGTTTTTGAACGCGTTTTCGCCGATTCCTATCGTCCATGAAGGGATATCGCAGGCTTCGGCAAGCGTGTTGTCGCTGGCGCCCATCAGCCATTTTCCGAGATAGTTGTAATAGACGCCCGAAGTCGCGGCTTCGACCTCGGTATATGTCAGGCCCGTACAGCCTTCGAAAGCGCCCGGGCCTATGCTTGTTACCGAATCGGGAATAGTTATGGTCGTCAGCTGGTCATATCCGTTGAATACGTTATTTCCGAGAGCTGTCGTGCCGTCGGCTATATGCACGGTAGTGAGCGAGGCGGGAGTCTTGGACCTGTCGGTATAATGGTTAGCGCCGAAATAATAGCCTAAAAAGCTGAACGTGCTCGAATCCGAACCTCCGGCAAAGGGCGCTGTAAGCTCGGCAAGCGCGCCGCAGCTTTGGAAAACAAAGCGCGCTACGGTAACAAGCGAAAAGGGAAGCTCGGCAGAGGTCAGCGCGGGACAATTATAAAAAGCGGTGCTGCCTATGAATTTGACGCCGCCCGGAACGCTTACGCTCGTCAGGTTGGGGCAGCTGTTGAATGCGTCGCCGTATATACCGACCGTCCCTTCCCGTAGTGAAGCAACGGTGAATCCCGCCTTGCTCTCGGGCCCGAACGCCCAGTTATCGATATATTTGATTCCGCTTTCCACCGTATAAGCGAGCCCCGAGAGAATATTGCCGAACGCTAAATCCGCCATCCATATAACGGAATCGGGTATCGAGACATTTCTAAGGTTGACGCAGTTAAAAAAGGCATTATATTGCAGGCCCGCGGTGCCTTCCGCAATATGCAGTTTGGAAAGAGAAGCGGGGACGCCGGCGGCGCTCGACGAGCTTGACGAGCCAAAATAATAGCTCAGATAGCTCGCGGCCGCACTGTAAGTATTGACGAACGGCAAAGTGGCCTCCCCGAGCTTGCCGCAGCCGGTAAGCAGGTTGTCGCCGAAGGAGGAAACGCTTGCGGGTATCGAGATATTCAAAAGCTCGCTCATATTCCGGAAGGCATGAGCGCCGATGGCGGTTACCGTCTCCGGAACGGTAAAGCTTGTCAGCGCTGCGTTGCCGTAAAAAGCGTAGGGCGCTATACGGGTAACAGTCGCGGGCACGGCGAAAGAAGCCGCCGACTTCTCGAAATACCGCAGCAAGGCGGATGTGTCGCCGTTATAGAGCGCGCTCGAATCCGTCGAGAAGGCGATATTTCCCGCGTTTACCGCGATATGCGCAAGCGAAGCTGCGCCCGAGAAGGCGGAGCCGTCGATCGACGTAACGTTACAAGAAATTACGAGGCTTTCGGCCGAGCCGGATATCGCGCCCGCGGAGATGCCGGCGACGGGATATTCCCCGTTTATCCCGTCGTTATAAGTGGCGGGCATCACTATATCGGGGTCGGCGCAGCCGGACGTTCCGGAGAGGCTGTACGCGTTTCCCGCGAAAGTAAACTCGATTCCTTCGTTTATCAAAGTCCACAAGGCGTATAAAACGGTGTCTCCGGTTATAGCTACGGTGTCGTCTCCCCTTATTTCGGTCCCTTCCGGGGTAAACCAGCCGCCGAATTCATATCCGGTTTTCGAGGGCTCGGGCAAATCACCGCCCGTGCCCTCGCGATAGGTGGAAAACCCGTCGCGGGACACCGTGCTTTCGGTCAGCGAGTTGCCGCCGTCCGCGTAAACGTAATCGAATATTATGCGGCAGAGCACGGCGTATATCCCGAAATCGTCGATTGCAGAGGCGCCGAAATAATTATCCGTCTCCGCGCTTGTTGCCCGAACGATGTACGCGCCTAAGGCAACGGGTTCATCCGCCGCGTAGGAAGAGTCGTCGGCGCCCGCAATCTTATATTCGTAAGTCAGCGCGCCGCCGCCTTCGTTAAAGTCGACCGCGACGGAGACGGCTTCCCCGTAGCCGGCATTGCCGGCGGATATTTTGAGCGCATTGGCTTTTTTAGTTATCGTCAGATCGGCGGAGACGAACGTTATGTCGTAATTCGGGTTTGCAAGCGTCCCGCGGCCTATCGCGTAAGTTCCCGCGTCCGCGCCGGCCGCCCTCGACAAGACGCCGTAAAGCACGTCGCCGCCGACAAGGGAGCCTGCGGTTATTTGATAAGTCAGCGCGGGGTCGTTGTCGGCGTATACCTTGGTTTTTGCGTCGGCGGCTACCGTTACGGGCTTTGGGAGAACCGTAAGCGCTGCGCTCTCGAACGTTATCTCGTAATTGTCCGATACGGCGAGCGAGCCCTGCGTTATTCCGTAAGAGCCGGCGTTTTCGCCGACCGCTTTATCGAGACTTCCGGAAAACGTATCGCCGTCGACCAGCGAGCCCGCGGTTATACTGTAAGTCAACGCGGGATCCGCGTCGCCGTAGATCTTGGACTTCGCGTCCGCGGCGGCGGTGATCGCCCTTTTGGTTATCGTAAGAGCTGCGCCGCTAAAGGTTATTGCGTAATTGTCATCGTTTAAGGAACCTTCCGTTATGTTGTAATTTCCAACACCCTCTCCGGCTTCCCGCTCGGGATTTCCCGCAAGCGTATCGCCGACGACCAGCGAGCCTGCGGTTATACGGTAAGTCAACGCGGGATCCGCGTCGCCGTAGACCTTGGACTTCGCGTCCGCGGCGACGGTGATCGCCCTTTTGGTTATCGTAAGAGTTGCGCCGTTAAAGGTTATTGCGTAATTGTCATCGTTCAAGGAACCTTCCGTTATGTTGTAATTTCCAACATTTTCTCCGGCTTCCCGCTCGAGATTTCCCGCAAGCGTATCGCCGACGACCAGCGAGCCTGCGGTTATACGGTAAGTCAACGCGGGATCCGCGTTGCCGTAGATCTTGGACTTCGCGTCCGCGGCGACGGTAACCGTCCTCTTTTCGATCATGAAATTCGAATTCATAAAGCTGATAACGTAATTCGCGTGGCCGACGCCGCCCTGCGATATTACGTAGTATCCTACAGCCTCGCCGCTCCCTCTTACCGGGGCTCCCGCAAGCGTATCGCCGCCGATGAGGGAGCCCTCGATAATCTGATAAGTCAACGCGGGATCCACGTCGCCGTAGGTCTTAGTCTTCAAATCGGCAACCAAAGAAATGTTCCTTTTACTGATAATGAGGCTTGCGCCGAAGAATGTAATATCATAACTACCGTTAGAAAGCGAGCCGCGCGATATAGTGTAAGAGCCGGCGTTCTCGCCTTCGACTCTTTCGAGACTTCCCGAAAGCGTATCGCCGTCGACAAGGGAGCCCTCTATAACTTGATAAGTGAGTTCGGGGTCGGCGTCGCCGTAAACCTTGGTTTTAGCGTCCGCAGCTACCGTTATTTCGCGGGGATTTATCGTAAAGCCCGCGCATATGAAGGTAATTATGTAGTTATATGCATTGTTGGATGCAAGGGTTATGAGATACTCGCCGGCGTCTTCTCCCGCCTCTCTCTCTAAGCTTATGTCCAGCGCGCCGCCGCCGACTACCCAACCTTGGATTATTGCGTAAGCGAGCGCGGGGTCGGCGTCGCCGTAAGTCTTGGATATATTGTCGGCGATAACCGTTACCGCCATCTTCTTTATCTCGAAATCCGCCGTAAAGCTCGAGGGAAGATAGTTGCCGTTCGCGGCGCAAAGCGCCTTGACCGTGTAGCTTCCGGCGTTAAAAGGAATCTCGGCGCCGTACGCGTCGTCATCCTCGTCCCTTTCCTTAAAGAGATAGGTTACCCCGCCTCCGCTGACATTCCTCAATACGCGGATATTCAAAAGCTCGCCGTACGTTACGTCCTTGGCCGCTATGATGAAATCGCCTATGTTCGGCGCCCAGACCGCGTAAAGGACTGCTCCTTCGGTGAGCATTATGTAGTTCGCCCCGTCGCCGAAGTCGACGTATCCCTCGTCGGCTCTTTCCTCGGTCCGCGCCCATCCGAGCCAGGTATATCCCGAAACAGCGAAAGCATTGGAACGGAGAGCGGCGTAAGAACTAAAGGGTATGTTCATAGCCGCCATAGAGCCCGTCGCGCTGCCCGCCAAATCATTATCGTTGGCGTCGAAGAAGAGCGTCTGCATGTCGGGCGTCCATTTCGCCGTTACCTCGGCATTGTCGGCGTAATTCCACTGCGCCAAGCTGTTTCCATCGCCGTCGGTCAGCCGGACGCTGCCGTAATACCACCCGGCGAAGGCGTAGCCGTCGGCGGATGGGACTTCAAGCGTATAGCCACTGCCGAATACTACGGCGGCCGTCTCGCTTTCGGTACCGCCTATATCGGTAACGTATGTGAGCGTATATGTATTGGGCGTCCATTTGGCATAAACCGTAACGTCGTTCATCGGAACCTTCGTGAAAGTATAAATGCTCAAAAAAGTCCCGTTGTCGGCGTACCAGTTCGCAAAAGTATAGCCGGCTTTGGCGGGCGCGGAGGGGGCCGAAACGTCGGAGCCGTAATCCCCCGTTACGGGCGCCACCGGGCTGCCGCCGTTGCTGTTAAATGAAATGGTGTATTGATTGACCGCTTGGCTGTATACCGCGATGAATGCAACATGGCCGTTGACCGTCATTCCCGATGTAAAGCCTTCCCAACCCGAGAACGTATAGGTATACTGCACGGTTGCCGCCTTTGACGGATTTGAGGGCGCAACGATTGCCGTACCGTAATCCACGGTTAAATTTTTTAGTACTGTTGTGCCGTCTTCATCATAGAAAGTATAGGTGTATGTGTTTACTGCCTGTGAGTATGACGCCGTGAACGTGATGTTCGCTGTAAGCGTTGACGGTACTTCCGGGCTCCAGCCGGCGAAGGTATAGGCGTACTGCGCAGTGGGGGCCTTTGTCGGATTCATCGGCGGCACTATACCGTTGCCGTAATCTATGGTATCTCTTTTTATTTCGGTGCCGTCCCAGTCGTTGAATATATATGTATATTTTGCGGGCGTCCATAATGCGGTTGCGGTTATGTCGGAGCTTATCTCGTCGAAAGAGATGTTCCAGGAGAGCGTGTAACCTTCCTTTTCATAAACGGGGGCGGTAACGCCCTCGCCCTTTTTAACGGCCTGCACTTCCTGTCCGCTGATAAGGGTGCCGCCGTTGCCGTCAAAGGTCACGGTAAACTCCGTTTCCCCGTTGCAGGCGGCAAGCAGCGCCGCCGTAAGCGCTATCAGCAGCAGAACCGCCAAAATCGTCTTTTTGCCTTTCATATATTTACCTCCGTTTCACTTTCAAACAGCGTTAATGCTATGATCCGCTATTATACTGTTACCCATGCTCAATAATAAACCAACCCACTTAACCGTGACTTAACGGAATAAAAAAAACGCCGGGTTTTTTAAAAATCCGGCGTGCTTTATATTATTAAGCTTTTTATGGATCATTTTATCTCAAACAGTTTTTTAAAGGCTTGGTCAGGCTCCAAACCGAACCTTTCCTTCAAGCCGTTTTTATATGTGTCATAGTATTTCGAAGCCATGATATGTTCGCTCAAAAGAAGCATTGCCTCGATTATCCGGAAATTCAGCTCCCTGTGCAGCGGCTCCATAAGCAAACCCGCCTTCAGCCATTTGGCGGACGTATCGAAATCGCCTTCCTTTTTGTAGTAATCCGCTATTTTCACCAGCAAACGTATATATTCGTCAAAAATCAAGACTCTTTTGCCCGCCGCCCAGCCGTATTCCAGCCCAGAAAGGTATTCGTCGACGTAAAGGCCTGCTGTATCCTCGAAATCGCTTATATTTTTCCGCAAAGGGGTGCCCGCGTTTTCGGTAAAAGAGCAAAATTTTAGGTAATCGCAAGATATGCCGGAAGCATCCATCCTGTATCCCCCTCTGTCATACGATATCGGCAGCCTTATACCGTAATTTATCAGCGCTTTTTTAACATAAAAGAGGGTGGTGTTGAAATGGATAAGCGCCTTGTCCCCGTCGAATTCGTCCCATAAAGTGTCGATAATTTCGCTCCGGCTGACATAGCTTTTACGCCTGTCTATCAAAAAAGCCAGAAGCTCCTCCGCCTTTTCGGTGCGGAACCTGACCTCGCTTTCGCCCGCTTTAACCCTGAACCTGCCGAAACAGCTTACGGAAACCTTTCCCGCATAATTCGCGGGTTTTCTTTTGCTTATCCGCTCCAGCGTTTCGCCGAGGCGTTCCGCGGAAACCGGCTTCATCAGATAGTCCAGCGCGTTTAAACGGAAGGCCTCTACCGCGTACTGGTTATAAGCCGTAACGAAAACCACGGAGATATTTTCTCTGAGGTCTACTATGCGGCCCGCAAGCTCGATACCGTCCATATCGGGCATCTCTATATCCAGAAACACCGCGTCCGCAACATTCTCTTTTAAGTATTCGAGGGCTTCTAAGGGGCTGGTGAATTTAGCGTAAATCTCGGCGAGCCCGCTGTCCTCCAAGAGCTTGGAAAGCCTCCCGAGCGAAGGCAGTTCGTCGTCTACGATAACCGCTTTAATCATCGCTTGTCTCCTCATAAGGTATAATAAAGGATACGCGGGTGCCTTTCCCAATCGCACTCTCGATTGTCAAACCGTTCCCGAACAATTTCTTTAGCCGCATATCGATATTCCAGAGCCCTATGCCTCGGTTTGTTCCCGGCGCAAGCAGCGCCGCAACCTTTTCGGGCGGCATGCCCTGCCCGTCGTCATCCACCGATACCAGCACGCCATCCGGCGCCTTTTTGACCGTGACTGTCACCGTGCCGCCGCCGCCCTTTTTCCGGAGGCCGTGGTTTACAGCGTTTTCCACAAGCGGCTGTATCGAAAGCATGGGTACCCTTACCTTTGCCGTTTCGTCGATATCGAACTCTATCCGGAGATTGTCCCCGAACCGCGCCTCCTCGATATCGGTATAGGAGCGCACAAAACCTAATTCCCGTTCGATAGGCACGAACGCTTCCGGGTTCTTGAAATCGATGCTGCTTCTGAGATAATCGGAAAAGTTGCCTATAAGCTTTTGAGCGCGCGGCGGGTCGGTATCGCAGAACGAGGCAATGGCGTTTAAGGTATTGAAAAGGAAATGGGGTTTTATCTGCGCCTGCATGAACGCCGCCTCGGCGGCCGTCGCCTTATCGTCGGAAATCTTGAGACTTTCCGATAACGTACCGACGCTTTTATAGGATTCCGTAGACCATTTTGCAAGGACAAAGTATGACAGGCACATCACAAGAAAATATCCCAGTTCGCTGATGTGGGCAAAAAATACGATGTCGTATACCGCGCACAGGACAATAATAAGCCCGCAAAGCAGCAAAATCAAGGAGTCTTTTTTTCTTTAAGGAAAGCCGAGGATAACAGATAGAGGCAATATGCGGCCATGAGCATAGCGACCGCATAAATGCCATAGGTAACTGGAAAGAGAGGCGCCGCCAATATCAGGACCGTAATAGCCGCAGAGTAAGTTAAAAATATTTTCGGGATTATTTTCCCGCCTTTTTGCGGAAAAATTTTACCGACCATAAGTACGGTGCACATGGCAAGCCAGCATATGGTAAGATGATAAACTGCCAGCATTGCCGAAAAACCGACGGACGGTATCAAACGGTATATCAGCATATCGCCAGATACAGTTATCCTGACCGC
>AGTN01357886.1_pt1 | contig 11571 bp, 8 predicted proteins | sample 314218 | NCBI WGS metagenome assembly AGTN01 (sample SAMN02954264, study PRJNA73603) | bioreactor metagenome | biome: terrestrial; feature: non-aerated bioreactor; material: poplar woody material; isolation source: poplar biomass | place: USA | collected 2006-12 | reverse complement strand
CAGCCGGCCAGGACCGCCGGGGCCGGCCAGCGCGGCGGCTCGAACGGCAGGGCGAAATACAACGCGATGCCCATCCCCAGGAAAACCGGCAGCCATAAAGGCCAACGGGCGCGCTCGGCCATCAGGCGCGCCACCACGCCCGATTCGCCGCGTTGCCCAGGAGACCCTAACCATTGGACCAGGGTCCGGCCTATCCTATCGGGCGGGAAAAATGCCATCCAACCCCATCACCGGGCTGTCACGGCCGCAAAGATATGCTACAGAAGGCGCGCCCGCTACTCATGGCGCAAGGAGTTCCAGTTCCCATCATGCCGGTGGTCACCCGCTTCGCCCCTTCTCCGACCGGTTTCCTGCACATTGGCGGTGCCCGCACGGCGCTGTTCAACTGGCTGTTCGCCCGCCGCCACGGCGGCACCTTCCTGCTGCGCATCGAGGACACCGACCGGGCCCGTTCCACCAAGCAGGCCGTGGACGCCATCTTCGACGGCATCCGATGGCTGGGGCTGGATTGGGATGGCGAGGCCGTGTTCCAGTTCGCCCGCATGGACCGCCATGCCGAGGTGGCGCGCAGGCTGGTCGAGGAAGGCAAGGCCTATTACTGCTACTGCACTCCCGACGAGCTTGGGAAGATCCGCGAGCGGCAGCGCGCCGAGGGCAAGCCCATGCGCTATCCCGGCATCTGGCGCGACCGCGATCCGTCCGAGGCGCCCAAGGACGTCCCGCCCGTCGTGCGCCTGAAGGCGCCGCAGGACGGCGAGACCGTCATCGCCGACTTGGTCCAGGGCGACGTGCGCGTCGCCAACGCCCAGCTCGACGACATGGTGCTGCTGCGCGCCGACGGCACGCCGACCTACATGCTGTCGGTGGTGGTGGACGACCACGACATGGGCGTCACCCACGTCATCCGCGGCGACGACCACCTGACCAACGCCTTCCGCCAGTATCAGTTGTACAAGGCCTGCGGCTGGGACGTGCCGACCTTCGCCCACATCCCGCTGATCCACGGCCCCGACGGCGCCAAGCTGTCCAAGCGCCACGGCGCGCTGGGCGTGGACGCCTACCGCGACATGGGCTATCTGCCCGAAGCGGTGCGCAACTACCTCCTGCGCCTGGGCTGGAGCCACGGCGACGACGAGATCATCTCCACCGAACAGGCCGTCGAATGGTTCAACCTGGAGAATGTCGGCCGCTCGCCGTCGCGCTTCGACTTCGCCAAGCTGACCAGCCTGAACGGCCACTACCTGCGCCAGGCCGAGGATTCGCGCCTGACCGAGCTGGTGGTGCCACTGCTGGAAGCCAGGCTGGGCCACGCGGTCGATGCCGAGGGCAGGCGCCGCCTGACCGCCGGCATGGCCGGGATGAAGGAACGCGCCAAGACCTTGCCGGAACTGGCCGATTCCGCCCTGTTCTACGTCCGCGCCCGCCCCCTGGCGCTGGACGAGAAGGCGGCCAAGGCGTTGAGCGACGCCGAGGCCCGCACCTTGTTGAGCGAGTACGTCCGCTCGGTCAATGGCGCCGAATGGACGAAGCATGATCTGGAGGAGGCCGCCCGCGTCTTCGCGGAGGGCCTCGGCCAGAAACTGGGCAAGGTGGCGCAGCCCCTGCGGGCGGCGCTGACCGGATCCTCGGTGTCGCCGCCCATCTTCGAAGTGATGGAGGTGCTGGGCCGCGCAGAATCCCTGGCCCGCATCGAGGACGCCGCGAAACCGGGCTGAGTGCCATATCAGGCTGAGTGAACGACAACCAACCAACCAACGAGACACGGGGAAAGCAGCAATGAGCAAGGAAACTGTCACCCTCATCAACAACAGCACCGGCAAGCAAACCGAGCTGCCGCTGCTTTCTGGCTCCGTGGGCCCCAAGGTGATGGATATCCGCAAGCTCTATACCGAGCAGGATATCTTCACCTACGATCCCGGCTACACCTCGACCGGGTCGTGCAAGTCGGCCATCACCTATATCGACGGCGACGAGGGCGTGCTGCTGCACCGCGGCTACGCCATCGCCGACTTGGCCGAGAATTGCGAGTTCCTGGAAGTCGCCTACGCCATCCTCAAGGGCGAACTACCGAACATCGAGCAGAAGGCCAAGTTCGAAAAGGACATCATCCGCCATTCCATGCTGAATGAGCAGATGTCCTTCTTCTTCCGCGGCTTCCGCCGCGACTCGCACCCCATGGCGGTGATGTGCGGCGTGGTCGGCGCCATGGCGGCGTTCTATCACGATTCCACCGACATCAACGATCCGCACCAGCGCATGATCGCCAGCTACCGGCTGATCGCCAAGATGCCGACCGTGACCGGCTGGGCCTACAAGTACTCGCAGGGCCAGCCCTTCATGTATCCGCAGAACAGGCTCTCCTATTCCGAGAACTTCCTGCATCTGATGTTCGCCACCCCGTGCGAGGAATACAAGATCAGCCCGGTGCTGGCCCGCGCCATGGACCGTATCCTGATCCTGCATGCCGACCACGAGCAGAACGCCTCGACCTCGACCGTGCGTCTGGCCGGCTCGTCGGGCGCCAACCCGTTCGCCTGTATCGCCGCCGGCATCGCCTCGCTGTGGGGCCCCGCCCATGGCGGCGCCAACGAGGCGGTGCTGGAGATGCTGCACCAGATCGGCTCGGTCGACCGCATCCCGGAATTCATCAAGAAGGCCAAGGACAAGGACGATCCGTTCCGCCTGATGGGCTTCGGCCACCGCGTGTACAAGAACTACGACCCGCGCGCCAAGATCATGCAGAAGACCTGCCACGAGGTCCTCGACGAACTGGGCGTGCAGGACGAGCCGCTGCTGAAGCTGGCCATGGAACTGGAGCGCATCGCGCTGGAGGACGAATACTTCGTCCAACGCAAGCTGTTCCCCAACGTGGACTTCTATTCGGGCATCATCTTCCGCGCCATGGGCATCCCCACCCAGATGTTCACCAGCCTGTTCGCGCTGGCGCGCACCGTGGGCTGGATCGCCCAGTGGAACGAGATGCTGACCGATCCCGATCAGAAGATCGGCCGTCCGCGCCAGCTCTATGTGGGCCAGCCGGCCCGCGCCTTCGTGCCGCTGGACAAGCGTGCCTGAGAAAAGGCGGCATCGCTCACCCCAGGACGGGCGGCGCTTTCCAGCGCCGCCCCGATGGATTCCGGCCCCGGCCAACGACAATGCCGGACCGGGGCGGCTCAAGCGCTTGGCCGTGGCCCTGGCGCTGGCCGCGGCCATGGCCGCTCTGACCGGGTGGTGGTGGTTCACGTGACGGCTGTGCGGAACCGGACTCCGTGGCGATGCACGGATCGCGAGCCCGGAATCGTCGCCATACCCGTCCATGGTGACATGGACGTCAGACAATTCTCGCTTTTTTCGAGAACGTCCCTACACTGAGTTCCGGACACGACTTTGCGGAGTTTCGTTTCGAGGTCTCCAAGACCTCCATACGTCTCCGAACCGGAATTGGACGACATGGTGAACGAACTCGACATGGTATCGTGGGAGTGGGAAACCGACGCCAACCTCAGATACTTGACCCCTCCCGACAGAAAGGCCCAGGCTCTTGGCCTGGAAAATGAAGAGCTGCTTGGGAAATTCATGTTCGATTTCATGAATCCGAGCGATATCGACAAGATGAAAGGCGCACTCTATGCGGATGACGGTTCTCCCCGCGCCTTCGTGAATTTGGTGGGGCGTTATCCTCGGCGCGACAGGTCGCTCGTCATTCTCGAAACCAGCGGCACGCCCATATGCGACAAGCACGGGGAATGTCTCGGTTTCCGCGGAATCGAACGCGCCATTGCCGGGATCGGATTCCATTCCAACGGTTCCCAGGAGCCTCAGCTCGAAACGGTCTATGCGACGGCACCGATCGCCCTTTGCGTGGTCGGACGGGATGGGCGGCTGCTGGCGGTCAACGAACGGCACACCATCCTTGCCGGCAAACCGATATCGTCGTTGGTCGGCGTCAAGGTTTCCGAACTGCATCCGGAGAGCGGCGAGAAAATCCCGATGGATTTCCGCCTGCTGGATGCCGGCGGCACCGTGCCGGACCACGAGGTGCAGATCAACGGCCGGCATTATGCCATCGCCGTCACCCCGCTTCCCGATGCGGCGGGCAACATCGGGGCCATCTGCGTCGCCCATTTCGACATCACCGAGCGCAAACGCCTCGAACTCGAACTGGACGCCGCCAACCGGCGGCTTGCCGACCTTGCCATACGGGATCATTTGACCGGAAGCTTCAACCGCAGGCATTTCGATGAGACGCTGACGAATGAGGTCGCACGTTTGTCGCGGCACCGGAGCAACCTTTCGGTTGCACTCGTCGACGTCGATTGCTTCAAGCGCTACAACGACATATACGGGCACGTCGCCGGAGACGATTGCCTGATTTCAATCGTCGACGCCATGTCGAAAACACTGCACCGCCCCGGAGACAACGTTTACCGCTATGGCGGAGAGGAATTCGCCGTCATTCTCCAGGACACCGACAGCGATGGCGCGATAGTCATCGTGGAGCGGCTCCGCAAGGCGGTCGAGGACCTGAACCTGCCTCACTCCGGCAATTCCCATGAACGGGTGACCATCAGCATCGGCGTCACCTCGATCGCTTCGGACCTGCACTGCGACGGCAAGATTCCGAGCAACATGGAGGTTCTGGAAGAGGCCGACCAAGCCTTGTACGCCGCCAAGGAAAACGGCAGGAACCGCGCGGTGTCAGCCGGACATTGACCTGCGGCAACCGACCGCCCACGGACTTTCAGGCCCGGAGGCGGGGCGGCCTTCCCCGCGCCCTCAGGCGCCGCTGGCGGCGGGCGGCAGGAAACCGGCCTGCACGATGTCGCGCACCTTCTCGAAGGCCTTGACCTCGATCTGGCGGATGCGTTCGCGGCTGACGCCGTAGCGGGTGCCCAGTTCCTCCAGCGTCACCGGATCGTCCTTCAGGCGGCGTTCCACGAAGATTTCGCGCTCGCGTCCGTTCAGGCTGTCCAGCGCCCGGGCGATCAGGGTGCGGCCCCGGCCCAGTTCCTCGCGCTGCGCGTAACGGGTCTCCTGGTCGTCGGAATCGTCGGGCAGCAGGCTCACCGCCTCGGTGCCGCTTTCGCCCAGCGGCACGTTGAGCGAGGAATCGCGCCCGGCCATGCGCCGGTTCATGGAGACCACGTCGGCCTCGCCCACCTCCAGCTCCTCGGCGATGGCGGCGACGGCCTCGGGCGACAGATCGCCGGATTCCATCAGGTTGAGCTTGGCCTTCATCCGGCGCAGGTTGAAGAACAGCTTCTTCTGCGCGGCCAGGGTGCCGATCTTGACCAGCGACCACGAATTCAGCACGAACTCGTTCAGGGACGCCTTGATCCACCACATGGCATAGGTGGACAGGCGGAAGCCCTTTTCCGGGTCGAACTTCTTGACCGCGCGCATCAGGCCGAGATTGCCCTCGGAGATCAGGTCGGCCATGGGCAGGCCGTAATGGCGGTATCCCATGGCGATCTTGGCCACAAGGCGCAGATGGCTGGTCACCAGCCGGTGCGCGGCCTGGGAATCCTCGTAATCCACCCAGCGCTTGGCCAGCATGTATTCCTCCTCGGCTTCGAGGAGCGGAAAGGCGCGGATGTCGTTGAGATACTTGACGAGGCCGCCATCGCCGGCAAGGGCGGGCAGCGAGGCAACGGACGTGCGCATGTGTCAAATCCTCCATCGAGCGAATTGACCTGGCCCACCCTGTGGTCGGGCCTGGAAGCCGCCGGCCCCTGAAGCGGGCATCCGGCGACTGGGAACATTATCCAAACATGGCTGCTCCCGGTCAAGGGGCGCATGGGACGGAACCGCAAGAATCCCCTGTGCAACAGGCAAGGAGGGGTGGCGGTTCGCTGCCTCTCCAGCCCAATTGCACTCCCTTGCTTGCCCGCCCCACCTGAGTTTCCGTCGGCCAGGATGAGGACCATTCCATGCGGGCCATGCCCTTTCGAATAGCGCAGGTCGCGCCGCTGAACGAGGCGGTGCCGCCACGGCTTTACGGCGGCACCGAACGGGTGGTGTCCTATCTGACCGAGGAACTGGTGGCCCAGGGCCACGACGTCACCCTGTTCGCCAGCGGCGATTCCGTCACCTCGGCGCGGCTGGTGCCGTGCTGCCCGGCGGCACTGCGGCTGGACCCGGACTGCCAGGACCGGCTGATCCACCACGTCCTGCAATTGGAGCGGGTGATGGAGGAAGCCGGCACTTTCGACGTCATCCATTACCACGGCGATACCATCCATTATCCCTGGGCGCGGCGCGCGCCCGTGCCGGTGGTGACCACCCTGCACGGCCGCCAGAACATCCGCGACGTGGCCGCGCTTTACCGGGAGTTCGACGACGTCGCCGTCATCTCCATCTCCGACGCCCAGCGCCGCCCCATTCCCGGCGCGCGCTGGATCGCCACCGTCCATCACGGCCTGCCCGAGGATCTGCTGGCCCCCACCTGGCGGCCGGGCTCGTACCTCGCCTTCCTCGGCCGCTTCTCCCACGAAAAGCGCTTCGACCGCGCCGTCGCCGTGGCCCGGGCCACCGGCCTGCCCCTGAAGGTGGCCGCCAAGGCCGACCCGGTGGAGCGCGATTATTTCGAGGCGGTGGTGCGGCCGCTGCTGGACGATCCGCTGGTGGAATGGGTCGGCGAGATCGGCGAGTCCGACAAGGCGGCCTTCCTGGGCGGGGCGCTGGCGCTGCTGTTCCCCATCGACTGGCCCGAGCCGTTCGGCGTGGTGATGATCGAGGCCATGGCCTGCGGCACTCCCACCATCGCCTGGCCGCTGGGTTCGGTGCCCGAGGTCATCGAGAACGGAACCTCCGGCTTCGTCGTTTCCTCGATAGACGAGGCGGCGGCGGCGGTGGAAGCCTGCGCCGGGTTCGACCGCGCCATCTGCCGGGCGGAGTTCGAGCGGCGCTTCACCGCCCGGCGCATGGCGGCCGACTACCTGGCGGCCTATGGCAGGCTGGGCGCGGTCGGACGCCCGCCCCTGCGGCCGATGGTGGGAGACCCCATGATGGGAAGGTTGTGACGTCAATGAGCGATATCATCCGGATCAAGGGCCACGCCTACGTGCTGGCCACCAGCCCGCGCGTGGCCATGCGTACCCTGACGCTGAAGGACGGCGACACCTTCGCGGTGTTCGACCGCTACGGCGACACCGGCGGCGTCGGTTCCGGGGAACAGGGAATCTACCACCGCGGCACCCGCATGCTGTCGCACCACGAGTTCCACCTGGGCCGCCAGCGGCCGCTGCTGCTGTCGTCGACGGTGCATGAGCACAACGCCTTCGTCGCGGTGGACCTGACCAACCTGGACATCCCGCTGAGCGGCGTGCAGTTGATTCCGCGCGGCGCCATTCACGTCTTCCGCTCCATGTTCCTGTACCGGGGCGCGCTGTTTTGCAGGACGCGGGTGTTCAATTACGGCGATTCCGAGATGGACGCCGACATCGCCTATCTGTTCGAGGCCGATTTCGCCGACGTGTTCGAGGTGCGCGGCGTCACCCGGCGCAAGCGCGGGCGGTCGTGGGCCGAGGTGGAGGGTGGCGGCATCCGGCTGTGCTACGAGGGCTTGGACGGGATCACCCGGCGCACCCGGCTCGACTTCTCGGAGCAGCCGGCCGAACTGTCGGCCGAGCACGCCCGCTTCACCCCCCGGCTGAAACCGCACGAAGCGTTCGAGCTGTACCACACCGCCTGCTTCGAGGAAGGCCAGAACGTCCATCCCTCGTCCAGCCATTTCCTGCACAACCGGGAAAAGCTGATGACCAAGCTGGGCGGCCGGCGCACCACCATCGTCACCTCGAACGAGCAGTTCAACCACTGGCTCGACCGTTCCAGCGCCGACCTGCGCATGCTGGAGACCGAGACGCCGGACGGCCCCTACCCTTATGCCGGCGTGCCGTGGTTCTCCACCGTGTTCGGCCGCGACGGCATCATCACCGCGCTGGAATATCTTTGGCTGGACCCCAACGTCGCCAAGGGCGTGCTGGCGACGCTCGCCGCCAACCAGGCCGACCGCCACAACCCCGCCCAGGATGCCGAACCGGGCAAGATCCTGCACGAATGGCGCGAAGGCGAGATGGCGAACCTGGCCGAGGTGCCCTATGGCTGCTATTATGGCAGCGCCGATTCCACCCCGCTGTTCCTGATGCTGGCCGCCGCCTACTGGCGCCGCACCGGCGACCGCAAATGCCTGGAATGGCTGTGGCCGCACGTGGAGCGGGCGCTGTCCTGGATCGACCGCCATGGCGATTGCGACGGCGACGGCTTCGTGGAATACGCCCGCAAGCGGCCGGAGGGCCTGCGCAACCAGGGCTGGAAGGATTCAGAGGATTCGGTCATGCATGCCGACGGCGCCCTGGCCGAGGGGCCGATCGCGCTGTGCGAGGTGCAGGGCTACGTCCATGCCGGCAAGCACGGCGCCGCCGTGATGGCCGATGCCTTGGGCTTGAACCAGCGCGCCCACAAGCTGCGCCAGGAGGCCGAACGCCTGCGCGAGGCGTTCGAGGCGGCGTTCTGGCTCGACGATCTCGGCACCTACGCCCTGGCGCTGGACGGCGCCAAGCGGCCGTGCCGGGTGGAAAGCTCCAATCCCGGCCACCTGCTCTATTGCGGCATCGTCTCGCCCGAGCGGGCGGCGCGGGTGGCGGATTCGCTGATGGGGCCGGACATGTTCTCGGGCTGGGGCGTGCGCACCCTGGCCGAGGGCGAACGGCGCTACAACCCCATGAGCTATCACAACGGCAGCATCTGGCCCCACGACAACGCCCTGGCCGCCGCCGGGCTGGCCCGCTACGGCATGGCCGACCGCGCACAGAAGATCCTGGGCGGCATGTTCGACGCCGCCCTGGCGGTGGACCTCAACCGCCTGCCGGAACTGTTCTGCGGCTTTCCGCGCCAGGCCGGCCAGGGGCCGACGCTCTATCCCGTGGCCTGCATCCCGCAGGCCTGGGCCGCCGGTTCCGCCTTCCTGCTGCTCGAGGCGGTGCTGGGCCTGCAATTGTCCGCCGACCCGCCCGCCATCCTGTTCCACCGCCCGGTCCTGCCCGATTTCCTCGACCGGGTCGAGATCGGCAACCTGCGGGTGGGCAAGGCCCGCGTCGACATCATCCTCAACCGCCACCCCCATTCCGTCGGCATCAACGTCTTGCGGCGCGAAGGCGACGTGGAGATCCGGATGACGATGTAGCTCACGGCCGCTGCGCCACCGTGCCGACCAGCGGGCCGGGGCTTTTCAGATAATCGCGCTTGATCGCCTCGACGGCCCAATAGACCAGCGCTCCCACCGTGCCGGTGGGGTTGTAGCCGGCGTTCTGCGGGAAGGCCGAAGCGCCGGGCACGAAGACGTTGGGCACGTCCCAGCTTTGCAGATAGCGGTTCACCACGCTGGTCCGGGGATCGTCGCCCATGATGGCGCCGCCGGTATTGTGGGTGGTCTGGTAGGGCACGACGGAATAGGGCCGCACCGGGGGCTTGACCGCCATATGGGCGGGGTTCAGGGCGCGGCCGATGCGTTCGGCCTGGTCGGTCAGGAAATCCGCCATGCGCATCTCGTTGTCGTGGAAGTCGAAGGTCATGCGCAGCAGCGGCCGGCCCCAGGAATCGGTGTAGGTGGGATCGAGATCGAGGTAGTTGCCGCGGTGGCTCGTCACCGCGCCGTGGGTCCCGATGCTCATGGAGCGGCCGTACCATTGCCGTACCGCCCGTTTCCACTCGGTTCCCCAGGGCGGCGTGCCGTCGGGCACCGGGCGGTACTGGATGGGGCGGCCGCCGGTATGGCCGGCGATGATGTAGCCGCCGCCGATGAAGCCCAGGCCGGAATGGTCGAAATTGTCGCCGTTGAAATCGTCCACCACCTGGCCGATGGCGCCGCTGCCCATGAACGGGTTGAAGATGCGGTCGCGGAAGAACAGATCGACGGTCGACGTGATCTGGTAGGCGTAGCTGCGCCCGACCGCGCCGCGCCCGGTGGCGGGATCGTAGGGCTCGCCGATGCCCGACAGCAGCAGCAGGTGGACGTTGTTCAGTCCGAAGGCGGCGAGGACCACCATTTCGGCCGGCTGCTCCACCTCGCGCCCCAGGGCGTCGGCATAGGTCACCCCGGTGGCGCGCGTCCGCGACGAATCCAGGTTGACCTTCAGCACCTGGGCATGGGGGCGCAGCTCGAATTCCGGCTGTCCCGCCAGGGCGGGCAGCACCGAAGCCACCGGACTGGCCTTGGCGCCGACCTCGCAGCCGAAACGCTCGCAGAAGCCGCAATAGGTGCAGCTTCCCATCTGCACGCCATAGGCGTTGACGAAGGCCCGCGTGGCGTTGGACGACGGCTGGGGGAAGGGATGCAGGCCCAGGCCGGCCGCCGCCCGGTCGAACATCTGCATGGACAGTTGCGGCTTCATGGGCGGGTTGGGGTAGTCGCGCGAGCGCGGGCCCTCGAACGGATTGCCGCCCGCCGCCGCCTGGCCGTTGATGTTGCCGGCCTTGCCCGAGGTGCCGCACACCTGTTCGAAGCGGTCGTAATGGGGTTCCAGATCGTGGTAGGACACCGGCCAGTCCTGGATGGTCATGTCCTCGGGCAGCACCTCCGCGCCGTAGCGTTCCACCACATGGCTGCGCAGGTTGAAATCCGAGACCAGGAAACGCCAATGCTGGCCGTTCCAATGCACCCCGGCTCCGCCCACGCCTTCACCGGGCAGGAACGACCCCAGCCGCCGCATGGGCAGCGCCACCTCGCGCACCGAATTGCGGAAGGTCACGGTCTGGCGCGACACGTCCTGCATCAGGCGGTGGCGCATCGCATAGGCCAGTTCGTCATGGACGCGGCCAGGCTGGAAGTCCTCCAGCCCGCGCGGCCCGCCGCGCTCCAGCGCCACCACGGACAGGCCGGCATCGGTGAGCTCCTTGGCGAAGATGGCCCCGGTCCAGCCCATGCCGACGATCACCGCATCCGCCGGCCTCATCACGATCGGCATGCGCGCCCCTCCCCCGCCCGCTACCGGAGATCGGCCAGCGCCACCGGCTCGGCGGCGAAGGGGCGGCCGCGATAGGCGTCGATGTCGTCCGCGTAGGCGCCGCGCGCGCCGGGAAAGCCGATCATCCGCCACGCCGCCATGCCGCGGTTGCCGCCATGGGCGGGATCGGCGAAATAGCCCGCCACCACGGCCTCGTGCAGGATGGGGACGAACGTCGCCGCCAAACCCCCGCCGCCCGAAACGAACCCGCGCAGGAACGCGTCGCGGCGGGGCGGCTCCAACTCGGCCAGGCCCTTGCCGGTGGCCTCGCGCGCCAGCCGGTCCAACTCGGGCAGCCCGATGCGGAACAGCCGCGCCGGGGTGAGCGGCAACTGGTAACCCTGGGCCGGCGTGCCCTCGGCCCAGGGGCCGGCCAGATACAGGCGCTCGCCGCCGCCCCAGCCGCCGGCCAGTTGGCGGTCGAGATAGGCGACAACCCCGGCCTCCACACCGCTTGGCCCCACATCGTCGGCGGGGATCATCACTTCCACCACCGCCCGCACCAGGGCGGCCTCGGCCTCGGTGAGGAACAGGCGCGCCCCTCGGGGGCGGCGCCGCGCGGCTCATG